>ODAI011076372.1_pt1 | contig 34356 bp, 48 predicted proteins | sample 1539321 | NCBI WGS metagenome assembly ODAI01 (sample SAMN02144231, study PRJEB22623) | gut metagenome | biome: sheep rumen | host: Ovis aries | place: New Zealand
ACCAATTATCCTTTCATATAAGAGGTGTTCACTTATTATCTATATCTATTATTCCATTTATTTATAACAGTCTCTTTACTGCCCATACCTTCAAATGTAACTCTACAATTTGGACAATAAATCTTATTAAAACCATCTTTAAAATGTTGAATTTGAATTTCTTCTGCCTTAGTACCACAGAACGGACAAGGTTCTTTTATTCTTTTATCAGTCATATTAACTCCTATTATTTCAAGCATCTATTATCGACTGGTTCATTACATTGAATTTATTATATCTCATAATTTATAGAGTTGTAAATAGTTTCAAGAATAAAAATTAAAAAGAGTTACCTATAATTTAATAAGTAACTCTTTAATTTCTTAATTTGATTCATTAAACTCATTATATTCATTATGTTGATTATAATGATAGATATAATCATCTTCAGTATCAAAGGTTCTATCACATAAAGGACAAGTGATTTTATCATCTACATAAGTGATTTCTGGTCTGAATTCAACTATTGATACATTTTGAATACAGGTTAATCCTTCTGTACTCTGCCAATAATATCTATAATTTCCAGGTCCTGGTACTGAATAAGTAATTTCTGGACCATCTGAAATATAGGCCTCTCCGTTACCAATATAATAAATATGTAAATAAGCTCTATTTACCATATCTGATAATGGTCCGTCTGTGCTAATATCCCATATAAAAGATTCAGCTCTTAATTTTGGCTGTAAATCTTCAGTAGTATCTTCAGTTACATAATCAGTTGTTTCTATTTCTGTTGTATCTTCAATTATATAATCAGTAATCTCTGTAGTCTCTTCAGTAGGTGTCTCAGTAACTTCTTCTGTTATAAATTGAGTAGTTTTAAGTTCTGTTGTCATTTCAGTTGTTTTTAATTCTGGGTTGACAACTTCAATGGTTTCTTGTGTAGTCATAGGACTTCCAGCAATATTAGAACTAATCACTTTTGGTTTCACTTCTTGAAATGGGTGACTTTTATGATTTCCTTTAATTACTGCAAATATTCCTAATGCTGTTAAAATAATAACTACTAATCCTGTAATACCATACTTAAAAAATCTCTTCAATAATATTCCTTCTTTCTAAAAAACAACATAAACTCTAAACATCTAATTTATTATATACATAATCAACAGTTTCAAATGGAAATTTAGATACAGCCATACATGAAACATCATGATGAGTTTCACTACCTACAAATTGTCCTGACTTAATATTTTCATAAGTAGGTTCAGTAACAGTTTTTGGTAATATATAAACCTGATTATCTTCCATCCATTTTCCTTCTGGAATTAATCCAATATTACAATCAAACTGCTTACAATATCCAATTATACACATATCTCTTAAAACTAAATTATCTATCATAAATAATATAGTTTTTCGTATAACAACAGATTCATCTTTACTTATACAGCTACCACCAAGGTCCATAGGACTTTGACTTAACTGTTGAAATCCTATTTTATGAGCTCTTTCTATAAATCTCTTCTCATTTACAGGATTTTCTGAATCGCCATAACCTCTTTCTTTATCAGGTCGTACTGGATATAATATAGTACAAGTTGGACTATAAGTACCATATTTTGCAACCATACTATTTACATTACCTGCCCCAGTTTTAGTCATAACAAATCTTTTTACTTCTACATAAAACCAAGGTTGCTTATCTATCCATTCCAAATCCTTATTAGTAAAGGTTGGAATATTCAATAAATTCATAATAATCACTCCTTATAGCATTTTCCACATTCGACTTTCGTTAGAATAATTCCAATTAGCATTTTTATATAAGTCATCTGCGCTTGAATCACAACAAATGTAATCTGCTTTATAATAATTTTTAGCATCATTTTCTATTAGTTTAAGTAAATAAGTAGCTAATCTTTTATGCCTATGTTCTGGCACTGTATAAGCTCCACTTACTTGAACTACTTTTCCAGATGGTCTATCTTCATGAGGAAATTCATATAAAAATGTAGCTGTCATTACACTTACAAGCCTATTATCAATAAATATCCCATAAGACTGTTGAGTTGGCTTATCTGGTATAATTCCATTACAAAATATTGCAGCAGATTCTAATGTTAATCGATATGGAAACCCTTCAGAGCTTGATAATTTAATTAACTCTTTAATATCTGTTCTATCAAGTCTTTTTATTTTCATTTATTCTCTCCAAAATAGTAATCACATTGTTTACAATAATATTTTTTATCATTTGGTCCAAATGTAATCATTTTCTTTTCCATTTCTTTTTCTTTTATTTCAAGTTCTTCTATGGATAAATCTGGGGATTCTTCACAAACTACTTTATATATATGTTTAGAATTACATAGTGGACACTTAACTTTTCTCTTTCTTGATACAATAATACAACCAATAACTGGAAATAGTATAAATTCTGATATTAAAATAGGCCAGCATACACCATCAAATCTATATAGTGGTCCACGATATTGTTTTCGTGGTATATTTCTACTTGCACCGTCAGATAAATCATATGGGTCTTTCATTGTATATCTGACAGGTGTTTTTGGAGTCATATCACCATAAAATTCATAAAATTTAGGTCCAAAGAAACCAACTTGTATAGTATCATAATTAATATATACAGTAGCCATAGGAAATTTAGTAATAGCATTAAAACTAAATAATCCAGCTAAAATAACCCAAGAAACTAATGTAGTTATAACAGTAGTTTTAAGATTTAATTTAGCTCTTATTTCTTTCTTATGTAAAGATTTACTTTGTTTAATTTTAGAAATAATAAGATAGTTGATAATAGAAAATCCTATCCATTCAATTATAAATAAAGGCCAAAATACATTAGTGTCATAATAAATAGGTCCACCAAGACATTGTGGTTGAATCATTGATGTTTTAAAATAGGCTCCAAATAAGCCTATTCCATAATCATCAGATAACCAAATAACAGGATATTGATTATGAGCATTAAGAGTAGCAAATACTATTAAAAGTACCAGAGTTATAAAGGCTATTAAAATAATCATTCCAACTCCTAATTTTTTCTTTTTCATAACTATAATCTCCTTTCCTATTATTCAACTCCTATTCCATATATTTCAGACTCAATGAAAGCTCTTGTATCAGCATCTAAACATTCTGGCTTTAACATATAGATTTCATAGCATTGAGCATATCCTTCAACAGGAGTATCATAATTTAAGATATTCATACCATAATTATGGTACCATTCCTGCCAATGTGCATTATATAAATCAAGAAATTCTTGACTTTTTACTCCTTTAACTCTCCAGCTATTCTCAAAAGCATGTCCTACTTCATGTAAAATAGCAGGGTTTGCACAATCTCTTCTATCTATATAAATATGTTTTTCATTAAAAACTGTAGTAGCCAATACTGATTTTGTACCATTATAAAATTTTTGACCTAATGATTCAGAAGATTTTTCATATACCCAATCATCTTCAAAGAAGGCTTTACGTAAGGGTTCTGGAAATAAATTAAAGTAATAATCCACTGTATAAACTTCTTGTTTTGGTGTAATTTGTGCTTCAGTTTTTGCAGCCATAGTTGGAGTTAACGTTGGTGTTGGAATTGACGTAGCTGTAACTAATGGCTGTGAATCAGTAATTTTCAAATTATTCTTTTTGTCTAATTTTAGAACATCTGTTTCTGTTATATGGTCTTTACAAGTTAAAAATTTTCCTGAATATACATATAATTCAGATTTAATTGTTTCTGCTTTATACATTTTAGTAAATCCAGAACATATAAATATGCTTAAAATACAAATAATTAGAAATAAAACATACTTTTTCATTATTATTTTTCAAAAAAGCAGTCAATATTTATCATAACTTAATGTTATATATATCATATTAGGGTGACAAATTTTGCGACTTAACACTGTATAAAGGCTAATTATAATGAAAATAGGTTTAATTTTCTTGCCGGTTTACATTCCGAAGCTCCTCTATATCTATCATAAGCATTACAATAGCCAATTCTGTAGCTTAAAAAGGATATTCCTACTATGGATATAATACTAATTACGCTAATTAAGACTGTCTTTAATCCTTTCATTTTAATCCTTTCTTTTTCTCAAAAAAGAGGGTTAATCCACTTAAGAACTAACCCTCTAATACTTACTGTGTATCTTGATTTTTTGGTTTAATATTTAATTTAATACGTGTTGGTGTAGATTTAGGTGCCATAGGTTGGTCTGCTGTAGTTTTATCAATATTAAGTTTAACTACTGGGGCACCACCACCTGGAGCACTATTTAATGCACCAGAAATACGGTCTCTATTAGACTGTATATTTGGAGCAGCTGCTGAAACAGGACTTGAATTAGTTGGTTCTGAAGGTCCAAACATAGCTTCAATATCACTCATATCAATTTCAGGAGCTCCAACCTTTGAAGCATCTACAGGTTTTGATTCTTTAGGTTTATTAAATGTAAATGTTACATTTTCATCATTAGATTTCTCAGGTTTAGCTGGTTTTTCACGTCCACGGTCACGAGCAGGAGTAGGTCTTTCATGTTTTTCTGGCTTTTCTGACTTTTCTCTTTTTGACGGTCTAGAAAATAACATTTCTTCATCTACTTCATCATCTTCATCATCTTCAAGTTCTTCCTCAATTTCTTCTTCTTCCTCTTCTACCTGGTCTTCATCTAATGGATGTTGTGGTACCCAACCTGTATTTAATTCATCAAAATTCTTACCACGTCTCTTACATAACTCAACAAATACAGGGTTATTATAAGATAATTTTTGGTCTTCATCAAATTCCCAGTCATTCTCCGGCTGTGTATAATATGTCTGAGTTTCGATAATTTCATTTCCCGAACCAATGAAGCCTCTACCTTTAATTTGCGGCTTAGCTAACTGAGAAATATCCTTTTCAAACATCAACTGTGATGCACCATCATCGAAACCACCTAAAAGTACAGACATCTGGATATTATTCTTTAAGTCAGTAGAAATAGTAGAACCAGAAGCTCTCTGACAAGCAAGTGCAAGGTGAACGGCAGCAGCACGACCAAGACGTGCGATTGAACCAAGTGCTCCTTTAACAATATCAACTGACTTATAATCATCAGAAGTCATTAACTCATTCAACTCATCTGCAAGGAAGAGTAATACTTTAGGTGTATAAATACCTTTTGTTTTTCTTATAGAGTTTTTATCAATATAAGAATTATAGCCTTTTACTTCAGGTAATTGAGGATGTCTACTGTCCCATTTACCTTCCATCATACCATTATAGATATTTTCAATAGTGGTAATAATAGGCTGACGACCATCAGGATAAATCTGTTTCATTTTAGTATAATTTCTATCAGATTCATCGAGGTCAACCATAAGCTCATAGATTTCATCAAACTGAACCTTTTTGCCCATTACTTCATAGTAATTTACTTCCTTTTCTTTGATTTTATAAACATTATTGCGTAGATAACCACATATCAAAATCAGATTTATTATAAAATACTAATAATTGTACTTTATTTTGCTTTGCAACTTTTAGTTTATTTACATCTCTAACGGTCCAAGTATTTATAGCATTTCTAAAATACTTAGATGATTTTGCTTTTTCTATCCATTCTGCTAATACTTCTGTATCTTTTTGTTTATTATAAGGATGCTTACCATGAGTCCAATGAAAATTTAACTCAATATATAAATCAATAGATGGAATATATAAATCACAAACAAATGGATATTCTATTGATTTATAACCATGTTTAGCATCAGGATAAACAGTTAAAAGTTGTGCATAACATAAATCTTCTATTTTTGATACCTTAAATGAATGATTTTTCTTTTTAGTCAGATAACTTTTATGCTTGATTTCTGCTTTTTCTTTATCAGACTTTTGTAAATATGCTTCTCTATGTTTACGGTTAATTGCTAATATTTCTTCTTCAGTTTTATTATCAAATGTAGCTTGTCTTTTTGTATAAATTGCTTTCTTTTCTACATCAGACTTAGACTGATATTTTTCAGCAATTTTTTGTTTTACTGATTCAGAAGCAAATGGACTACTTGTTCCATATATTTCAAGACAAGTTTCTTTGTATTTTTTACTATTATTATATGTTTCATCACCATACTTTTTCAAACAAGTAGACTTTCTTTTAAGAATAGATTTTTGTTTTTCATCATCTGTTCTATTCAATAAAGACTCCTTTGTCTTATTTGGATTATTATATGTTGGATTTCCATATCTAATAAGTTTAGTATTTTTAACTGAATTAGAATGTATATCAGACTTATTTAAGCAAGCTCTAGAACAATACTTATTATAACCCTTAAATATATCCTTAAATTGTGTAGGTTTATTACAAACTTTGCATAATCCTTTTCCAAAATAAGTATCATAATATATTTGCTGATTGATATTATGTTGTTCTAAATGTTGTTTAAACTGTCTATTTGAAATTTTTTGATTGCATATTCTACAAATAGTTTCATTCATTTTTAGTTCTCCTTAGACTATATCTTCACCCTATATAATAGGGGACTACCATTTCGATTTAAGGGAGTCTCACCCACCATTACTGGCCCTACGAGTATTGCTACAAATATTCGAGATTTCCACTCTTATTTTATGATGTAGCCTCTGTAAGCTCTAGTCGTTGAACTTTCACCCTCGGCTTAACTAACTTATGGTCTAAGTATAACGTTAGGGTACTTAGCTGCTGATTTCTCATTCTATTAGCCCTTAGGATTTAACCATAGGCCAAACAATCAATTTTTTCTACTTTCGTCGCATATCACGCTTATTCTTTCGAATTACGTTGTAGCTTGATTGTTGTTAGAGTCGTATTCATTATAAGAATACTATTCCAGCAATTAAATAGTTTATTTCTCACGCAGATTACTCTACGCGCAGGCCATATATGTTTACAAAACCTGCATTTGCTCCATAAACTTAAATCTGTCCATCATAATTTTCTGGAAGTTAGCAACTGCATCTGCGGCCGTAGGTACATCAAGAGCTACACCTTTTACACCTTTTACGCCTCTAAGTAGGTTAAATTCAACACGCTTACAGTCAACACCGACTAACTGAAAACGGTCAGAATATCTTGATACATGACCTACAATACTTTGTTCTGTTACAGACTTACCTGAATTATGAAATACAGTTCCATCTGGCATTAAATACATAGGGTCATCTTCAAGAGAAAACCCAAAGTATTTATCAGTCTTATTTAGTGGTTTAATACTAAAATCAACTTGTTTTACAGCACTCATATATAAATTTCCTCCTTTATAAATTTGCTAAGTTTGCATTTTTATAAGATTCATCATCTGTTACTTCTTTAATAACTTTAATTTGTTCCGGAATAGCAATTTCTTCCTTCTCATTAGATAATTCAATTTCCAAAATTGCCTTATCTTTCCAGAATGGATAAATATCCAATTCTAAATAACAGTTCTCATAAGTCATGCAATAACGAGTCTTACGAATCTGATGTTTTGTTGTATCAGCATCCATAAGTAATTGCAAGTATTCATCTTTAGTTAAGCGCTTTTCAATTTCCATACGTTTAATATCTGATACTTTTCTCTTAATAGTCTTAGTATAAACAAAATTACCATTTAGACCTCTCTGACGAATACGGATTTCATCGTTATTATCACTATTAAGATATGTTTGGATAATTTCAACTTTCTGTACATTAGACTGAGACTCTAACCATGCAATATCAGGATATTCAATTAAGAATTTTCTTTCAATTTCGAATGGTTCAGGTTCTCCTAGATAAGACGTGATTTCAACCATGAGACGTCTTATTTTTTCATCAAAATCTGTACTATTATCAATAATCCTAAAATGTGGGTGTCCAGTCCAAGCATCAATAGTTTTATTATCCATAATAGCAGCTTCTTCAACAGTTTCTCTACGTGCGGAATTATTTGCAGTTGTATAGAATTGTTCAGCTCCTTTTGCAGCAGTAACTAAATGAAATACTGCTCCATAGTTATCTCTAAGTTCAACTTCATTAGTATGTAGTCTATTCAATAAATTATTAAATTGCTCTTCAGACATATAAGCCTTATTATCCAGAACACCTCTATCACATACAATAATTACTTTTTCCTTAGAGCTTTTAGCTGCTTTTTCGTATATAGCTTCTTTTTCTAATTGATATTTAGTTAGATATTCTTGAAAATCTTCAAATTCCATAGGTGTCAGCCCACCTGTAATCAATTCTGTAGCAGATTCAGCAATAAAGAGCACTTTATAACCAAGTTGTGCCAATTCAGACTGAATACGGCTCATAGCTGTAGATTTACCAGCACATGGACCACCTGTAATAACAATTTTCTCGATACTCATACAATTATTCTCCTATAAACTTTTTAACAAAATCATACATAGCTATAATGAGCTTTTCTGGATTTGTACCATTATAACTCATTCTTGTATCAGAATCAGTAACTGATTCAACTTTATGTACTATTGTATGACTTACAAATCTAGTATTTATAATAGTAAAATCAGCATATTTTGCTACATCTACACCAGTACATAAATTATCTTTGTCTAATTGAGAAATATTTGTCCAACCATATTCATTTAATTTAGCAGGTAATTCCCAACGACCACCAATTAAAACAATCTTAAATTCATTCAAGAATAAAACCATTTCTTCAATAGGAACCTGTAATTCATCTTCTTCAATCTCAAAATCATCATCATAAATATCAGATAATGTCTTATTGAGCTCTTTATTCTTACTTACCAAATCATCAATGGTTTCATTTTTAGTGTTAATAATCTCATTTGCCTTGGCTAATTCTGCTTTTAGCTGCTCAATTTCTTCATTTTGACTATTCTTGTACTTTTCTTCAGTATCTTTTACCATATTACGATAACGGTCAACTTCATTATTCAGCTTACTGATTTCTTTATTGAGCTTTTCCAGTTTATCTTGATTTTTATCTGTTTTATCAACAATAGAACCAAACCATAGCTGTCCAATTGCTCGGAATAAGTTATAAATATTAGAATAATGAATATTTACATCTGCAAGATAACTAATTTTAGGGTCATTTGGATATTGTAAAAGATATTCTTCATAATAATTCTTTGTTAATTTATAATTATTGAAAACAAAGGTACAAGAGTTTGTTTTACTATAGTCAATCATATTAAATACATTGAATTTAATAGTAGTATCAAGTCCTACACCTTTAAGAGCTCTAAACTGGTCGTCATTTCCGATACAGTTGTTAATACGCTTGTCAATATCAATAATAATTCTCTCATCATGATGGTCAATAAGTGGGTTAGATTCTTGATTATAACCATAATTATACACTAATCTATAATATAGATTAAATACCATCATTATAGCTAATCCACGACAATCAGTGATTTTCCGTATCTTTTCTGTTGATGGTAAGGAGTATTCAATAGCTTGAAATCTTAAATCTTTGTCTTTATTTAACCAAGGCTGTGATACTTTAATCATATTTTTAGGCATAATAACGTAATCATCAAATAATGTCATCATAATAGGGCTACAAAAATCTAGTATATCAAAGAATAGTTGCCAATATAATTTCTTATTATGTAACCATATTATAGTTAATATGTCTATAAAACTTATTAGTCCCTGCCTACCAAGCCTATTATAATCAGTTCTCATCATAAAATATAGACTTAGTGGTTCATTATATTCAGTAGTTGTTGTACCAACTTTATCTAGTAATTCAAATAAAGCCTGTACATCATCAGTATTTTTGAATATATTATCAGTACCACTACCTAAAATTTTTAATAAACCCAATGTACAATTAGGGTCATCACAATTAGATAAAAAGAGTAATTCCATTATTCCAATTGTATAGAGTCCGATATAATCTACGACTTTAGCATCTTCTTCTTTTGAAAAGATATATGGTATTGCTCTAAATATATCATTATTAGTTTTTACTGCTACTTTACTTAAGTTTGTATAATCAATTCTACAACCATTTATACTAAGATAATCTTCTCTAAATTTTGTTTTAAGTCCTGGTAATTTTGGTTTAAGTAACCGTTCTTCAAAAGAAGGTTCATCATAGAACTTTAATATATTCATTTATTTCTCCTTTTACTAAAATACAGTATTATATACACACCAATTTGCATTCTAAATAGAAGTACAAATTAGTATGTAAGGTAATACGGTAACTAAAAGTAATTTGAAATATGTTTATCTATCTAAGCAGCTTACCAGCATTAAGAATAAATTACTATTTAAGTGTTCATTATTTAATATCTGATAAGTATCATATAATGACTTTTTTGCTCTATATGGTCTATTTTCAGTTAATGCGTCATACATATCAGCAAATGCAACTAATTGAGTACAATAATTGATTTTCTTTATATTATGTGGATAACCAGAACCATCTAATTTTTCATGATGATGTAATATAATTTCTTTTGTTATATTAGAAAATCCATGTTTATCTTTAATTCTATTATATCCAAAAATCGGGTGTTTATGAATTAAAGCAATATCCTCATCAGTTAAAGTATCTGTTTTATGTAATATATCAATAGGTATATCTAATTTGCCAATATCATGTAATAAAGCACCTTTTATAGTGTCAATTTTATTATCAATAACATCAACTAATTCATTACCAAGTTCTGAATAACATATTTCAGCAGTTAAATAAGCCACATTTATTGAATGTCTAAAAACCTCAGGTAATTTTTCAGCTAACTCGTGCATTATAGGAGCTATTTCTGGTTCTACCATAATACGAGCTAAAATTAACTGAGGTTGATTTTGATTATTCATAGTTTTCTCCATTCTAATATAGTTTTACTTATTAGAATAATTTCCACTCAAATAAAAATAGGCGTAAACCGCTTATCACAGTCTACGCCTATAATCTCTATTTAATTAGTTTTGTAGCCTAATATTACTCAGCCTTAGGTGCCTCAGCAGTCTCTGCCTTCTTCTTAGGAACTACAATAGGCTCTGCGGTTGCCTCTGCAACTGGCTTCTTAGCTGCCTTCTTTGCAGGTGCCTTCTTAGGAGCATCAGCCTTCTTCTCTGCCTTAGGAGCAGCTTCCTTCTTAGGAGCAGCTGGCTTCTTCTCTGCCTTCTTTGCAGCAGCTTCCTTTGCCTTAGCAGCGTCAGCCTTTGCCTTCTCTGCAGCCTTCTTAGCAGCTTCCTTCTCCTTAAGTGCAGCAGCCTTCTCAGCTTCCTTAACCTTAGCGGTAGCAGCCTTTACAGCAGCCTTTGCAGCAACAGCCTTAGCCTTTGCCTTATCAGCAGCAACCTTAGCCTTGTCAGCATCCTTCTCAGCAACCTTTGCAGCTGCCTCAGCCTTCTTGAGAGCTTCCTGAGCCTTTACTACAGCCTTATCAACAACCTTAGCGGGTGCCTTCTTAGCAACAGGCTTCTTAGTCTCAACCTTCTTAGTTTCATCTGTCTTTGTCATAATTTTCTTTCTCCTTTTTATGAAAATTGAATTAGTATATATGTTAATCTCATATTCGAGAAGTAACACCAATTATTAAAATAGTAAAGCAAGTATTAAAGCAATAATCAAAATGATAAATATTATGATTGATTCTTTTATGCCCATTAATTCTCTTGCAGAAACTTAACGAGTTCATCAAACGTGCATTGTTGATTACATATATTAAATAGCACATCAGATAAATTTTCATTTCTTATTTGATTTAACTTATCGATAGTAGGCTCAAAATCTAACCTAATATCTACTCTTTTTCCACTTTTACATGGAATATTGATTATTCTAATACCATTATTGACTGCTTTTCTACTTTGAATTGCTATAAAACGTTTATACTCTTCATTAGTAAGTTTTATAGTTATTAACATTATAAGAATCCTCTTCTACCAAAGTAACCATTTTACTTCGCATGCTTTCTTATAATTTCCCCTATTGTAAAGTTCATCAATAGGTGTACGTCTTAATTTACGTGCAGCAATTTTTCTATATGCTTTTAAGTTAGTACTGATTCTGATAGGACGCTCTGGAATATCAATTTCATCGTAACTTACACATTTTCTTACATTGTGTTCTGGAATAGTTTTAAATACTCGCTTATAAACTGGAATTAAATGTCCTTCATCACTATAACCATGAACATATTTCCAATCATCAATGATGAAATCTTCAACTATCTTTTCAGGAATAGTAACTGTTTCATAACTGCGTTGATACCTTTTATCACGAACATAATATCCAGTCATAAATGGATATACATTTTGATGGTACTTTTTGATACGGTCTTTTTTCTTTTTAGCCGTTTCCATTCTTCTAAGGTTACGTCTGAGCTTTGACTTCCTAACAGTAGGGTTAGAAGAGTTAATTTTAACTTTTGACATAATTGCAGCACCCCTATTTTGTTGTATTTTTAATTATAGATATAATTTTTCAGTTTGTAAACAGTTTCAAACACTTTTTTCTCTATTTACTACCATAGTTAAGCAAATTACTAAAGCTACTGCATATAAAACTGTTGCAACTGCTATAATTATATTATAATTTGTATCAGTATGACTTAAAATAAGTTCTGATAAGTTATTACCAGTTAAACCAGCAATGGCCCAAGCTGATAATGCAAGACCATGAATTTTAGAGATATTTTCCATACCAAATCTTGAACTAAGTAAAGCAGGTAATGTACTAAATCCACCACCATAACCTAAATTGATTATCATAAGCATAGGAATAATTAAAAAGGCCATAGGAATAAATAAAGTCATTAATGCAATCGCAATACAAGAAATGAATATAATTACATAAATTTTTGCACGGTCTTTTAGTTTATCTGATATAGTTGAATATCCTATACGACCTAAAGCATTACATATAGCAGTAACAGAAGGAATTACACTGATTAGAGTTCCAAGAATTGCTAAACCAGCAAATTTATTATTAAGTAACTGCTTTTCGTATGTAATAAGCATAAGTCCACAATGAATATTGATATAGAATATTAACCATATTCCTATAAACATTTTATTCTTAAACATTGATACTGACTTAAAATTATCATTTGTCTCTTTACTTTCTACCCAATCACTAGGTTTCTTGAGTAATAAGTGTCCAGCAAACATCATTACAAAGTATACAATGCCTAATACTAAAAACATAGAGCTAATACCAAAATGATTTTGTAAAAACTCCATAATAGGAGTTGCAATAGCTTTTGCTAATCCAAATCCCATAATTGAAATACCGGTTGCTAACCCTTTATTATCCTTAAACCATAACATCAATGTCTTTACCGGTGTAAGATACCCGATACCAAGACCAATTCCCATTATACATCCATAAAATAGATATATCAATAATAAAGCTGTTAAACCAGTTGTATATTTAATTGTAAGTCCTGTTCCCAGCATACCTGTTGTAAAACAGATAGCTGAAATCAGAGAAGATTTGTGGATATTTAACTCGACTATTTTACCTGCAAATGCTGCAGACATTCCTAAGAAGAAAATGGCCAAACTAAATGCCCAACCAACTGCTGAATTTGACATACCAATTTGTGCTGCAATAGCTTCTTTGAATGTACTCCAACAGTATACCGTTCCTATTGAACAATGAATGAGCAGAGCCGGTGCGGCTGCTCTCAACCATCTATTATTCATTTTATCTTTAGTTCCTTAATCTGTGAGTATCTTAATTTGCTGGGGCTGTAACTGTTACCGTAAATGTAGCATAATTAAGTGGTACATAAGTACCATCATCCATCTGTCTTACCCAAGCACAAGTATATGTACCAGGAGTATTGAGGTCTACATTATCAATTACTGGATAAGTATTTGGATAAGCAGTACAACCATCAATAATCTTGTCGATAACTGTATTATAATCAGTTCCAGCTGGTACAGTTACATCATGAACCTTAGATACAGCAAGTCCAGAATAAGGGTCTACAGTTTCTGTAGTTGTTTCAGTAGTAAGAGACTCTGTTGTTTTCTGTTCCTCAAGAGCCTTATCTCTATCTTCAAGGACTCCAGCTTTCCACTCTTCATATTCAGCATCAAGGTCTCTTTCTGTAGTTGCTTCTTCTTTTTCTTCAGTAGTTTTTGTGTCTTCCTTTGTAGCATCTGCCTTAGTAGCTTCTTGTTCTGCTAATTCTTCTTCAGTAGTGAACTTATCAGGAAGTGGGTCTGTAATCTTATGTTCAGGCTCATATCCACAAGCAGTAACACCGAGAATACACAAAGTCAATGCACCTGTTAATACAAATTTCTTAATTCGCATTTTGTAAGTTCCTTTCTTTTTACTCTCTTAATTTATTTTGAAATATTTTGGGTCAAAGGTTGTTTTAGGTAATAACTTAATGAAATAGCTTTCAATAACATTAGCTGTTACTTCACCTTCTTCATCTTCCTCTTCTTCATAAGCAGCTGTAGTTCTTAAAGGCATTCTATATAAAGCCTTTCCATCTGTCCAAATACTTCCGCTATGTAAGTTATTTTGAGGTGTAGATATATCAACATAAAAGCTATTCAGGTTAGTATAACCAGTAATACCTTGACCGTCATCAGCAAGATTAACTAATGTAAATGGAATTACTACGTTTTGAATACCATTAGTGCCTTCTGTAAAGCTACTAGGAAAATAAACTGAATATTCCATATAAACAAATCGTAATTCATCAGATTCTTCAAATAATGGATTAGATTCTTTTCCATTTGCTATTAACGTATTTTGTAAGTCTTCTGCAACACGATTTGCTACACTACCAGAATAAATACTGTCAATACAAACACATACTGGCTCATATTTATTATTTGCTGGATTTAATACATAAGTAGAAACCCATTCATTTCTTCCAATTTTAGCTGGATTATCAATAGTTCCGTCTACAATAACACTTGTTTCTTCCTCAATTTCAGGAGCACTAAATTCTGTGTCAAGCATAAAGGATAAAATAGTTAAAGAATCTTCATTACTCAATGGTTTCATATCGGTATTAGTCATTTTAATAACAACTTTATTACCTTGTATGTCAGAATAAAACCATCTTTGATAAGATTCTTGATTTTGATACTCATCATTTTTAACGTACCATGTACTATCCAATTTGCTAAATCCATAACTAAAATCTATATCAGGACTTGTAGTCTGATAAATAGAAATAACTCTATTGGTATTACCTTCTTCATCATATCGTTTATATTCACCAATATAATAAATAGGGTCACTAAACTGTAATTCTTCTTTTGGAGTTTCAATATAATTTGACTGAAGATTTATTGATAATAGAATGTTATCAGTAAATGTTTGTTCTTTAGTATCAAATTCAAAACAATCGAATCTGACTTGTGATATTTGTGCATCTGTATTTGTAGCATCACCATTATCACCGCTACCACAAGCAGTAAATCCAAAGCACATACAAATACACAATAATAATGTCAATAACTTTTTCATATTTAACTTCCTTTCTCAAGGATTTATAAAATAATCAGGACAATGCTTTAATGTGTCTTCTATAAACTTATTTATAGTATCTATACATAAAGCAGGGTCTTTACTTACTTCTTTACAACTTAAAATTTGTTTAGCTGCCTGATATATTTTATCATACGTCTTTGTTTTATCTTCTACTGTAAGAATATTTCTACGTAATAATTCTACAGTTAAAAGATTAACAACTGTCGTACACTGTATAGACGTTTCTATGCCCTGTTCCATTTTTCTTCTTCCCCTTAATCATTTATAACCTTCTCCATTACATAGTAAGACTTAAAATCATCATCCATGTGCATATAAATATTTACAGGCATTTCAAGATGTTCACCTGTTTCTTTATTAACAAGAGCAAGAATATGTCCACCATTAACAGTATAAGATGTTCCATCAACTGTGATTTCAAACATTTCATCTTCACCAGTATGAAGTTCTTTTACTCTTCGTGGCTGACCATCTTTTCCTAATACTAAGTCATTATACTCAATATCTTTTGCTAACTTGATTCGTGCACCAACAGGAAAGTCTGATTCTTTAATATCTTCTACTTTTATAATTTTTCGTTTAACTTTTTTGCCATTTATATTATCTAAAAGATAATATTTACGATACTCACTCTTAATTAAATAGTCCTTCATTCTAACCATGACTTTATACCCAAACCTAAATAAGGTAAGGGTATAGTCGTCATCGGCTATAATAAAACTTCTATCATCAAGAAAAATTTTATACATTATCTAAATCCTCCTAATCTGTTGGTAGGCTCTTCAACAAAATCTCTAAGAGCTTTCCAAGCAATTGGACTTCTTCTCAGTTTTCTTAATGCTTTGCCTTCAATCTGTCTAATACGTTCTCTTGATACATCATAAATAAGACCAACATCTTTCAATGTTCGATTCTTATTATCGATAATACCAAATCTATAACAAAGTACCTTATATTCTTTCTCAGTTAATACTTGTCTCATTACATTAAGTAAAGATTCTTTAAGTGCACTATCCATAGATTCTTCTTCCGGTGTTTTTTCATTAGCTGGAATAAAATCCATTAAATAAGACTCATCTTTATCTTCTTGGCTGTTAATAGGAGTATTTAATGATACAATATTATTTCCTTCATACATAGAATTAAATAATCTGTAATCAGCCATAGTAATCTGTGTGATACCTCTATTAACAAATAGCTTATTCTTATTTATATAATCTACTACTTCCTGGTCACTTGGTTCTCTCCCTAATTTATCAGAAAGTTCTTTCTTAGCTTTTTTATTCTTAACAGCCTGCTCTGTTGCATGAATAGGTAATCTAATAAGACGACTTTCATTACCAAGACCCCTTAAAATTGCTTGTTTAATCCACCATGTAGCATAAGTAGATAATTTATTTCCAGTACTTGGGTCAAATCTCTTAACACCTTCCATAAGGCCAAGATTACCATATTGAATAACGTCCATAAATTCTGCACCATGACGTACATAACGTTTTGCAATAGAAACAACCAATCTAAGATTATGGTTAATTAAAGCCTGACGAGCTTCTTTATCGCCGTTAAAATTCTTAACAGCAAGCTCATATTCTTCTTCACGGCTAAGAACTGGATAGATTCCAATAGATTTTAGATACATCTGAACTAAATCACCCGAAAAATAAATATCATTAAATGTTTTATCAGTATTTTCTTCATCTTCAGAGTATTCTTCCATTAGTTCGTCACGTTCATCTTGACTAATATCATCCATGGTATCATCATCTTCAAAACTTTCTGGTTCTTCCAATGATTCTAACTCCTGTTCAATATCAAAGCATTTTTCTTCTTTTATATCAAGGTCAGAGGCTACAGGCTCGGTGGTCAAAGTATTTTTAATAACTTTATCCGCTACTTTACTATGCGGCTCCTCTGTCTTTGGTCGATTAACTGTAGCCTTGTCCTTTTTAACTAATTTTTTAGGAATAGAAAAAGGATTGTTAAGTACCTTGACTTTAATACTTTCAAGGTACGTAACAGCTTCCTTATAATGAAATTCATTTCTGTAATGTTTATTGGTATTAAGCGCATTTACAAGAACAGAGTAATCAATTTGGTTATTAGTAGTCATAGTCTTTTTAATAGACTCAAGACGTTTAATCAAATCTTTATTCATACGCGCTCCTTTCTTAGAGTAATCCTTCTAATTTTCTCCTAATTGAGGGATATTTTCTCATTTTAGCAAGAACTTTACCCTCAATCTGTCTTATTCTTTCTCGAGTAAGACCATATTGTTTTGCGATTTGGTCTAATGTCATTGTATCATTTCCATCAAAACCAAATCTTTTCTTAATAATATCAGCTTCACGTGCAGTTAAATTATTTTTGAATATATCATCAAAAACTTCAGCTAATGTTTTGTGATATACAGTTTCTTCAACATTTTGTGTATTATCAGGAATAAAATCACCTAAATAAGAATCCTCTTCGTCACCAATAGGTGTAAACATAGAAACTATATTAGTACCTTCACTTAACTTTATATAACGTTCAACTTCAGCAGCTGATAAGACTTTATCTGCTCTACCACCTCGAACTACATAGCCTTTTTCATTACATTTATCAGCAACTTCATCATAATTAGGTATATAGCCATAAATTCCTTCATTTTCTTTTTCTAACTGAATATCATTATAAGCTCTTTTAATATATCTAATCTGTTCAACTGCATGTACTGGAATACGAATAGTTGTACCAGTATCAGCTAATGTACGTGTAATAGACTGTCTAATCCACCAAGTTGCATAAGTAGAAAACTTAAATCCACGGTCTGGGTCAAATTTCTCTGCAGCTTTAATTAAGCCTATATTACCTGCCTGAATTAAGTCCATAAAGTCAAGTTGAGAACTACTTATCATATAATGCTTAGCAATACTTAAAACAAGTCGTAAGTTCTTCTCAATAAGAGTATTCTTGGCGTCTGTATCTCCTTCTCTACAACGTTTTGCTAATTCTAACTCTTCTTCAGAAGTTAATAGAGGTCCAGCAGAGTCAATATCCTTTAAATAAGCTCTCATCAAATCTGTGGTTGAACCTGCATCTGAATACTTACTTGGTGAATTTTGAAGTTCTTCAAGTTCTTCATCAGACGCATCAACACTAAGTTCGTCCATTAACTCATCTTCAATTATATCAAGGTCATTCTCTTCTAATTCCTCATCATCTGAAGTATCTTCTATAAGGTTTTCTTCTATAGGAATAACTTTATCAGGTATTTCAATTCTATCGACTACTTTTGCTCTTACGGGCGGTTTAGTAACTTTCTTACCATTATTAATAACTTTATATCCCAAAGACTCAAAGTATTCTATTGCGTTAGGAATTGAATTAGTATATTGTCTTAATTCCTTATTACTATTTATACTATCAATAATATCTTCATAAAGAAGAGTTTTTGATGTTGCATTATTTATGATTGTATTACACTTACTTTTAAGTTTTTGATTCATATACAACTCTCCTTTTTATTTATCTATATATAATATGACATTTATCCTATATAGATAACTGCTAATTATTGATATTTAAGACTTCTTTATCGTCCGAATCAATAAGTTTACCGACTACTATGAGACGGCCATTTGTTACATGATAAGCACATGTTGACATTGTAACTAATTTATCACCATAAGTAACAGAATCTAATCCATCTGTATTATATACAGTCTTACGTTTCAAAAAGTCAACATATTCATTAAATGCTTCTTCTGTATCTTCTACTTCCCAATACTTAAAAGCACCAGCATTTACATCTGTATAAACTACTGCAACTACTTCATAAGTACCAGTTCTATAGATTGTATCAAAATAAAATGTCTTATGGTTCTCATAAAACTCTTTATCTTTGAATTTTGTCAAATTCTGGAACATTGTGCCTGCTCGCATGTGATGACCATAAATAACTATATTATTTGATGGCTTTTCTGGGTCACAAGTCTTATTACAGAATAATGTACCAGAAATATCATATTTCTTATAAAAATCACGTCTTAAATAGTATTCTTCATCGTTTGGAGTAAACATAACCGGATAATCAATATTAGTATCAGGTACTTCTAACCAGCCAATAAAATCACTATTTTCTTCAAGTAATTCTGCATACGCCTTAGATGCTCTTTCTTTTGGAGTAAGTGCACCACCATCTGACTCATTTAAGTCCTTCTTAGTTACGTCATCATCTTCAACAGGTACATCAACTATTTTATCTTTTAGCTCTGCTGCAGTCTGTTGATTATGATTTATATCATGAAAATACATATATAAATAACCACCTACACCAGATAAAATAAATAATCCGATATACAGAATAATTAACGACACAATAGTTCTTACTTTATTTTTATTCATTATGAAACCTCTCTGAAATACTTGGAAGAGCTATCAATAAAATGAATAACTTCATTATACATAGGTAGTCCATTTGTAATAATAACATCTGGAACTGATATTGTAAGCTCTTCTTCTGCTCTTGTCATAGCGACATATAAGCAGCGTAATTCTTCTTCCTCATCTTCATAGTTGTCTCTTTCAAGACTATCTATAATTATAACAATCGGCCATTCAAGACCTTTTGCACTATGTATTGTTGTAATGACAACTTTATCACCACTATTTTCATCATTAACATTATCTAAAGCAATATCTTCTAAAAATGCAGCAATATCAGTGTAATTAGATGCCATATCTTTTAATATAGCTGCAATACGCTTATCATTCTGGATTTTCTCCTCTGCATCAAATTTTGCACTGCTATTCATTTTAGAATTTTCTACTTTATATGTTCTGATTTCAAAATAAAATTCAAGTACCTTATCAAATAAGGTCAATGGGTCTTTAGTATATCCTCTAAACTCTTGAATTTTATCATAAAGCTGTGATAACTTATCACCATACGATTTGTTTCCATATTGTAATAAAAATGATTCATCAGTACATTGTTTAGATATTTCAGTAGCTGTTTTATTTCCAATTTTTGGTATAAGTCGTAATACATTGAACCAACCGAACTTATCTGATTTCTTAACTACTACACCTAAAAATGATAATATATCATCTACTACAATATATTCAGTTAATTTTTTACCACCTCTTTTAATAAATGGTATTTTTGCTTTCAATAATTCATTCTCTAACTTGAATGAAGACATTGATTTTCTTTCAATAATGGCAATCTGACTGTAATCATATCCTTCAAATTCCGCGGTTTTAATTCTCTCTATAATCCAGTTTGCTTGCTGATAATCATTTGCATGATGTAGAATAACCGGTTTGTCGCCATGATTATTTTCAGATTTCATATCAGTATAGGTCCAAGAACGTACATTATTATTCATCATTTCATTTGTAGCGTCCAAAATTTCTTGTGTTGACCTATAGTTTGTACTTAAAGTAAACACCTCACAGTTTGTAAACGCATCAATGAATTCCTGAATATTCTGTACCTTTGCACCTCTAAATTTATATATTGACTGAGAAATATCACCTACAATAACAATATTATAGTTATACTTACTCAATTTCAATAACATCTTTAACTGTAAGTCATTAGTGTCCTGAAACTCATCAACCATCAAATAGTCAAATGAATTAGCTATCTTCTCACAGATTTCTGGAATATCAAGCAACTTATTCATATATACGAGCATATCATCAAAACATAACTTTTGCTGCTCAAGTCCTGCTTGCTTTACTTCCTGGTATAAATTGAATATTTCTTCTTCATACTTACTATACTTTGTGTTATAGATAAGTCTGCGTAAAGGAATATCAGTATTTACCATTTGTGAGAAAATGGTTTCAAGTTTAAGAGCACTCGGAAAGTCTTTAAGACCTTCATAGTATTCATTAGAGCTTTTAATGTACTCAATGAATGTTTTATAAGCCATACTAGTCAATATTTCATAGGACGGCTCAATACCAATAGCTTTACCATACTTTCTAAGCATTGTACCACAGTATTTATGATAAGTTGATGCAACAATATTCTTACACTCATTATTCACCTTTGCAGCTCTAATCTTCATTTCATCTGCAGCGGGATTAGTGAAAGTAAGCGCAACAATCCTATTTGCTGATGTAAGATGTGATAATCTTTCAATACGTCCGATAATAGTTTTAGTTTTACCAGAACCAGCACCAGCTAATACGGCAGCAGGCCCATTTGTATGATTTATTACAGCTATTTGCTCATCATTATACAAAGCTCTCTCCTCCAATATTTATCAATATATCTCGATTTTTCATAAAATAACCTCTAATCTTTCGTTCAGAATTATGAATAATCTGTCCGACACGATTAGCTGTAATATTATATTCTTTTCCAATATCTACCTGAGTTTTCGGAGTACTATAAACTCCAAAATACTTGGTAAGTATATCAAACTCTCTTTCATTTAGTACGGCTCGAATAGCCAATAAAAACTGTTCAACATTTAATGAATCAAATGATTTATCAAAATATATAATATGTGTAATGTCTACCTGATTATCTAATATTTTCTTTTTAGCAGTAACATAATTGCTCATTTTACGCCTTATATATAGAGTCATATTTTTCTTAAAGTTTTTATCTATAACAGGTTCAGTAAGCAGATATTCCATTAAATACATTTGTGCTTCAGAAAATAAGTCGTCATGGTCAACATTATCAGCAATATTTTTATCTTCAATAAGTTGTTCAATTACGGTTATACATTCATTTATTAAATTGTCGTCATATTTCATATTTTGCATCCTTTCTAGGTCCATTTATAGATATATCCTATCTATGTTATCTTATAATAACATAAAAAACATATTTTTGTAAACAGTTTCAGATGCAAAATCGAAAAAATATGCAGACACTCATAAAAGCATCTGCATTTGTGGTGTCATTTTTCAATTTCCATTCAATAAATCTTAAATACGTCTATAAGTTCATCAGTATGAAAAACAGATTTATAATAATCCCTTTCAAAGTTTTTTAAGTACAGAATTTTCTCTTTAATTAAGGCTTTAACAGCTTTAGTATTAACATTTGGAGAATATTTTTCAATATAACGGATTATATCAATAATTTCATTTCCACAAATAGAAATATCTGCATTAGGATAATCAACAAATCCATATTTACGTTCTTTCACTTCTAATTTTCCACCATATTTAAGATAGATATAATCGTCCTTAAATACATGATTTTCTTTCATATAGGTATATGCAATATCAGTTACACCTCTACAATTTAACCAACCTTTCATATACCATATATCACGTGATTGTATAGGACAGTACCAAGCAGGTAAATCGTCCTCAGTAAAATCAGTTTTATACTGACCTTTAGAATATAATGTAGTAGTATCAGTATCAACCGTTTGCCGATATAATTTACCAAATTTACCTTTGGTATAATAAAGTGCAGTAGGATTTACTGAGCTCATTTTATTATCTCCTTACTTAGAAGCTGTATTATTAGCTGCTTTCAAACTGTTATAATAAATACTAATCATTTCGTTTTTATCATAATTAGTAAGCAGTTCCTTAAATCTTGTAAACTCATCAATAGACTCAAACTTATAACCAGTAGGAATACTGATTACTCCATTTGGTTCATTACACATTTGAATCTGACGAATAATAGAATCATATACATCATATACAGTCTTTTCAGATGTATCATCTGATGTAAGAGGATATACTCCAATAGGATTTTTCATATCCAGCATAATAGCTCCATAGCCTTTATCATTTCTGACAAACTTTGGATTAGGTTGAATATTTATAACTGAATTAGGCCCTAAGGCTACCATGTGAATTCCATTTCTAATAAACAGCATTATTTTTCTCCTTTACTTTCTCGGATTAAAAATCCTGGTATTGTATTTGGATTCTTTTCATATAAACTTTTTCTTGTATTATTACAAGTTTCATAACCTTTATCATGAAATAGCTTATCTACAAAAGCAACAGCTTCTTCAAATGTAATATCCTGAAAATACTCTGTATTTGATATTCTATTTTTATCAAAATGGTCATGACAGATTCTTTCCAAAGTATATAAATAAGTAACTGGACTAATAGCTACTTTTCTGATTTTATTTCCACCATTATTACTACCTGATAATGAAATAAATCTCTGTTTTGGATTAGTAGTACGTCCAATTTTAATATTACCTTGAGGATAATTCTCTAATACATAGATATAAAGCTGTCCAGAATTAACTGCAGGTTCTGTAATATTAGCTATATCGTAATAAACATTCATTATAATAAATTCCTTTCAAAATACCTTATGTTATAAAGGTAGCCGTTCCATTAGTCTTTTCCCATTCATCTATAATTATATCTCTATGTTCAATAATAGAATCTTTTATATATCTCCAATCTGCTTCTGAATAAGAAAAACCACGTTCTGGCTTTAATAAACAACGGTTTGTTTCTACTGTAAGTAATACTCTTGCACTCTTTCTTTCCTTAAAGTGTTTTGATTTACATATAAAAACAAATACATCAGATTCCGTCTGATTTACTGGTAAAAAAACATTAAACTTATCGTTAATGCTATATAACTGTATTGTGTCCATATAACCTCGTCAATAAATTACTTTTTTAATGAACTAAAGTATCATACATCATAACAGGTGTATTTTCTTCCATGCAACCTGTACCACCACAAATAAGTATACTGGTACTTGGCACGGTTTCATAAAGTTCATCATTTTTATTCTGGTCATTAAGATACCAACCTATAGGAGAAACTTTTTGAGTATTAGGGTTAATCGTAAGTCCCATAGGTACAATATTCCAGAATTTATCATCATCTGGTGAGAATGAAGCTCTATTAGGAATAGGCTGTCGTTTCTTACATTCTACCATAATTACACCCTGGTCGATAAATGTTTTGATATAGTAGTATGAATAATGAATTGATTTATCAGACATTTCTGTAACAAACTCTTTCTTATCAACTTCTTTACCACCACGGTCATAGTTAATGTAGATATATTTTGAATCATAGAAAATAATTGATGTACCTAATCTTTTCTCTGCAATTTCAAATACCCAATCATCAAAAGGGGCTTTTCTAAGGAATAAAAGTCTATCAACAATACCTACTAATAAGATAAAAGTTGATATAGCAAATAAGCCTCCACATACATAAAGTCTAAAGGTCTTATTAGCTGTTAACTTAATAAACATTTCATTTCCTGTGTTTGGAGCTACAATTGCAGCTACAAGAGCAAGTACAGCAAAAATAAATCCAAAAATAGCTAAAAATCTACATATCTTAAAGAATTTATAACACATCTGATGTTTTGGCTGAATACCTTTTAAGACTTGGACGTCATCATGGGAATTCGCAATACCATCATTAACAGATTTAGCTTCTTGCTGCGGCATTTTATTCACTTCCTTCCATTTTAATTTATTATGTCTCTTCCACGCTGTCTACTATGAAGAAATGTTCTCCACCCATAATTCTTAAAGAGAACATTACTCTTGTTCCTGTATTTTCTTCAAATGACTTAATATGTTTCTTTAAGGCAGCTTCAAAGCATGTACCAAATTTATCTTCATCTGATAAATAAATCTTTCCAGGTAAATGCTTACAATATTTCTCAAATCTACCATACCAGTCTTTTGTAGTTGTTTTAATCTGAGTCTTTTGTTCCTCTTCACTTTCTGCTACTAAATCATCAATATATTCTTTAGCATCACCCTCATCGGAAACAGAATCAATATAATTACCTAAACTATCTCTGATTATACAACCACTTTCAGTTATTTGAAGTTCATAACCATTATATTGCATATTACTTTCTCCCTTATTTTGAAAGAATAAACGGCTGCAACAGCAACCGCTTATATTATTAAATAGCTCTTATATTTTTCTCAAATTTCTCCATTATATAAACCTTCTGATTTAAGTTTACGTAATGTACTTATTTGTGCATGTGTCATTGGAATATTATCTGGTTTTCTTATAAATTCGTTCCATACTGAAACGCATTCAGATATATTACATAACCATACTAAGAAATCAAAATAATATTCCTTTGGACACATTTCATTTAGTTCATCTCTTGAAATTCTCAACTTTTCACAACATATAGCAATAAGTTTTTCTTGATGAGATGGTACTGCATATTCGACATGACCATCTGGAAATATAACAATTTCCAAATAATTAACATAATGCTTTTTATGCTGTTCTATATCAAATTGAGAATATAAATCATACATAATATTATCCCTTTATACTTTCAATAACACCTGCTAATGAAGCAATATTTGATGGAATAACAATCTTTTCAGCCTTACCATCAGCAGCTTTTTCAAATGAATCAAGTGCTTTAAGCTGTACGAACTGTTCTGGAGTTAATCCTGCATCCATAAGCATTTTAAGACCATCTGCTTCTGCTTCTTTATGAAGTCTAATGTTTGCAGCATGACCTTCTGCTTCAAGTTCAAGTTCTTTCTTAAGTGCTTCTGCTCTAAGTACCCTAGATTCTTTTTCACCTTGTGCTTCAAGAATAGCAGCCTGTTTTTGACCTTCAGCAATAAGAATCTGTTCACGTCTTTCACGTTCAGCTTTCATCTGCTTCTCCATTGCATTCTGAATTTCTGCAGGTGGCATAATATTCTTAACTTCTACTCTACGTACCTTAATTCCCCAAGGGTCTGTCGCTTCATCAAGAACAGCTTGCATCTTAGCATTGATAATTTCTCTTGATGTAAGTGATTCATCAAGTTCAAGTTCACCAATAATATTTCTAAGAGTAGTAGCTGTAAGTGATTCCAAAGCAAGTGTTGGGTCTTCAGCACCATAAGTAAACAGTTTTGGGTCATATACATTATAAAATACAACTGTATCAATGTGCATTGTTACATTATCTTTTGTAATAACAGGCTGTGGTGGAAAGTCTGCAAGCTGTTCCTTCAATGATACCTTACGTACTACTTTATCAATATAAGGTAAAATAAAGTTAATACCTGCTTTCTTTGTAGAACTATATTTTCCAAGTCGCTCGATTACAAAAGCATGTTCCTGTGGTACAATTTTAATAGTAAATACAAAAATCGTAATCACAATGGCTAATAAGATAATAATTAAAACTGGCATAATATCAAATCCTTTCTTATTGTTTTGGTTTTATCTTTAATTTAATTTTATGGGTTCCTGAACTAGCCTGAATACTATTATCATCTACATTTACAGACATTTCAATGGTCTGTGGTTGTACTGGAATAGTAACAGTATTAACCTGAGGTAAAACAATATCATTGGTTGATAATAAATATTTAGTAGATTCATCACCATTAAAGTTATTGATATGCTGTTTTACTGAGTTATTAAATATTTGCTGAATATCTCTGATTTTTACACTATTCTGACAGATAAAGTTATATACCATCTGTCTTGCGTCAACATCTACAGTAAAACCTTGTTTCATAGCCTGTAAATCAAAAATCTGTAACATCTGATTTTGGTCATATACAGGGAATTCATAAACAATAGTAAACAGATTTCTGATATTATCAATATTAGGAGATGGAGAATCTGCTAATACGATTGTTACATCAGTATTCTCGTTAATTGCAGTTGTAAGTGCAGATAAAGCCTCACCTGCATAAGAATCTTGACTATTTTCTAATGTATTGTAGTTCTTAACGTATAAAACACCGCCAGAAGCATAACTAATAATTGCTTCAGCTCTTTTTGCAGTATGACCTACATAGGAACCTTTTAATAATTCAGCGGGAATTTCAAGATATTTATTATCCTGAATAAATCCCATTTGATATAAATATCCAGTTAAAATCTTAGTAATACTGGACTTACCACAACCATCATCACCAATAAGTAAGATTTTCTGATGTGGTACCTGTCCATAAAATTCTTTCTGATTCTTTAACAGCTCAATTTCCTGTCTAAATGACTCTAAACCAATTAGATTAGATAAATCTTTATTAGGGTCTTCAGAACCATTTTTCATACGAGGTTTAAGTTCAGAAAGTCTGATAATCTGTTCATCAAGCTGGTCTGCTGCAGACGCATTCTTAATTTCATGCTGTAAAGCATTCTTACGGTCGTTATAATAAAGCTGTACATCAGGTTCCTCAATAATATGAGTATTTGACTTTTCTTTAATACTTCTATCAGCATAATAATCCATAATAGAATCAACAGCATTTCTAACTGTACGAGCATTACCAAAAGATTTTGCTCTCTTTTCAAGTGTAAATGCCTCTAAAAGTAAATCTTTTGCGTTATCACTAAGTTTATATGCGCTACCGTTATAATTTCTAATGAAATAATTGAAGATTTCAAGCATTTCATCTACTGTATAATCTGGGAAATAAATAGAATGCTTTACACGAGAACTAAAACCTTCATTAGATGCAAATAACTTAGTCATCTGTTCTTCATAACCAGCAAGGATAACTACAAAGTCTTTTCTGTGGTCTTCCATAGCCTTTAAGAGTACACCAATTACTTCTGAACCTGTCTTATACATAAGATATGCTTCATCAATAAATAACACACCACCATAAGAATATTCAATAATTGCTGATGCTCTACTTGTATTTCCAGCTACCAAATAATCACCAGAAATTTCAATATATTGGTTCTTTTTAATAATTCCAAGGTCAAATAACATCTTAGTTACGATACGTGCAACCGTTGTTTTACCAGTACCAGCACTACCTAAGAATGCCATGTGACAACCATTATTTGATTCTTTTCCATAGAAGGAAATTCTATTCTTAAATTTTTCTACCTGGTCCTTAACAGATTCAAGACCAATCATTGCTTGTAAATCTTTATTTGAGTCTTTTGAACCTTCAAATACTTTTGTATCAATATCAGATGGTAAAAACTCACTCTTTTTACTAATAGGACTATCAGTATCAAGTGGAGGAGTTCCACCAGCATTTGCCTTAGAATCATCCATATTAAGGAATGGACAATTACTTGGTAAATCAAACATTACTGATGTAAATATACATTGATAACCTGCTTGTCTTAAATAATCATCACAAACATCAAGTATAATAGAAGGATTTATCGTTGGTTTTGTAAAATATACCTTAGCAATAGTTTTCATCTTTTCAGATGTCCTATAATTCATAGGTACGGTAGTCATAATACCTTTCAGATTATTTTCCAGTGTACTTAATCTCTTAATCTGACCTTTATAACTTAAAAATTTTAAGACTACTGATAATGCTAAAATTACGATGAAAGCAATTATTGTAATAATAGCTGCTGTTTTAATACTCTGTACACCGTAATTCTTTACTTTATCAAGTAGCTCTCCGGGATTTTTTAAGACCAATAATACCCAACTAATAAGGCAAATTACGGCTGATATAACAAGTACAGGTAAAAAGCAACTAAAAATAATTTTGACAATATTCTTAGAAAACTTTTCCTTATTATAACAACCGGTCATGAATGGGGTATCGTAGTCAGGATTAACCTTAATATTTTTGTAGAAACCTTGTAAGGTCTTTTCATAGATTTCTACATTTTTGGATTGTTCATCAAGAGTTGTACACCACTCTTTTAGATTTCTTATTTCCATAATTTCCTTCCTCTTTCTAAATTTTAAGTTTCATAATGACCCGTATTAGTAGATATACAGAAACATGGTAAATTACCTAATAGGTCAATTTTATTTATAAGCATACCGTTACAGTAAAGCTCTGCATTATACTTAGCCATAAGATAATCCATTCCTTTACATGTAAGCCAGTAAGTATTTTCATCAAATTTTTGAGGTTCACTCTTAACAATAACATTTTTAAGAGCAATTCTCTTTACGGTATCAAAATGAAAATCATAATATTCGATTTCAGTATTATCAGAAATTACATCTACTTGTACATCAATAGGTTCATTATGACAAAATTTATCAATAATTACTTTTTCTTCTACTGATAATTCTTCTTCACAAGATATTTCTACACTTTCTTCCAAAGGAACAAAAGTACAAAATTGTTCCAGTTCTTCCTTTCCTTCAGGAGCAAGTTTACTTATATCTATTAAAAATACGTGATTATAAGCACAAGTAATTTCTTTATCACCATCATAGGTTACTTTACAGCAAGGCTCTGGATGTGTTCTATGAATTTGAGTAACAACACTTCCGTCTCGCATAACATCACCTACTTTGATGTCTTTCCATTGTTTAATCATTTATATAAATTCCTTTCATTTTGGCAGTTTATTTTTCTTCAGAATCATAAACCTCATACTTAAACTTACTCTTTTTATTTACAGTATCGTATAATGTAATAGCTTTTTCAAGCTCAGTTTGAATATTATTTATCTTATCCTGCATATAATTATTAAATAGCTCTAAGGCTAATTTATCATTTCGTTCCATCATATATACAGAACGTCCAGCTACAACAGTATTAAACTGCTCTGCTTTTATAGCATGTCTGCCATGTTTACTCAATATACGATACTGTACTACTTCTTGTAGAAAAGAATTTGTACGCTTTTCAATGATACATTTCTCTTTTCTAACTAATAATTCAATTGGTTTTTTATCTCCATATATATTAAAATAATAATGATAAATATATATTGATGTTTTATTTATATTCATAAGTTCCTCTCACTATTCAGTTATCGATGTTCTCTAGCCCATTCAGCGTCTAATTTTTTATCTTCTGGCAAAGCATTTATATTATCATAGAGTACATAAGTATCACCATTATAATAAGAATGATAACTAGAACCCTCTGTACCCCAATAAATATGTTGTTTGATGATTTCATCAACTGACATGTCCTTAAATGCAGCAAAACAATACTTAGCATAATAAGCAATATGAATAGCAGTTCTATCTTTATAACCAGGTCCGGTATAGAACATCCAATAGTTCTCTCCATCTCCACCTTCTACTTTAATACTGCTTTTATTAATACCAAATATATCATCTTCTGTAAATTCAATTACATTATTAGTCGCATCACAGCCTGCATATTCATCTTCATTTAAGATAGTAATTACGTCGCCAGAATTTAAAACAACACGGTCGCCTGGTTCAAGATGTAATTTATTATTCATAATTACCCTCTTTCTTTCCAATATTTACCATCGCCATAAGTCTTATCATGCTCTAATGCTTTACGGTTAACTTCATAAGCAAAATCTCTGATTTTATCTTCATCATCTTCCTGAATTACTATACAGGAATCATCAGCACTTTCAAAAACCTGTACTACATCAAAATCAGTATCAACAATAGCAAGTGCTTCAATATAATTTCCAACATGATTTGTACCAAGAACATAATTATTATAGTTCTGAATTGTCATATTGGTACAAGGGTCAAAACTCTCAAGAGCTTCAGATAATGTTTTGATAACTCGTCTATGTTCCATAGCCCACTTCTCCTTTATAGTGTTTTTATTATAATACAATTTACATAGCTTGTAAATAGTTTTATAGTATAACTTTAATCATTTCGGATAAATTCAAATATATACTCGTTTGATTTCCAATCAAATGAAGCCATAATCCATTCATTATCCCAATCAGATTCATCATAGCCTTCAAGACCTTCATCTTCATAATTAGCAAAATCCTGCTGTTCAAACCCTTCTCCGAGACCATCTGAATTCTGACCAGATACCCACTCACTAATAGGTTTAAGTTCATCAGCAGATAATGCTCTATTTGTTTGAAGTTCAATGTTACCTGAACATTCATCAGTAAGATGCCATTCAATTTTTTCAACGGCATTTCTTACATCTTCAGGAATACGATTATCTTCTTTAAGATACTCAGTCATATCATCTTCAGTAAGATATTCCTGTGCAGCTTCTAAATCATTTACACAAGCAACTAATGTAAAATATGTTCTATAAACATACATAGCTTTCACCTCTTAGTCATAATAATTGAATATTATCTGTAGAACTTCTTCTACTTCTTCACACTGTTCATTTGCATTTGACTTTACAATAATCTTATCTGTACCTGTGTTAACTGTAACAGAATAAGATGGATAATCACATATTACACCTTCAGTCTTTTTAGCTTTACCATCTACAAATTTATCATAATAATCACATATAGAATTTGTATCTTTGTCGCTTAACTGAATTTCCTTTCCATCTTCATCTATTACTTTACCAGACTTATAGACTGTAAATTCTTGACAACCTGCTTCAAATTGTTCTTTAGTTTGAGCGCCACCTGGAGCATAATTAGCTGTCATAATAATAGAATCTTCTGGTATTTCTTCTATTTTCTTTGTGCCACATGCAACTAAAGATGTTACAGTAATAATTGTTAATAAAAGTATAAGTAATTTTTTCATAGTATTATATAATAAGTATGTACAAACAATTTAATTTCGTATTCTATCTTGACAATATTTATCAGCAAAATGTTCCTTAGCTAAATCAAATAGATTTTCACCATTAACAATATCAAGCCATTCTCTTGGTGTTAATACTTGACCACCAGTAGTATCATTTAATATTGTTGTCCATACCCAGTTTTGCCCAAAATCCAAGTAAGTCTCACCTACACGATAATGATATTTATTAGGACTATCATTATTTAGTATTTTGCAAAATGCCTCCATATTGGAATATTCTACTGAATCTTGAGATAAAATACATTCATCTCCTTGTTTGTACATAATTATTCTCCTTTCTGGTATTTTTCTTGGTGTGCCCGTACAACAGAATCCTTTGCAAATCCGAGAATATCATGATTACATCTTTCAATTCTATAACTTTCTGGATTGTCATTTACTTCTTCTACATATATAGCATTTCCAATCTTACTCGGGTCACAACCAAAACCACCACAACACTTTACCAGCTGATATTTTTCATCTCTATATTCTGCCTTAAAAAATTCCGGTTTTAATATAACAAATCTACCTTGTAAACCAGTACGATAAACATCTTCGTCAGTACAATCATTTATTGTATACATAAGCATCCCTCCAATTAAATTTAGTTGTCAAGAATGTCAAAATACATATCAATTGGCTCATCTTCAAAAGTCAAATCACATTCAATATTCTTATATGCTACTACACAATCAATATCTGCTCCGGCTTTCTTTAATATACATCTGGCATTTCTAGGAATATATACATCAATTCTTTCGCCAGTTTCAATAATATCAAGACCATAAGAATCATCAATGTCATCTGCTTCTAACCATTTGTTTAAGTTAATATCCCAGCACTTTGACTGAAAAGTAAGTCCTTTTGAATAAATACATAAAGGCTGAGTAAGAATAACATCAATTTTATCATTTTTATTAAGTTCTTCCAAAATCATTGCCAAGTCCTCCTTCTATAAATACCAACAGTTAATCCAAGATTTTTCCAACCAATCGTAAATAGCGATAATGTCTTTTGAACTGTCACGTTTATATACCATATCTATAAATAATACAGCATTTTCATATCTTTTAAATCTATCGTCCATAGACATTATCAAAAATTCTTCAGTATGTTGATTCAAAAAATTCCGTAAAGCATGGATTGAGTTCTTATCAAGACCTTCTAATTCTCCATAATATTCTTTCGGAATACGACATACAGAATAACGGTATGGCATTTATCTAATATCTAAGACTGTATAGACAGTCATATCCTTTATAGTAAAATAGTTGGTTTTCCATTGGACTAATTTCCTTTCACTAATATTTTTTAATCTTCTATAATCATATAGCTATCTGTTTTTGTATTTAATATAAAATTACCCCAGGTGCCTTCAAAACAACCTTCAGGTAATGCTTCATTATCTGTAATAGTACCTGATAAAAATTTACCTGTATCACGTATAATATTAGTAGGCTCATCAGAATTTTTTGAATAAAATATAACTACAGTATCATCAATTTTAGGAGTTTTATCTTTACGATGTCCTAAAAGAAGTCTTGCTCTAATTACGTGAATACTATTACAGTCATTACAACATCTTGATTCGGTATCTTCCTGACCACATATAGGAAACGGATTATTACCATAATCAGTTATTTCTTTTCCACATATATTACATCTCATAATATTACCTCAATTATTCTTCATCTAAATAAATAATAAACTCAGCTTTGAATGGTTGGTTTTCATAGCACTGCTCAAAATCCCATTCTTCACCCATCACTGCATTAGGTCTGTATTCTACTTTAAGTTTAAGGCTTTCAAGTTTTTCTTTGATAGCAAGAGCAGCTTTATCCATTTTTCTAATATTTTCATTAGGTAAATCTTCGCCAAGTACATAAGTATTGAAAATCATAGGATAAGCAGAATCAAACTCAACTCTGTTATGAGCTCTGTCTCTGTGTACTATTCCAAAATATAATCTTGGGTACATATATCCATTACTTACAGCTTCTTCAAGCATAGCCTGAAGTTCATCTTCAAATTTCTCATCTGCCAGAATCTTAGTTACTGCAGCTTCTGCATCAAAAAATTTACCTTTAACAGCATCTAAATTAAATCCCATGGTCTATTCCTCCATATATAATTAAATAGTCTTAGTTATCCATAGACCAAGAGCCAATTTTATTACCATTTACATCCATAACAGGTCCATGGTCCTCTCCATTTTCAACTTTTTCTTTAATACCTTCTAAAATATGACATACATATTCTCTAACAATAAAAGGGTCATTATCATAATCCGGAGCTAAATTACCTTCACTAAATTCAATCTTCATAATCAAGTCCTCCTACTTATTTGGTCTATATCCAGCAACTTCACAAAGTTCATCATATCTTTTTTCAAGCTGATTATACATTTGTCTGATAGCATTCATATTATCATCAATACTAGCTGGTAATGCAATATAATTACTATCTTTTTTGAA
>ODAI010268598.1_pt1 | contig 34354 bp, 27 predicted proteins | sample 1539321 | NCBI WGS metagenome assembly ODAI01 (sample SAMN02144231, study PRJEB22623) | gut metagenome | biome: sheep rumen | host: Ovis aries | place: New Zealand
CGTGAGTATTATACCAAAGATATGAGTCGTAGATATCATGACGTATCTTGCCTTCCTTTTTTTTAAGCCCGCAAAAGTACAAATAAAAAAGAAAGCCACAAAACCTTTCGCAAAAAGATTTTGTGGCTCTGCTTATTTTAATAATCAACTCCTCGGATATATCCAGAGGGGGATTGTAAAAACGTTTCTGAAATTTATTTTACATCCATGTGCTCATGGCGTGCATACCAAATTGAAAACATTGTACCTACAACTGCCATGGCAGCAATACTTACGATTATGTACATTGAAATGAAATCCATATCCTTAATCTTTTAAAGGGTTAAACATCAATTTCCAATCAGGCATCAATTACCTTGCAATTAGGCATTAATTACCTTGCATTTAGGCATTAATTGGCAGGTAATTAGGCATTAATTGGCAGGTAATTAGGCATTAATTAAAGTGTAATAAATGCCTGATGAGCCTTCAATCAGACATCTATTACACAACGGTAACTAGCTCTCCCCCTCGGGGGAGTTGGAGGGGGGCTTCTATTTGGGGAGTTGGAGGGGGGCTTCTAGCTCAGCTCCAGCATTCTGTTAATGGGCTTGACGGCCTCGCGAGCAATGTCGGCATCCACCTCGACGGTGGGCCACTCATAGCGCAGGGCGTTGTAGATCTTCAGCAGCGAGTTCATCTTCATGTAGTCACACTCGTTGCAATGACAGCCGATGCTGCCCTCGGTCACCTCTGGCGGTACGGGCAGGAACACCGTGTCGGGGCAGTTGCGCTGCATCTCGTGCAAGATACCGGCTTCGGTGGCCACGATATACTCGCCCTCGGGATGCTCGATGGCATACTTCAGCAGCACGGCCGTCGAGCCCACCACATCGGCCACGGCCAGCACCGGGCCTTTGCACTCGGGATGGGCCAGCACCAATGCCCCAGGATGGGCCTCCTTGAGTTTCAGTATCTCAGGCACCGAGAAACGCTCGTGCACATGGCAGCCGCCGTTCCAGAGCAGCATCTGCCGGCCGGTGATCGAGTTGATATACGACCCCAGGTTCTGGTCGGGACCGAAGATGAGCTTGGCGTCCTGCGGGAAGGTGTCGACAATCTTCTTGGCGTTGCCGCTGGTCACCACCACATCGGTCAGCGCCTTGACGGCCGCCGTGGTGTTCACGTAGCTGATCACCTGATAGCCGGGATGCTCGTCCTTGAACTTCCGCAGGTCTTCGGCGCGGCACGAGTCGGCCAGCGAACAGCCTGCGTTGAGGTCGGGACAGAGCACCACCTTCTCGGGCGAGAGAATCTTACAGGTCTCGGCCATGAAATGCACGCCGCACATCACGATCATGTCAGCATCGGTCTCGGCAGCCTTGCGCGCCAACGCCAGCGAGTCGCCAATGAAGTCGGCCACCTCCTGAATCTCGCCCACCGTATAGTAGTGAGCCAGGATGACAGCATTTTTCTCCTTGGCCAGACGCCGTATCTCAGCCTTCAGGTCGGTACCCTCGGCAACGGGCTCGTCGATGAACCCTTTTTCTTTCCATTCTTGTTTGATCATCGTCATATCATTATATTTTTTTCTTTTTTTTATTTTTTAAAATGAAATGATTAGGATGATGTGGCGTTGAAATGTTGAAAACTTCTTTCCAAAATATTTGCCAGATCACTTATCCACCCGTGGTTGGCGGTTATTCACAGTATGTGTTGACAGTTAACCTCTGAGCATCAGTCATCTTCACTACTTATCCACAATAGTCCTATCCGTTGCAAAGATAATAAGTTTATATCTTTTTTCGATGAAAAATTGTGGAAAAATGTTGCTTTCAGCGGTGAAAACTAGTGTTTTTTCCACCGTTTCGGGCCTCCCGGCGTTATCCCCAACACTTTCCACGCCTTTTCCACACACTTTTCCACATAGTTTTCCACAGGGAAGAATAGGCTGAATGAGATGGTTCTGGGTTGAGGGGATATGGGTTGGCGTAAAGCGGTTCATGGCTGAGAGTAGATTTTCTTATGGCTGAGAGTTGCTTATTTCCAGGGCCATCAGGTTGAGTTGTTGGCATTGAGTGGCGGTGAGTTTCCGTTTGTCGTTATGGTGCTCCCAGGGTGAGAGCATGAGCAGGGTGCCTTTGGCACAGGCGTAGAACTGCTCGCCGTGGGGCTTCGACAGCGGTGTGAAGCCGTTCTCCATGAGCACAATGGTGGGGTAGCCGGCATCGAACACGGCTCTCATCACTCGTTTCTCGGCAGGCGAGATGGCGGGTGAGACGAGTACTGTGCCTGCTTTGGCGGCTGGGAGGTGACGGGCGATTTCTCTTTCGATATCGCTTTCGGTGAGGCGTCGCGACAGGCGCACAGCCAGGCGTCGCGGAGCAGCGAGCAGCTGGCGGTTGCCTATTCCATTGTAGATGTGGGTTCCGATTGGCAGGTTGAAGAAGGGGCGCAGAAAGGCGGGGCGGGCGCGCTTGAGCATCAGCCGTCGCGGGTTGTCGTGCAGGTAGTTAAGCCATGTGGGCAGCTCATCGTAGGAACGGAGAATGAGGTCGTTGTAGCCCTTGGCGAAAAGCGGGCGGTAGGTAGGGGGCTGCAGCGGCACAGCCGCCGCCTGCTGAGAAGAAAGCAGGCTGTTTTCTCCTTGGCCTTGCTGGGCAGAGAGCAGGCTCTTTGCTCCTTGGCAGTTAGCTTGCGGCCCGGCTTTTTCCGTAGGCAGCGGCTGTGCCGCGGCCATCCCTGCCATCCCTGCTGCTTCTTTCTTCTCTCTCAGCGCCCTTTCCGCTTTGCGGCAGCCGGCCTTAAAGCCCGAGATGACTTGCCCCAGGTGCACGGGCAGTGGGGCCTTCACAAAGAGGATGCCATGCATGTGGTCGGGCATCATCTGCACGCCCATCACCTCTATTTGCGGGTAATAGCCGTGAATGGCCATCCACTCGTGCTGCACCGCCTCGCCGAGCTCCGACAGCTGGATGCGCGCCTCGCGCCCGCTGCCTGCGGGCGCAAAGGGGTCGCCAGTGAGGTGGCCGAAGACGGGCCTGCGGCCTTCCACCTCTATGGTAATCATATACATGCGCCGTTCGGTATAGTCGTGATGGTCGTCGCGGCGGTGCATCGAGGTTTTCTTCTCGCCGGCAAATTTCTTTTTCTTGGTGATTATCTCGTCAGTAAGCATTTTTCTCTCCAGAAAGGATGATTTAAGGTTTCGTGCATGCAAAGATAACCAAAAAAATGGTTTTTTGCTTGCTTTTCTCATGATTATTCTCTATTTTTGCAAAAATGACTTTTTTCCTGTCATTTTTTGAGAATATCATGCAAAAATGCGAATAACTAACAATAAAAACAATAAAACTATAAAAACTTGGAATCTATGAAAAAGGTATTTTTGATTCTGTTCATCGCCATGGCTGCGATGACAAGCGTACAGGCACAGCAGATATCGGTGGTGAAAGACGACGGCAGCACTACGCTCCATCGCACATTGGCAGAGGCCATCGCCGCCATTGAAGACGGTTGCGTGATTTATCTGCCGGGCGGCGGCTTCACCATTGCCGACGATGTGAAAATCACCAAGCGCGTGACCATTATCGGAACAGGACATAAGACCGTCACCGACAATGTGGACGGCAACACCACCATTTCGGGCAATCTCTTTTTCAATGTGGGCAGCAGCCAGAGTGCCATCATGGGATGCTATATCACTGGCAATGTGGTGATTGGCGAAGACGGAGCCGTAAACGATGTGCTCGTACGCTATTGCAATCTCAACAGTGTGCAGGTAAAGAACAGCGAATGCCAGGAAACTTTCGTGAATCAGAATTATATACGCAGCACATCTAGTTTTGGTGGTACGAATGCTGAAATTACCAATAATATTATGCATTCAGTAAGAGGATTAAAAAATGGTTTACTTTCACATAATATTATTTTAAGTTACTACACCTATGATGCAGGTAGTCCTGGTTATTCTTGGCCAGTTTATACAGCAATTAATGCTGACCTGTCAAGAATTAAATTTAACATTATCATAGAACAAAACCGTGAGGTGGGTAGAACTTATCGTACAATACTCAAAGGTGGTAGTAATGAGATAGTTTCAAACATGGTATTATGTGGTTTTGGTGAAAGTGATGTTCGTCCCACTGATAGCGATTGGAATAATCTTTTCGTAAACTACAATGGCGGAGCCATCAACACTAACTCTGATTTTCACTTCAATGAGAATTACAAGGACTATGAGAACCAGGTAGGCATCTATGCCGGCACTGGATTCAGCGATGAGCAGAAAGCGCCTACACCTTATATTATAGAAAAGGAGATTGACGAGCAGACCGATGCCCAGGGCAAACTGAAAATAAAAATCAGCGTGAAGGCCAACCAATAACTAAAACGAGGACGAGAACATGAGTAGAAAAACAAAAACCTTGTTTTGGCTCTGCCTGCTCTCGCTGTTCCCCTTGTTGTCAGCAGCTCAGACGCTTGCGCGCTTTGACTACTGGATAGACGACAACATCGGCGACATGCAGACGAAGAGCCTGAGCGGCACCAGCGCCGAAATCATCGAGGAACTCGACCTCTCGGCACTCTCGATGGGCGTGCATAAGGTGTGCTTCCGCGTGGTGCAGTCCGACGGTTACCAGTCGGCAGTGAGCCATCTGCTCTTCTTTAAGGGCATCATGGGCAGCGGCGGCACCCTGGAGTATTGGTTCGACGATATGTACGACCAGCGCGTGCAGACCCCCTTCGATGCGGGCAACGGCGAGATGCAGGAGCTGACGCTCGACCTGCACAGCAACACCACGTTCCCCATGGGTTTCCACAAACTCAACCTGCGCGTCATCATGAACGGCAAAGCCAGTCCGGTATACACCAGTCATGTGCTGAAGCTCATGGCCGGTTCGCCCAACAAACTGGAATACTGGATTGACGGCGACATCGCCAATAGCAAGACCATCGACGGCCAGGTGTCGGCCGATGGCAGCGTATATCTCTTTACCAGCGACCTCGACCTGACCGACGTCACTCCCGGTTACCACCGCCTGTTCTGCCGCGGAGTGAGCAGCAGCCGTCGCACGGTGACTGCCGTGGTGAGCACCCCCGTGATAGTGAAGTCGAAGTATAACCAGGATGGCAGCAAGGCCGTGTTGGTGAGCTACGACATTGCTATTGACAATGAAGATGCTGTGAGCATTCCATTCCAAACTCAGAAGGCAGAGAATGAGATCAACCGGATGCTCGACTGTATCAATCTGACGGAAGGTCAGCACGAGGTGAAGGTCAGTGTGGCCAACTCGTTGGGACTGACTGCCGCCACCAGTAGTAAGTTCACCTATACGAAGCCAGTGCTGCCGTCAGTTACCCTGACCGCCACCGAGGATAAAGGCAAGGTGATGCTCACGTGCAATTCTATTCCGCGCGATGAGCATAGCAAAATAGTGAGGGTAGATGGCAACGGAGCGCGAAGAGTAGTCTATGCTGAGAAACATGGAGTCTATCCTACAACGATTACTTTCACCGATCTTCCAGCCAGTGGCGCATACACCTACTATGTGGAAACCCGTTATTCGGTGGCCAATGATGTGTATGAAACGGCCAAGTCGAACGAAGTGAAAGTGAATGTGGCTACGGCAGCAGCTGACTTTTTCGGTGATATCGTAGGCGTAGTGCGCTATGACGGTAGTATAAGGAAAGGCCATCCATCGATAGTGAAATACGGTGACGGCAAGGAGTTGAAGACCACCAGCAACGGTACATTCCGCATGGAGAATATTCCAGTGGGCAGTCAGATGACTTTCGAAGTGGCAGAAGGCGACGACTATACGACTACGCCTGTCACTATCACCATTCAGTCAGGTAGAAACAGAGTGGAATTAGCTGCAACACGTAATTATGACTATAATGAAGATGGCGTTATCTACGACTTGATGTTTGCAGACAATGTTGCTTATGAGCCTGGAAAGTATCTGAAGGTAAAGGTAAAGCGCTACCAGCCCAAGACATGGACAGGCAAGTTGCGCCTCTGTGTGATAGAAAAAGACAAAGACTTCATGCAAGACGGTCATCTTTCGCCTATAGATGTTGTGGCAAAGAATGTCTATGGAATGCAAAAGAACTATTACCAGGTAGACTCCGAAAAAGAGTTCCAGCTGAGTACCGGTGACCAGACGATGGAAGTAACTTTCCCATTGAATGGCTTAAAGGTAGATGAAGCAGACAAGGTTTACCATTTCCATGTGATGAGTCTGGGAACGACGGGTCCTGCCCGATGGGTGCTGCCCAATCCAGCCACAGACTCGGCCAAAGAGAACCCGCTGGCCTATCTGTTGTCGGAGAGTGGTGATGACTATCTGGGTAGCGACGACATCAACTTCATTGCCAATATTCTGGCGTTTCTGACAGGTAAGATGGAGGGTATGAGCGGAAATGTAGGTGGTATGAAAGTCAACCGTGGTAGCGGTGTGACCGCACATGTGGAGCCGCTGGGCGAGTTTATTGAGCAAACTCAAGGCTTGAAAAACAACACCGTTGATGGTGTGATTAAAAAGATCAAGAGCTGTTCATCTATTGATGAGTTGCGCAAGGACGAAACGTTGATAGGCATCTCGCGCGTGTTTGACCAGTATTTAGGTTCAACAACTACAGCCTTTGACCTTTATCACAACTCCATAAATGACAATCTGATACAGACCAGCACCAAGGAAGCTGCCTGGAGATACTTGGCGAATGCAATATCTCTCTTTACAGAGCTGAAGGATTATCAGACCATCTATCATACTCGTGACTTCTTCGAATGTGCAGAGACCATTATCAGTATGTCAGGTGTGCCGTATGCTACCGCCTTCCAGACTTATCTTGAGGTGGGAAGGGCAGCCCTCTCTGCCATTAAGAATATCAGTTGGCGATACAATGCACCGCAATTGGCGAAAGACTTCTATCATAAAGAGGTGGGCATCAAGGTGAATGTCTACAAGAAAGATGGAAAGATAGCTCATCCTCATTCTGCCGATTATGTGGAAAAGATTGTTGTGCGAGGAACGAGAAATCAAGGCTCGATGACAGCTACCTATATGGGTTATGTCAATGAGAATATTCTCGACGGAAAGGTATTCAAGCAACAGACATACGAGGGAAAAGGTCTCAACCCAGATAATAACGAAGGATATCCCTTTGATGAGTTATGGGCAGACGTGTATTGGATCAATGGCCGTGTTTCGCATGTACCTTTAGATCCTAATTTCATGAGTGTAGAGTACAACAGGCCCAACTTCGTTATCAGTTTCCAGTCGAAAGCATCTGAAAGTGCAAATTTGGTAGACCTAATAGAGTTGAAATGATGAGAATAAGAAGAATAATTGCTTTGGCCGTCACCACATTGTCAGCGGTTCTGATGGCCGAGGCTCAGAACGTTACATTTGTCTCTCCTGGTTTCGAGACGGGAGTGAGAATGCATTTGCAACTTGCCGATGATGCCGCTGTGCCGCAGAGTAGGACCGACACCATCACCGCCATCGACCTGTCCGGGCTGGAAATCAGTGACGTGAGCGATATCCAATGGCTGCCGAATGTGCGCAGCCTGAACCTGCGAATGAACGCTATTACCGACATCTCGCCCTTGGCCGATCTTGACACTCTGCACTATCTTGACCTGAGCTACAATCACTTGGAGGATATCGACATGCTGATTTTTACCAACTCCGACCAGATGTATGTGAATGTGGCAGGCAACCACATCAAGGATTTCAGTTTGTTCTTCAATCCTTCCATCTGCTGCTTCGAGATGGTGGGCATGGGTGTGCAGACCGAAAAGGATGCACCTTACATGCAAATCTGTCATTTCTTTGCCGATGTGGATGATGAGAGCAAGCCGGTCATCACTTTGCGTGGTTATACCAATGTGGAAAATGACTGCACCTTAGCATGCGAAGGAGTCAACATGAAAGCCCCGTTGGATGGACTCTTGAACAGCATTGCCGTGGCTGAGGATTTTGAGCATACTATCTCCGCTGTTGTAACCAACGGCGAGCAGGGGGACACCACCTGGGTGGTGCCGCAGAAGGTGTTCGACATCCGTGCCAACCAGGAGGTGACGTTCGACACTGAGTTGCCTGAGACCTATACCATCGAGTATGCCATTGCCAACGAGGGAACGGTGACCGTTGAGGGCTCCACGCTCAGATACCAGGCACCGGCAGCCGAGCGCAACGACACGGTCTACTTCACCTATTATGACGGCAGCCGGCTGAAGGGATTCTCACGGTTCTATCTGAGCAACCAAGAGGCAACGGCAATTAGCGGAATAACGTCAGCAGATGTGAGCGTGTCACTGCGCCAGCACCTGCTCGTAGTCGACATGCCATCGATCAGACCTGGCGAGCCGATAGCCATCCAGGTGGTTGACGCGAAGGGACGGCAGATAGTCAGTCATCAGTCGGCCGCTGAGACCACCCGGTTCCATCAGGAGCTGCAGCTGCCTCTCGTGCGCGATGAGATAGTGATCGTGCAGGTCAAGACCTCCGACCGGAAAATCATCAAGAAACTGTCGGTGAGAAACTGATACCTCCCGTTGTTTCAACAAGAATTTCTACCACCAAGAGCCAGCAGACTTTTGGTGGTAGTTGTTTTTTATATGAATTCATTTTTGATAATTTGTGCGTATTTTTCGGGAATTAGTGTTAAGTATAAAACACAAATTGGCACAAATGGCCATAAATTATCAAAAATACTTTTGCTCAAGTCGCAGGCAACAATTCTCAATTCTCAATTCTCAATTCAATGAAAGCTCCCACACTCCCTTAAATAGTTCAAACTTCAAGTTGCCAAACTCTTAACTCTTAACTTTTATCTGTTAACTAAAAATGCCTGCCGATTTGGGATAAACAAACTAAATTATTGTCTTTTTGCTTGGATAATAAAAAAAATGTCGTATCTTTGCGAGATAAATCAAAATACAACGAAAAATGACATTCACCGAACATTGCAACGCCATTTTCAACCAGGCCATCAATGACTATCATGTAACGGACAACATTGATACGCCCATCAACAACCCCTACAACCGCGAGTCGATTGACAACCGGCTCTACCTGAAGTGCTGGATCGACACCGTGCAGTGGCATTTCGAGGATATCATCCGCGACCCGCACATCGACCCCATTGAGGCCCTGCAGCTGAAACGGCGTATCGACCGCTCGAACCAAGACCGTACTGACCTGGTGGAGCAGATCGACAGCTACTTCCGCCAGAAGTACAGCACCGTGAATGTGCTGCCCGACGCCCGCATCAACACCGAGAGTCCGGCATGGGCCGTCGACCGCCTGTCGATTCTCGCCCTGAAGATCTATCACATGCGCGAGCAGGCCGAGCGTGCCGACGCCTCGCCCGAGCACCGCGAGAAATGCCAGCAGAAGCTCAACGTGCTGCTCGAACAGCAGGTGGACCTCTCGACGGCCATCGACCAGCTGCTCGAGGATATTGAGGCCGGCCGCAAATACATGAAGGTGTACCGCCAGATGAAGATGTACAACGACCCTGCCACCAACCCGGTGCTCTATAAGAAATAACCAAGGGTCTGACTGGCAGCAACTACTAGCACATTGAAAAAGCCTCACCTGCTCATCATCCGCTTCTCGGCGCTCGGCGACGTGGCCATGACCGTGCCCGTCGTCAGTTCGCTCGCAACTCAGTATCCTGAGCTGCGCATCACGGTGCTGAGCCGTAAGTTCGCCCGTCCTTTCTTCGAGAACATGGCGCCCAACGTGGGCTTTATGGAGGCCGACCTGAAAAACGAGTATAAGGGACTGAAGGGTCTCAACGCCCTCTACCGCCGCCTGCTGGCCAAGAAGTTCACGGCCGTGGCCGACTTCCACCAGGTGTTGCGCTCCGACTACCTGCGCATGCGCTTCCAGATTGATAATATTCCCGTGGCCCACATCAACAAGCACCGCCACGGCAAGCGACAGCTGACGTCGCAGAGCAACAAGAAGCTCGTGCAGCAGCCCACCTCGTTTGAGAACTATGCCGAGGTGCTGCGCAAACTGGGCTACCCTGTCGACCTGCAGTTCACCTCCATCTTCCCGCCCGCCGGCGGCGACCTGCGGCTGCTGCCGTCAGAGATAGGGCAGAAGAAAGCCTTCCAGCAGTGGATAGGCATCGCCCCCTTCGCCGCCCACCAGGGAAAAATCTATCCCGAGCAGAAAATGGAACGGGTGATCGGCCAGCTGCTCGCTGAGCATGCCAACGCCCGCCTCTTCTTCTTCGGTGGCGGCGGCCACGAGCGCGACGTCATTAACCAGTGGTGCCAGCAATACCCGCGCTGTCTCAATGCATCGGTCCTCTGCGACTCCCTGCAGGCAGAGCTCGTGCTGATGAGCCGCCTCGACGTGATGCTCTCAATGGACTCCGCCAACATGCATCTGGCATCGCTCACCGCTACGCCCGTGGTCAGCATCTGGGGCGCCACCCATCCCTACGCCGGGTTCATGGGATGGAACCAGCCCGCCGACCGCGCCATCCAGCTGCCCATGAGCTGCCGGCCCTGCAGCATCTACGGCAACAAGCCCTGTCTGCGGGGCGACTATGCCTGCCTGAACGACATCACTCCCGAAACAATCGTAGAGAGAATCAACCATATTATTCACCCCTAAAACAAAAAGAATATGAAAAAGTACATTTGCGACACATGCGGTTATGTGTATGACCCCGAAGTAGGTGATCCCGACAGCGGCATCGCTCCCGGAACAGCATTCGAGGATCTGCCCGAGGATTGGGTATGCCCCATCTGCGGCGTAGGCAAAGAGGATTTCTCGGTGGAAGAATAAACCGTGAAAGCCTGACAATATCTCAGAGTGGCCCCGGCCGGGTCACTCTGTTTTTTTTATATCGGTCAAACCGGAAATATGCCACCCAAGCGCAGCCATTTCCAATTGATACTGAATTGGAAATATCGCCCTTACATCAGCGGTTTTTGAGCACCTCCGACGGAGTGATGCCGAACTCTTTCTTGAAGGAGTCGCGGAAGTGGCCCATGTTGTTGAAGCCAGCCATCATGGCGGCCTCAGTGACATTGTATTTCCCGCTGCGCAGCAATGCCATGGTGCGGTGTAGCTTGCGCTTGTAGGACCGCACATACCCCCAGACGGCACAGGCCAGCAGCAGCGCATAGAAGAGCTTCGCCCACCACGTGAGCCAGAAGGGCGGATGGATGACGATGGTCATCTGCGTCTCGGAGGCGTCCTCCCAGTCCTGGTTCTTCAGCTTGGCCCTGACGGTAAACACATATTTGCCGACGGGAAGGTTGCGGAAGGTGACCTCGTCGCTGCCGTTGGTGTCGTACCATTTGTCGTCGAGTCCCTTCATCTGGTACATATATTCCACGTCGCCCAGCTGCGAGTAGTCGGCCACCGAGAACACCACCACGAAATGGTTCTCATGATGTTTCAGATGGACTGTCCCTTTCTGGTCGGGCTTGAAGAAGACGATCGAGTCGCTCTCCTGGCTCGAGGCCAGTCCGTTGATACTGACAATATGGACGGGCGACACCGCCTGGCGCTCGTTGATTTGAGTGACAAGGCTGGACGTGAGAAACTGACGAAATCCGTTAACATCAATACGGATTTGGCTTCCCAGATATTGAAGGCCATACCGTCTGCGGTCACTGCTGAACTCAGTGAAAAAGACAGAAATCTAATGGAGCGATTCTATAAAGACAGAAAAAACTACGCTTTTACTTTGTTGTTCTGCATTCTGATGACAGGTCTGCTAATGGGCATCGCCTTATATGGCATTGCAAGCAATAAAATCCGTTCAAGTGAACTGGAGGAATGGTACCAGGAGAACCGTACTGCCATTGACTTTGGAAACTTTGTCAAGTAAGAGAAGCCCTCGATGTGGAACTACTGGCTGTCCGGCAGGTGGCAGCAGAGTGTGAGTGTTAGGGATTCCATACCCTAAAGTTTTCTGATGATGGGATAAGGATTATTGTGGAATAGACAAACTGTTACGGTTTAGGGAGGAAATAAGGATGTAGAACATCTTGATTCCCAAATCATGGAAGGGATTCTATCGAAAAACTTCTAATAGCATCATCTTCTCTTGTCCCCTTCAAGATTTGCGGATACATTTTGGGAACAATTAACCCACTGACAATCGGCATTGATGCTGAAAATCAGTGGGTTTATTCGTTACGTTGTCAATCTTGATAAGATGATTATGGTCTTATTTGTCATCCGTTATAGGGAGCAATCCCTTTTGCATACTAATTTTTGTCATTTGAAAACTGGACGAATAGAGTAACCATAATACCTAAGCCCATGGTCAAAAACATTTATTACATTAGAATCAAATGCGATAGACCAAGCTCTGTTTGAAGCAACCATATTGGGAGACGCAGTCCAATATCCCCCATTGTTACCCATCATTAGTTTGTTATTACTTTGTGCATATCCTGCTGCAGGAAGAAAAATCTTAGCTCCATTTATTTTGCTAATTCCTAATCTTCCGTTGATTTCAGTATTGGCATAATTGACTACCCACTCCCAATTGCAGTTGTCTATTAACTCTTGAGCTTGTTCGCCAGAAGGAATTCTCCATCCCTCACCTAAAATATAGGCAGCAGCATCATAATTATCTGCCAACACGTTTCTTCTATTAACGTAGTCTTCCATTTTTAGGGAATAAATGTCCATGTCGTAAGTTTCGCACGTTCTTCCGACATAGTTGTTTTTTGTAGAAGTATCACCCCATGCAAAATAATCTCCATATTCCGAGGGCTTGTAAGCTCCAATGTTACAAGCAGCCCATTTTGTTCCAGAAGGAAGTCCAAGATCTATTAGTTCCATACTTATATTATTGATTATAAAGTTTGATAATACTAATTGTTTTCTTTCTTTTCAATAAGGGTTTTAAAGGCACCAATCTTAAAAAATGAACAAATAATATCCTCATCTTTCAGATTAAAGGTCTGTTTTTCTTCTTCACTTAATCTTCCCTGTTCTATGAGTTCTTTCACCACTTTACCACCATGCATAATGCCTATAACATTATTATCTTTCAATAGCGGACTCCCGCTACTCCCTTTTTTTCGGAAACATTTGCAATGGAAATAATGGCCTTCCTCTTCTCCAAGAGCGAAAGCTAGCTTCACATCAAGTTCATATAAGGGCTTGCCCCGGTCGTCATCTTTTACTATACGTTGGCAACAACTTTCCAACACTTCATCTTTTATTGGTGTATAATCTAAAACAGGTAAACCACCCTCAACGTTTTCAAATTTGAAAATTGCCAAATCAAAGCAATTAGGGTCGTAAATGTTACCACTTCCTATATATACAGGTACTTCTTTGGCTAAATCTATTGTTTCTCCTTTTATTGTGACAAGGTATTTGTCATTGTCTCTTAAGACATGGGCAGCGGTAATAAAATAACCATTTGCCAAAAAACCTTGTCCAAGTGGTATTTGACCACCTATGATTGTAAATATATTCTCTTTCATACAAATATCCTTTGTCTGTTACCACGATGTTGTTCTAAGAACTAGTATACCAAGTGCAAATTTAGTAATTATTTGTTAAGCCACAAAGTTTTCACCATTGATTCTTACATATTATTCGAAATTCCTCAAGCCCTTCTTATTTCATGGGCTATAATATCCTTATTTCATTCTTCCGTTCCTTTTTAAGCTAAAATCATATGCATCATTATATCCCTTTTTGTATCCTTTCATATATTCACATCTATAATCCTGTGGGTAATATTCGTCTAAATCTTTATCATAGTAGTCATTGTCATAGGGACTGTTTAGATTATAATACTTATATTTATATTCCCTTTGCTCTCCATTTTCCAATTTGAGATCATTCACAAATAAAAGCTTTATAAAATCTTCATATGCTTTAAGACCATCTTGATACCCTCTGCTATATCCTTCTTCATGCGCATCTGTTGTTGAATTAGCACCTCCGCTTTTAATAACCATTCCTTTAATAGCTCTTGATTGATACTTACCCATAGTATAATCACCATAGTTCTTTTTATCTTCTCTTTCCATTACAAAGAAAAGAATTGTGAAAAAGCCTATAAAGCAGAGTATTACCAAAAACATAGCACTATTCCTAGCCAATAAAGTCTAATGGGTCTGAATATACCTCAATGGCTCTTTTAAGTTCATTATCCAATAATTTGTCCCAATTAATTCCATTGTCATTTGCCATTTTCTTCATATTTTCAACTCCTGGCAAACTTCTAAATTTAATAGCATAGAAATCTTGTATTTTAAGACTTATCTTAACATACTGCTCTCTTTTTGGTAATCCTTGACATGACAAAACAATTTCTTTGCAAGCACTATCAAAACTATCTCTTACAAACTTTCTTATTGTATTCTCTATTACACTTTTATCTGTCTTAGATGATTGTTTTTCCGATTCATCATACGATTTCTTGTTTTCAGACATTTTAGCTAACAAATCAGAATCGTTATTTATAGAAGATTTCTTTTTCCCAAAGATACTCGCAAAGAACCAAAAAATGAGAGCACATATAATTCCAACAAGAACCTGCATGCCAACAGGGTCTGAGGAACGGGATAATAATAGATTAATCATATATACAGCACTTTAAAAGATATATAAATTTAAAATACAAAGTTACGTAAAAATCTTCGATTTCGTTGATTTGAACTGTTAATATAATATAATACAAAAGGTTATTTGATTGTATGCATTCAATTGTATCTACTATTTCTTCATTTTGAGTGTTTTGACTAGGTACTATGATGACAAATTTGCATATACATAATACTAAAATTATTATTCGTTAAGCCACAAGATTTTCACAACTAATCCTGACAAATTATTTGAAATACCTCAAGACCTCTCTTTTAATAGTTATTGCACTTATGCACTATCATTCAAAATGCGTGAGAATCTTTAGATGTTTTCAGGTCAACATACGGTTTTGAATCTTTTCAATTTCAGCGTTCGTTTAGAATCATTCATTTCTATCAAGTGCGGACTAAAAGTCGGACTTTTGCCAAAATAAAACGCGCAAATCGTTGATTTAACGTACTTTACGAAAGATTAGCATTATAAGAAGACGTTCATGCCGCTCTTCTTCGGACCCATGCACTGCAAGAACATCCTGGTCGAGGGTGTGACTTTCGAGCAGTCGCTGTTCTGGAACATTGCACCGACGTATTGCGAGAACATCATCATCCGCGGTGTCACCGTCAACAGCTTCGGCACCGGCCGCACCTCCTGGTCCCTGCCGGCAGGCATGTGGCGCATCATCCGATTCGGACATACCACCAACGGAAAGACGAATGCCAACAATGCCGCCTATGGTGGCGTCGGCCTGGAGTGCGACAAGATGAGCCGTGACGCCGTGCGGAAATTCTGGAAGGGCTATCCCACCCTGCTGCTCCAACTGGCTGGCCATGCGGCCGGAAAGACATTCAACCGCATAGAAATCGACAGTTATGAGGCTGGGCCGCAAGACTGGACACCCCGCATGCGCGAGGAGTTTGCCTCACGCCGAGGCTACGAGCTGCTGCCGTGGCTGCCTGCCCTGACGGGACTGACCATCGACAGTGCTGCAGCCACTGCCCGGTTCAAGAACGACTGGACGGAGACCATCACCGACCTCTTCGCCGAGTGCTACTATGGCGAGATGTACCAGCTGGTCAGCCAGACTCCCGGCATGCAACTGCTGATACAGCCTTATGGGCAACCATTAGACACATGGAAATGCGCCAGTCAGGGCGAGAGCCTGCTGTGCACCGAGTTCTGGGTGCACTCCGACTGGGGATGGCCCCACATTCCGCAGGTCACCAGTGCCGCCCGTCAGCTGGGCAGGAAAATGATCTATGCCGAAGGGTTCACCTGCACACCCCTCATTGCCTGGAAAGACGACCCACAGTCGCTGAAACCCTATGCCGACCGGGCTTTCTGCCTGGGAGTCAACCGACTGATGCTCCACGCCGGGGCACAGAACCCATGGCCCGATGTGCTGCCGGGCATGACCTTCGGCAAATGGGGCACGCAGTTCACACCGGGGCAGACCTGGTGGCGGAGCGGTGGTGCCAAGCTGTTGTTCGACTATTTCTCACGTTGCCAGGCCTTGCTCCAGCTGGGCGACTACGTGGACGACCACACCACCGGCAAGGGGTCGCTGACGGCCGATGGCGACTCCATCGAGTGGATTTGCCGGCGGGAGAACGACACCGACCTCTATTTCGTCGTCAATGCCAAAGACGAGGAACGAGAAGTGTGCATCACGCTGCAGGGCGGCGGTCGCATTCCGGAGTTGTGGCATCCTGAGAGTGGCAGCAGGGAAGAGGCCCTTTGCTGGACAACCGACGGCCGGACGACGAGCGTGATGGTCACCCTGTCGCCACGCGAATCGCTATTCATCGTCATGCGACAGCCCACCACCTCGACCGGAACAACCCTGAAAACCGTCAAACCCACGGTTGTCAAGACCATCGACCTCAGCAAGAGATGGACGGTCAGCTTTCCAGAGGGATGGGGAGCGCCCGGCAGCATCGTACTCGACAGTCTGACATCGTGGAGCGAACATTCTGACAGCGGTGTGAGATACTTCTCGGGGACGGCCCGATACCGCCAAACGCTCACCATGAAACGAGCGCTCAAGAAGGGCATGCGATATGTGCTCGACCTGGGAGAGGTGAAAAACCTGGCGCGCGTGTTCGTCAACGGAAAAGAGGTGGCCCACCTCTGGAAGAAACCGTTCAGATGCGACGTGACCGACTATCTGAACGGGAAAGCGAATGTGATAGAGATAGATGTCACCAACCTGTGGGTCAACCGCATGATAGGCGACGAGCAGGAACCCGACGACACCGAGTGGAGCGAGCCCTTTGTCTACGACTATGCACCGGGTAACCCCGAGGTGGGACGCTTCATGAAAAGCATTCCGCAATGGCTGTCAGCAGGTTCTCCACGACCCTCGAAAGGACGACGAACGGTGGTCTCATTCAAGTTTTTCAAGAAAACCGACAGCCTGCTACCCTCCGGACTACTGGGCCCTGTCAGAATGCTGGTCTTGAAAAAACGCCCCTGACGGCAAGCACCAGCGACAGCGCTACCCCGTCATCCATGCCATGCCGCAACCTCTCTATCTGTAGCCGCGTACAGTGGCGCAGACAAAAGAAAAGGTGCACTTATCTCAAGTGCACCAACCCTTTTTGCCATTCTTGGCTAACGATATGAATCAGATTTACCTTGTTCGTATCAACATATCTTCTGTCCTGAATAAATCCATTCACCTCAAAAAAAACTTCTGCCTACGAATCTTTTACTAATCAACCTAAAAAACCATTAATAACTAACCTAACTATAAACCTAAAAAAACTATGTATGAATCGTAAAATCTTTATTCGAAAAGTATGTATGTCATCATGATCAACAACAATCGTTATCGACTATGAAACAGCACGCTGTAGTTCTCGTACAATGACCCGTAGTTCATTGTCAGCTCACTCGTGTCACTTATTCTGCGCATCCGAAAGAAGTTAACTACACTCTTCATGCCATGCTTTGGAAATTGCTTTGTCATCATTGTTGTATCGTTTTAAAAATTTGTTGTTTTATTTGTTTTACACTGCAAAATTAAGTCGAATACTGTCCGCCTCCAACATTTTTCATGTTTTTCTCCTTCTGTTGTTGCGACAGTCGCCCTCATTTGCGACAAAACGGATAAACTCCACTTTTTTTCTGTCGCATATTTGGTGTAAAGGAGCTAGTTTAAGCGATAAGTTGTTAGGAGTGAAGAGTTTTTAGGAGAGTAGGAGCTTTCTTTGAATTGAAAATTGAAAATTGAGAATTGAGAATTGAGAATTGTTGCCTGCGACTTGAGCAAAAGAATTTTTGATAATTTATGGCCATTTGTGCCAATTTGTGTTTTATACTTAACACTAATTCCCGTAAATTTCCACAAATTATCAAAAATGACATAAACGGTTTAATGACCGTTCTTGAACTTTGAACCTTGAAATTCTCAACTAAAAAAAAGCCGGCCAGAACCCGCAAGCGGTATTCTGGCCGTCCCATCATTACTCAAGATCTTTTCTTTGTGCCTATCCTATCAGTCCGCAACTATTGGCGCCCAGCGTACCGAGGATGGCGGTGGCAACGGCCACCAGCAGCTTGAGAATTTTCATCATGGTGTTTCGTGTGATTTTCATGGTATTCACTCCTTTTCTTCATTGGCTTCACCTCACTGGTGAGCTTTCTGGTTCATGGGAATGCCTGCTCTTAAGGCTCCTGCGGGTCGGTGCCCTCGTTGTCGGGCTCGTTCACGACGGCATTCTTCGGCAGCTCGCGCACCGATGCGCCCTGCAACAGCTTCTTGATGTGCTTGCCGCTGTCGGTATCGACGATGGTCTCGGGCTGGAAGATAATGTGCAGGCTCTTGATGTGCTTCTTCACGTTGAAGTCCTTCACAGTCTCCGAACCGCTGGAGCGGAGTCCCACCTTGAAGGTGCCGAGGTTGTCGATTCTCACGCTCTTCGAATCCTGCAGCTGCAGGCGGATGGTGTCGGCCAGCTCTTGCAGCACGGCCAGGATGTCGGAGTGCTTCACGGTGCAGTTCGACTGCATGATGTCAGCCAGCTGGCTGGTGGTGATCTTTACGGGGTGAGCGGCACGAGCGTACCAGCTGCCGGGGTTGGCGGCGTTTCTACGGTTGTCCTGAATCAGCTTATAAAAAATAGCCATAGTTGTGTTTTCCTTTCTTTTTTTAAATGGTTAAACTTTTGTTGATGTTTCTCATGTCATCCGGAAGACATTGCAAAGGTACGCCTTTTTGCAGCACCCTCCAAACAATAGGTGTATAGGACGGAAGATAGAGTTGCGGATAGCAAACTTTCCCGTCGCCCGTCGCCTCTCCGTCAGCCGCCAATGTTTAATGAAGTTTAAGAAAATGTCAGAAAAGTTTATCATGGTTTAAAATCGATGCCATCTTGTCGTTCGCTCGAAGTCATCTTGTCACGAACCCCCGCGAGGCATGCTTCTTGCAGGGTTGAGGGTGAGGGCCGGAACGAAAGCAAAGGCCATCAGAACAATATGTACAACCAAAAATAAAATGAGGAGGTATTGATTATGTTACCAGTAATGTTTAAAAACAGTTGGTTCCCAACAGTATTTGACGATTTCCTGAACACTGATTTTATGCCTCGCGCCAATACAACGGCACCCGCAGTCAATGTCAGGGAGGATGAGAAGGCCTACACCATGGAGCTGGCCGCCCCGGGCATCAAGAAAGAGTATTGCCGGGTGAGCATCAACAACGATGGTAACCTCTGCATCGCCATCGAGAACAAGATGGAGCATAAGGAGGAGAACAAGAAGCACCACTATCTGCGCCGTGAGTTCAACTACTCGAATTATGAGCAGAACTACACATTGCCTGAGGACGTGGAGAAAGACAAGATCTCGGCCAAAGTCGACAACGGCATCCTGACGGTGGTTCTCCCGAAGGTTGAAAAGGAGGAAAAGAAGGTTGTTAAATCCATTGAGGTCTCATAAAAGACGATCACTCAAAAAACAGCAAGAGCGGAGCAGCGCCAACGGGCACTGTTCCGCTCTTTTTTTTGTATTCATCAGTTTTTTCTAATAGCGATGCTTTTGTCTGTATCTGTCAATTGCTTTGTGTCTGTAATGGGCGGATGTGAAACGGGATTTGTGAAAATCTGTGAAATTCTGAGGACAGACGCTCTTATGATGTTCCTTATTCAATATTTTTGAGTATATTTGCACAACCAGCAAATCATCACTAAAAAACTATTGATGGCCATGAAAAGAATGATTACCTCCTTCGTATTGGTTCTCACCGTTCTCACGGTGGCAGGACAGGGTGTTCAGCCTTCAGCCGGCGACAATGCCGTGCTCAACGAGTTGAGAAACGACCTGCGCAAGAGTTATGGCAACGACTATCCTTACTCGTATGCCCCCGTGAAGCTCACCAAGTCGCCCCGCGGCTACAAGCCCTTCTATATCAGCCACTATGCCCGTCACGGTTCGCGCTACTACTGGAGTGAGCGCCTCTATAAAGAGCTCGACACACTGCTCACCGTGGCCAGCCAGCGGCATCAGCTGACGGCTGAGGGTGAGGCATTCTGCAAGCGGTTCATGGAGGCCAGGAAGGAGCTGATGACCGGTGCCACCGAACTTACCCAGCTGGGGTGGGAGCAGCATCAGTATATCGCCCGTACCATGTACAACAACTTCCCGCAGGTGTTCAAGCGCGGCGGTAACGTGCTGGCCATCTCGTCGCTCGTGGGCCGCTGTGTCATCAGCATGTCGGCATTCTGTCAGGAGCTGGTGCAGTGCAATCCGAAGATAGAGATCCGCGAGCAGTCATCGTGCTTCACGCTCGACGGTGTGGTGCCCAGCGACGGCCGCAACCCCGTGAAGCACCATTTCAAGAAGGTGCGCCCGCGCTACGAGAAGAGTCCTCGCAAGATAGCCTCCGACCCGATGTTCCATCAGCGCATCGTCAGCCGTGTGTTCACCTCCACCGACGGTCTGCCCGGCAGCGTGCATCACATAGGCAGCAACCTGGTCAACCTCTACACCTCGCTGCCCAGCATCGGTCATGAGGGTATGATGGGCAACATCGTCACCGACGAGGAGATGGCCGGTCAGTGGGAAGTCAGCAACCTGGGGTCCTACTCATGGGTGTTTGAGCCGCAATACGAGACCATTCCCATTCTCGAGGATATCATCGCCAAGGCCGACGCCGTCATCAGCGGCACCAGCGACCGCATTGCCGACCTGCGCTTCGGCCACGACACCTACATCGGGCCGCTCACCGTGTTGATGGGCATCAACGGTGCCGACCGCGACCCCGTTGACCCTGCCGAGGTGAAAAACTGCTACCAGAACTGGCAGACCTGTAAGGCCTCCAACATCCAGATTGTTTTCTACCGTGGCAAGCATGCCGACGATATCCTCGTGAAGTGTCTCCTCAACGGCCGCGAGGCACGTCTGCCCATGGCCACCAACCAGTTCCCCTATTACCGCTGGGCTGACTTCCGACAGTTCTATACCGAGCGGTGTGACAAGCATAAGGAGGGCTATCTTTCTTTCTGGGGATTCTGAATTAGAAATAATGTATCTTTGCAAGGTAGTTGATTGACAAGATGCCGAAGAAGAAAATATTAGTGATTCCTGATGTTCACGGACGGACGTTCTGGAAAGAGCCGGTGAGCATGTTTTTCGAGCAGGTGGACCGTGTGGTGTTCCTGGGCGATTATCTTGACCCGTACCGTCAGGAGGGTGTGTTCGACGATGATGAGGTGTACGAGAATATGCTGGAGATCTTCGAATTGAAAAAAAGGAACGGCTCGAAGGTGGTACTGCTGAAGGGCAACCACGACCAGCATTATGCCTCCGCACGGTTTCGCGATTTGGCTGCCGGTTCGCGGATGGACGGCAGGAATTGGGAGAAGTATCATGAGGCATTCAGCAAGCATCGCGATTTGTTCCAGCTGGTGCACCTGGAGATGGTGAAGGACATTCCGTATGTCTTCTCGCATGCGGGACTGACGCTCTACTGGCTGCACAAGGTGAATGCAAACATGTGGCATCTGCCCGACAACAGGGTCTTTGTGGGTGATGAGGAAATTATCGGACGGCTGAACATGCTCGACGACGACGGACCAGGCCAGGAGATGCTCGCCGTGGTGGGCAGCCGGCGGTCGTGGATGGGCGAGATGACGGGCAGTGTGCTGTGGGCCGATGTCGAAGAGCATTCGATGTCGGCTGCCCCGAAAAGCTATGGTATGAACAGGGTGTTCCAGGTGTTCGGCCATACGCGCCTGAACCCACAATATGATATGTTGTCGTCGGAATATATGGCCATGATAGACAGCCGCCAGGCATTTATGATCGATGAGGCCAGCGACGAGAAGATAGCTCCATTAAAAAACTATCGCCTCAGTTAGGAGGGACGGAACGGCCTGATAGAACGGCCACCGCAAGTGGCCTGGCAGGACGGTTTGGCGGAGCGGTCAGCGCGAATGACCTGACGGATGGTCCGTGTGGAAAATAATTGCCAATTACAGATACAAAGCAATTGGCAATTATAGACACAAAGCATATCATACTTATCACTTCTCACTTGTCACTTCTCACTTATCTAAAGCCAGAAGCTGGCCGACTTATGCCTGTTAGGCCGGCGGCGGCGCACATACGAAACGTGTATCCAGCGACGGCCGTTGCGTCTCTTGTGCTCATAGAGCAGCTGGTCGAACGGCAGGTGGTCACGAATATACCGGAACATCTTGTCGCCCTGCTCTTCGGAAAGTACCAGGATGTCGGCAGCCTCACCGCGCATGTGCTGCGACTGGGGCGAGCCGCCCACAGCCTGGTTTAACCGCGGGTTGCGGAAACCGCTCGAGATGATAATCACCCCAAACTTCTTGCGCAACGGCTCGAGCACCTTCTCGCAGAGGGCCTGCATGTTCTCATGTTGTTCTACTGTCGGCACATTGTCGATGCCAAAATAGTCGGCTGTGCACGAACGAAGCATCTCGCCCAGCGAGAAATGCTCCGTCAGACGCTCGTCGAGGTCAACGACGCTCAACGGCTCATTCTTACGTTCATTGTTTTTCATGGTAGCTAAAACTTTTTAATAAATGAATAATCGACTGCAAAAGTAAGTCTTTCCGGCGGTCACTCAAAGGCGGAGGTGCATAGACCAGTAGGTAGATGGACAGATAGCAGCAGCGGATGCGACTGTCCCATCTTGTACATCAGCCAGCAATAGCGGTCGAAAAACGCCCGCGACCGCATGTTCTTGCGCATGTGGATGCGCTGAAGATAGCACCACGGATTTCGCGGCACCCTCAGTCCGAAGCAGGTGCAGAGGCTTTTTACCAGCAAGATGAAGGTGCAGTTGTTACCCTCGTCGTCTACGATCATGTCCGACACATAGGCCATCGAGGCCACCTCTATCAGGTCGGTCAGGGTGAACGGCCACCGGAGCGGCTCTTCATGCTGGTAGCTGAGCAGCGCCACGCACTCATCGATGAGTCGTGCGTGTGCCATCGTGGATTGTTCGTTTGTCAGTTGCAGTGTTTCCTGTTGTGTGTTCTTTAGTGTCATTGCATGTCCTTTATTAAATGTGTTCTATTTAAAATGTGTCCTTTATTAAATGTGTTCTTATTAAATGTGTTCTTTATTAAATGTGTTCTTTATTAAATATGAGTAACTCAGGTTTCGCTTATCCATCCTACAATGCGTATGTATCGGGTAAGTTTCGTTTCCTACGGCAAAACTAGCTGCTTTCCGTGCACAATAAGTTCACAACCCCGAGATCTTGTGTTAAAATCCCCGGAAACTAACAATTATTAACAGATGAAGAATGTGTAAGAGTATAGGATATGGGAGTGTAGACCATCGTCTTGCCTATCATATCTTGAACTTGAATGAAACTTGGTGTAGAGCTGATGATGTTTCTCAAACTATGTATACTTTTTACTCCTCGAATAACTGCGTGATGAGTTGTTCTAGTTTCTCTCCCCTTACGTTTCGGGCGATGATGCGGTTATTGGCGTCTATGACCACGGTATGCGGCACGGTCTTCACATCGTAGAGTGTCACCGCTGAGCACTTCCATTTTTTCAGCTCCGACACATGGAGATAGGGCAGTTGATCTTTCTTGATGGCATCAGTCCATTTCTTAAGGTTATCGTCCAGCGAGATACCGATAATCTCGAGTCCTTTGTCATGATATTTCTCATAGAGTCTCACCAACAGCGGGTTCTCTTTTCGGCAGGGATAGCACCACGAAGCCCAGAAGTCGACGATCTTCACCTTGGCAGGAATATCGTGCAGCACCAGTGTCTCGCCAGTAGGAGTCTTCATCGAGAAGTTGGGCGCCATGACCCCTGTCTCGAGTGCCCTCAGCCTGTTGATGCGTTGCAGTATTTTCTCCGCCGATGGATTGCTGCGTCCGTCACCCGACAGTTTCTCGTAGATGGCAGTCAGCTCTTGCAGACCTTTTTCTTTCAAGCCCAAGGTGAAGAAAACGGCCGTGGCATGGCGGTCGGGGTATTGTTCTAGCAGTTTTTGTTGTGCCTGCCTGATGTGAGGAGCCATCTCTTTGTCGCGTTCTTGATAGTACCGCCTGATAGAGTCGTTACGTCGTTCTTCCAGCGGCCTCAACCTGAATTCCTCCAACAGACGGTTGGCCTCGATACGCGTCTCAAGGTATTTGTTGAGCACATCCTGTTCTGGCGTTCCGGTGAGAGAGAGCACAACATTGCCATCTAATACCACCCGATAGCTCGCCTTGTCGAGAATAACTGGCACAGGGTCTTTCAACCTATCGTTGATCAGCAGGTAACCTACCGTTGACGATGGTACCCGACCGGTCATCATAAACTTCCCGTTGGCGATAGAGCATTTCCCGATGGTATCGGCCTGATTGTTCTCGTTGTAGGTAATCAGCGCCACCCGTCCACTGGCATGGCGGTCTAGGCATTTTCCTACAATCTTATAATCTTGGGGGCTCTGGCTGCCAGCGGCCAGCATAAGGAAACCCAACAGCAGACTTTTCATCATTTCACAGCCCTCCAGCTAAAGTTTTTCACCTTCGTCAGACCGCTCCACGTGTTCTTAGCATCGGCCTTGATCGTCACCGTATTCGGGTTGGTGTTCACCACGTAGCGCACCAACTTGCCTTTGTTGTCGCTATCGTAAGTGGCTACGTAGAGGGCATTGGCATCAGGGTCGATTTGCGTGTCGAACTTCACCATGGTGATGTCGCCGCCACCAACATCCAATGTGTAGATTCTCTCGTTACCTGGGTCGTAGTCGTAGGCATAGAGTGTGTTGTCTGCCACATAGAAGAGCACGGTACGCAGCGACGAGAATGCATACATGGTGGCACGGTCGAAACCGGTGGCTTTGCTCAGGTTCACCTGATAAGCACCTATTTTCTCTGGTTTCGAACCATAGGCATACATCTTGTAGATGAAGAAGTTGCCCTGCTGGTCTTTCATCAGTGCAAACGAGTTGCCATAGCTCTTGCCACCATCTTTATTAAAGGTGTTCTCGCCATATATCAGCCGACGCCCTGTCGAGCCCTGATTCCACGGGAACGGCTCGCCCGGATTATCGACCAACTCATAAGAACAAGTGCTCGAGTTGGTGGCTCTGAGGAACCGGTTGTTGACCGTATCATACCACACCAGTCCGTAATAATTTTTCAACGGATAGAACATAAAGGGGAACGAAGGAATGAAATCGGTGGAAGTGCTGCTCAGCCGGTTCACCGGATCGAGGTAATTATCCTTGTTCGTGCCCATGCTGGTGGTGAATATCAACCCGTTGCCGGTCATGATGGCGCGATAGAAATTACTGCCGACATTGCCTTTGATATTAATGACCTGCGGCGCAATGCCAATCACCGAGAGGTCGTTTTTTGGAACTGCGGTCGTATAGATGATCTTACTGACACGGTTGTCGGTCGTGCCCAGCATCGACTCACGGTCGAGCCAGTAAGAACCCGTCTCGGTCATCACCCACACCTTCACCGCCACATCATAGCTGCTACTGTAAGGGGCGCCGGTATGAAGGAATGCGATAGGACCTTTCAGGGGCGGCAGTCCGCTGTTTTTCAAGATGTCTCTCACCACGGTGGTGTCGGTGCCCATCGATATCATCTGTGCGTCGGCATTGCCCTGCTCGTCTTCGCCCATCAGCAGAATGCCCCGCGTGAAGATGGTTCCCACGGTAAGATGGGTGTACGTCATCCATTGCAGGTCGGTCTGCGTGTCTTTCACTTTCAGGTAAAGCGTATAAGAACCTGTAGGCAGGCTGACCACCGTGCTGATGTTGCGTGTGGTGGCAATGGTGTAGCGGTCTCCTCCAGGTGCCACACACACCCACTCGTACTGGAAACGTGCGTCATCGGGACTCACCCCCTCGCTCATGGTCACCTCGGGGTGGATGTCAAGAATGGTAGAGTTGGTCATGACGGTATATTCGTCGTTGATACCACCGAATGACACCTCGTTGATAGCAACATAGTCATAATTGCCTTTGTCCTCCGTACAACTCTGCACAAGCAGACTGACAACAGCGAGCATGATACATATCTTCTTCATTGCAATTCCACTTTTTTAAACGTACACGATCACGGTATGTAGGGCACTCCCGGGTATGATTTCCATGGACAGGTGCCCACCCACATCAGGCGGCCGTCATCCTCGAGTATGGGATGCCCCTCGTCCATCGCATGTATCAGGTAACGGGCCATCGTATTCCTGATCTCATATTTCAGCAGGGTAATCATGATATTGGCATCGCAGAAGTCCTCGTAAGTAACGTCGCAGAGACTGCACATCAGCTCGAGCTTCTTTCTGGAGAACTCTCCGAACAGTCCTGCCTCCTCGCCCGACTCATTGGCCTGCCCACTCCATTGCGACGGTTTGGTCATCACGTCGTTGACGATCAGCGTGTGCAGACTGGCATCAAACGTCTCGACCACATCGCCATAGTAAAGATCTTCCACGGCATGCCATTCAGGAAAGGCCAGCTCGAAATAGTCGTTCGGAATAAGCCTCAGCCCTATCGTGATGTCTTTTGTCTGCATGTCGGCTGTACGCCTGACGGTGACAGGCACGTAAGCATAGGCCGAGCCTGCAGGTATCGCATAATGACCTGAGAGTGCCTCATAGTGAACACCCTCAGTGGCATTGGTGGAGTCTGGGTTGATTTCCACCCAGAACGGACGGTCTTCGTCAGATATCGAACCCGTGGCCATGACCTTGATGTTCACAGTATACTCATCGTCGAGAATCTTGAAAAACTCTATATTCGATACCGGCTGGTAGGGCCAGACCGTCTCATTCCCACCGGCAAAACCATGCTGCACGGCAAAATAGATGCCAGGCTTGCCTTGATAATCCATCAACTCACGCTCACATCCTTGCAACAGCCACGACAGCATCAGCGAGCATACTATCAATATAGGAATCTTTTTCATCATTGCCTTGTTGGTTTCGGTTTTGTGGGTTACAGGCGGTTGTCGGTCTCACTGTCGGGAATGGGCACGACATAATTCTTCAGCAGCATATTCATATCGCCCGACATCGCCGACCCATTGGGAATGTTCTGCATGGCATGGCGCTTGTAGAAGTAGAACATCTGCCCCTCACCTATCACCTCTTTGCGGAACTCGCGGGTGATGTCTAGCTGCAGTTCGTCGGCATCCTTGGGCGAGAGGTCAGGACAGCTGCGGCGATACCTGATGGTGTTCAGGTAGTCAACGGCCTGACGGAAGTCGGTCTCGCACTCAGCGGCAATGAGATAGAGCTCGCTCAGCCGGATGAGGGGCATCATGTAACAATAATGAATGGTAGAGCCATCTTTCACGACCACATCCTCGTATTTATTGAATATCAGGTCGTTGTCGCCCTCGGCAGAAGCCGACCACATCTTATACCGTAAATCGTTCTGCGAGTCGTAGAGCTCTGGTATGCGCCCGGCATCGAGTGTTCCGGCAAAAGAGAGGATGTTGCGCGTCTCAAGGGTCGGGGCAAAATACCTTCTGTACATATTGATGCGGTTGGTATTGTAGAGTGCAAACATCACCTCCGACGAGAACATCCTGTCAGGATAGGCCCCAGTGGCCGTCGAGGCAGCAGCAAACGGGAACAGCGGCCCTGCCTTGGCAATGGCATCCTTGGCTATGCTCAGGGCTTCCTGCCGGTTACCTTTCCACAAATGGGCACGGGCCAGCAGCACCTGCACGGCAAAATAGTTCAAACGGTATTGCCGGTAACAGAAATCAAGGTTGTCTCCTTCGGCAGGAACAGCCTTCACCCCATCGGTGAGTATTGGGTCGGAGGCTGCCAACAGCTCAGAAGCCTGTGCCAGGTCGCTGATGATGCGATGGATGACCTCATCGGCCGTGAGAATGTCCTGAATGCTCTGGTCGGCCACTGTCACATAGGGAATGGCCAGAGCCGTGGACTCAACGCTCATCACCGGTCCGAAGAGACGCAGCAGGTCGAGGTGGAACATGGCGCGCAAGGCCAGGGCCTCGCCTTTCACCATCTTTTGGTATTGCGGCACCAGAAAACTGGCTTGGTCGCACTTCTCGAGAATAATGTTGACACCCGAGATGAGTGAATACATCTTCGCCCATATATTGGCAAATGTGGCCTTTGCCGACGTGGCCGTATAGTCGTATTTAGAATAGTAATAATAGGAGTACGAGTTGTCGGGACCGCCGTCGTAATACTGGGCCAGCACATCGATGATGCCCACCGAGAGGTTTCCGCCATAGACCTGGGTATTGTTCATCTCCGCATAGATGCCGTTCAACGACTGCAGGAACCCCTTCTGCGAAGAGAACACCTCGTCCTCCGTCAGACGGTCGGTTGGCTCGACACTGATCCACGACTCGCACGCGACGGTTGTCATGAGCAAAACGACCAGTAACCCGTTGATGATATATAATCTCTTTTTCATATCCATGCCATTAAATGTTAGAAACGTAATCCCAGTGAGAACGATACCGAGCGGGCAAAAGGATAGTCGATACCTCTTTCGTTCTTCACGGTCGATATTCTGAGGAAGTCGTTCATGTAAGCCTTGAAAGTGAGGGCAGAGGCTCCTATCTTCTTCAGCCATTGGCCATGGTTCTCATAGCCGATAGAGACCGACTCGCCCGTCAGGATGTTATTGTCCTCGATGAAACGCGAGGAGATAGGTGTGATCTCGGTCTGTGAGATGGCCTTGAACTTCGCCTCGTGGCCCACATACTGCCACCGGTCGTACAGTGCCCGTTTGTCTTGGTTCTCGAGCATTTTCTCGGTCGTGATGTTCTCCACCTTGTTGTAGAGCGTGTTCATAAATATCTGACCGCCCATGCGGTAGCGCAGATGGACAGATGCCGAGAAACCTTTATAATAGACTGTTGTGCCGATAATACCCTCCACATCGGGTTCGGTATTACCACAAACCACCTCGTCGTCGTAGTCGTGGTAGAACGTCTGGTTCCCGTTCTTGTTGATGAACACCTCGCGGCCCGTCATGGGGTCGATGCCGTTCGACCTGACCGCCCACAAATCGTACGGACTGCCACCATCGTAGTATCTGGTCAGGTTGCGGCTCTTGTTCGCATTGTTGTAAATACTCAACGCATTACCGATGTCCTTGTACTGGGTGGTCATGTGGCGCATGTTCAGATTGGCCGACCACAACCAGTCGGCGGTCTTGATGATGGCATAGTTCAGCACCAGCGTCACACCTCTCGTCTGCTGGCTACCCAGGTTCCTGAGCACCGTAGAGGTGCCTGTAGACTCCGGTACTCCAATGCTGACCAGCAGCGGGTCGGTCACCTTGTTGAAAAAGTCGAAGTAACACTTCAGGCGGCTGTCCAGCAGCATCAGGTCGAAACCTACGTTCATGTCGAGTGTCTGCTGCCAGTCCAGTCCTCTGTTGCCCAGATTGGTGACATAGACGGTAGCTCCGAATGGACTGCTGTAGTTGTTGTTGTAGCCGTAGATGCGCATCGACACATAGTCGTCAAAATTCTGGTTACCAGGATTGCCTATCGAGGCACGCAGCTTCAGATAGTTCAGCCACTTGATGGTTTTCATCCACGTCTCGTTATGCAGGTTCCAACCCAGGCCCACCGACCAGGTTGTGGAGAAATGGTTGTCGGCACCGAAGACCGAAGAACCGTCGCGGCGCAGGTTGAGGTCGACCAGATAGCGGTTGTCGAAAGAGTAGCCTGCATTGAAAAAGAGGCTGGAACTGCGCTTCTGTGTGTCGTAGTAGACCGACTTCTCTCCCTCCGGATAGCCGATGGCAAACGAGGGATTACGAAACTCATCGTCGATGAATCCGCGCACGGCATACTGGCTGTAGGTCACTTGATCGTCGGAGAAACGCAAACCTACGATGGTGTTGATATGGTGTTTCTGGCCTATGATCTTCGTATAAGCCAATGAGGCTTCGCCATTGTAGTTCTTCCGGGTGTTGGTCGACTCGGTGTACTGCCCTTTGTTCAGGCGGTCGGTCTCCACATAATCCGACAGGAACGGCGAACGGAAAATCTCGCCTTTCGCCGTCGACCAGCCGATGCCAATCTTCGCACGGGCACGCAAACCCTCGACGATCATCCAGCCCAGCTCCAGGTTGTTGGTAAACCCGTGGGTGTTAGTCTGGTTATAGCTGTTCTGCTCGTTATCATACAGGGGGTTATAGAATTTCTTTGTTGTCCGCGCCAGCATGTCCATGTCTTTATACTCAATCGAAGTAAGCAGCATGTCGGGCTGTCCTGTCTCGTTGTATTTCCTGAAATAAGGATTGGCACGTGCATATCTTGAGAACGGAACGGTCTCACGGTCGGCCTTGCTGTAGTCCAGGTTCAGGTTGTTGGCCAGCGAGAATCTTTTCTTTCTGTAGATGAGTTTCACATTTCCGTTGATGACATCTTTCCCCGACTCCTTCATCACACCTTGTGTGTTACCGTAGCTGGCGCCCACGCCATAGAGCATGTCGCCGCTGCCGCCTTCGAGGAATAGTGAGTGTTTCTGTGAGAAAGCCACGCGCAGGGGCTCGTTGATCCAATAGGTGTCGACGCCTCTCTTAATCTCGGCCAGCGTGCTGTTATACCTCATCTGGTTGCTTTCGTCAGTTATCTGGTTGTTCTCATCGAGCGTTCCGAAGTAACCCGAGAGTTTCTCAAACTCCAGCTTCTCGGTCGAGTTCATCAGATTATAGTCGCTCAGGTCGGCGTAGGTGATCGAGAAGTTGCCGAAATAGTTGACACGCAACTGTCCCGCCTCTGGCTTTTTGGTCTCGACGACGATGACACCGTTGGCGGCCTTCGACCCATAGATGGCTGTAGCGGCAGCGTCTTTCAGGATGGTGATGCTGGCCACACGGTCCATATCGAGGTCGTTGATGGTGGTCAGCGTCGACTCAAAGCCGTCGAGGATGAAAAGCGGTTGGTTGGGATTGACGAAGTTTTCCTCTGTCAGTCCCACGATGCTGGTCTTTCCCCTTACCTCCACATCGGGCAGCCTGTTGGGGTCAGAGCCAAAGGTCTCGTTCTCGACAATGGCAAAAGAGGGGTCGAGGGTCTTCAGGCTTTGCAGCAGGTTTTGGTTGCCTACCATCTTCAGCTCACCGGAATCGAAGGTGGTAGCCGAACCAGTGAAACTCTCCTTGTTGCGATTGTAGATACCGGTCACCACTACTCCGCCGAGCTCGTTGTCCGACCGTAACAGTACATCGCGCTTCACGTCGCTGCTGCCCTGCGCCATATGAACATATTCCGTGCGGAGCCCCACATAGCTATATCGCAATGTGGTCGACTCCACAGGGATGGCAAATGAATAGTGTCCTTCCATATCGGTGACAGCCCGTGTCTGTCCGTCACCGATACCAATAGATACGCCCATCAGTTGTTCACCATTCTCATCACGCACATAACCGGAAACCTTTCTTGTCTGCCCTGATGGCTCTTTGGGCGGTGTGCCGGCCTTGATGGTGACCAGCGTACCTTCCATCTCATACGTGCATCCAATCTGTTTCATCACATCGTCGAGCACTTGCCTGACAGGTTTGTTTTGTGCCCTCACGGTGATTTTCGGCAGTGTATTCGAGAGTTCGCTATTGTAGAGGAAGTTCAGGCCTGTCTGTTTCCTTACCTCTGCGAAGAGTTGCTTCATGGTTACCTGAGTCATGTTCAGCGTAACCCTTTTCTCTGCAACGGTGGATTGGGCATAGGTCGTCAGAGTAAACATCTGCAAGAGTAAAAGCAGAATCCATGTTTTTGTTTTACTCATAGTCATGCTGTATTTAGTTAAATCGTCGTCCTGCCAGATATCTGTGACCTACAGGTCCTCACTGATTTCCAAAGATTATATTCTTAACCCAAACTTGAAAGCATATCATACCTCCCAGTTCTCAATCCTCAATATAAATGACGTCTTTCTTCAGCGTAATGCGCAATCCGGTAATCGAGCTGATGCCTTTCAGCGTCTGTTCCAGCGGCTGATACTTGTCCAACTCGCCGGTAAACCGTATCTGCTGAATGTCTGAGGAGCCATAGGTCACTTGCTTCCGATACCACTTCGAGAGCACTTTCATCAACGTAGTCATCGGACAGTTGTCGAACACGAAACTGCCCGAGTTCCATGCCGTCGACAGATAGGTATCGACTTGCGTAACCATCACGTCGCCGACACCAGCCTGCATCACCGCCATGTCGTTAGGACGCATCATCACCTCCTCGCCTCCTTTCGGTGTGACACCCACGCTGCCATTAACCAGCACGATGCGTGTTGTCCCGGCTTCATCACAGGTATTGACGTTAAACTCCGTACCATATACCTTCACATTGCCCGTGGGGGTATGAATGATGAACGGGTGTTTCTTGTCTTTGGCCACATAGAAATAGGCTTCTCCCTTGAGTTCCACCTCGCGGGTACCACCCTTGAAACGGGTGGGATAGACCAGCGACGTACCGTAATTGAGGTGAACGCGCGTACTGTCGCTCAACGTCAGCCAGAACTCTGAGTCATGATAGGTGGTGAGGGTGGCCTCATGGACGGCTGCTGCCGATCTGCTTTGATGGACGGCATGGGCGTTGGCCAAGGCGGCATTATTGGCAACGACAGAGGGGGTTCCGTCGATGGTGCATACGGCCTTGCTCTTGCCGTTTTGCTCGGCCTGACTGATGACTGCCGCCATCTCGTCGGTGAGCACAGGTGCCACAGGACGCTGACGGTAAGCCTTCCACAGCGCAAAGGCTGCAGTCACAAAAACTATCATCGCCGCATAGCGCAAGAGCGTCCTGACGCGGCTCCAGAGGCGTTTCGTGGTGATGCTGCTTTCGGCTTGCGGATTCCAGAGGACGATGCTGTGAAGCTTGCGCAGTGCCTGATACTCGCGCAAGTGCTCCTCATCGGCACGAACCCACTCGGCCACTTCCATTCTTTCGCGTTCGGTGGCTGTTCCCTCGATGTATCTCTGTAATAAATCTTGGTTCATTTTTGTTTTTTCCTTGTTATATATATGACACTTCAACTGCGTGATGCCCTAAAGGAGACGGAAAAAACTTTTTCCCGCAGATGATTTTGATGGCCGGCAGATACTCCGACCATCCATGAAAACGCTCAGGGATGGATGAACCACGACAACAGTCCGATGGCGGCCGGACCCAGCATCGGCAGATAGTCTCTCAACGACAGACGCAGCGATTTCAGTGCTTTGTTGATGTGATATTCCACCGCTTTCTCCGAGAGGTGTATCAGTTGGGCTATCTTTGAGTACGAGAGACCATCATACCGGCTCATCACGAATATCCGGCGGGTCTGCTGAGGAAGACTGCGCAGGGTATCATCTATGATCCGCTGGATATCGCCGGTGAAAATCTCACTGGGGTCACATGCTTCCAACGATGTGATGCGCAATGACAGCTCATAGTGGCGCAACTCCGTCATTGTGTCCATGGCCGACCGCTTCACTGCCTCGTGCCGCAAATAGTTCAGGGAATTGTTGCGAAGAATGGTCAGGAGCAGTGCCGCAACATTCTCTACCTCCTTTTCCTGCATGAACGACCACAATGAAGTAAATGAAGATGCAACAATATCTTTGCATGCCTCATCATCAAAGACATACGATTTTACAAAGTTGTATGATCGTTTATAATGGAGATCATAAGCAGCTTTGAACTTACTATGAGCATCTTCTTTCATGGTCTAAACAATAATCGAGGACAAATATACAAAAAAAAGTGTATATACCAATAATACGAACAAAAATTCAGCGATAACTGTATATAAATATCACCTGACGGAATTTGTTGGTATTTCTATGCGTTTTCTAACAAGGTGTTGAGAATCTTACTATTATCCGTCAATGATGGCGGGCCATTTACAAAGTTTTTCGTTTTCTTTTAGGGATTATCACTTCTGAAGTGTCTTAAATATAAATAGGAGAAATAAATATACACTAAACGGCTATATCATCTTTGGGAATCACCTGATGTCCTGTCCTCTCGTCACTGACTTTTAAACGATTTTGGTGAATCAACACAATATAATTACTAACATAAAATAAACAGCTTATGAAAAAATTATTTACTTTGTTGACGATGATGTTGGCATTCACCGCCAGCAGTTTCGCCGAAGGCAAGACCGTCTACCTCAGTGCTGGTCCGTGGGCAGACGACGGAGGACACTTCGCCGTGTGGGCATGGGAAGGAGAGAACGAGGGGCAGTGGATTCCCATGGAGTATGTCGACAACGAGTTCGCAGTCTACAAGGCAGAATTGCCACAGGGAGCAACCAACTTCCTGTTCGCCAGGTTCTACACCGCAA
>ODAI010343729.1_pt1 | contig 34312 bp, 23 predicted proteins | sample 1539321 | NCBI WGS metagenome assembly ODAI01 (sample SAMN02144231, study PRJEB22623) | gut metagenome | biome: sheep rumen | host: Ovis aries | place: New Zealand
TAGAAGCCTGCCGTTGGGGTGGGTATAACAACAAGGAACAACAATCCACGGATAGTCTTCTTTCATATGTTGTAGAAGCCTGCCGTTGGGGTGGGTATAACAACTCAAATGAAATAATGGAAAATGACCCTTGAGACCCGTCTTGTTGTAGAAGCCTGCCGTTGGGGTGGGTATAACAACCCAAGTGAATATTTGAGGCGATGCCAAGCACCGCAGTTGTAGAAGCCTGCCGTTGGGGTGGGTATAACAACTCACACTTCTTTTCCTTTAGAATTAATAGTTAGTTGTAGAAGCCTGCCGTTGGGGTGGGTATAACAACTTAGTGATGACTCCCTGCGCATTTGCCACCTGGTAGTTGTAGAAGCCTGCCTTTGGGGTGGGTATAACAACTTCTTTTTTCCCAGTTACAGCCTTCCTAAAAAGAAGTTGTGTAGGGCGATTAAAAAAAGGATGAATAAAGTTTGTTGGAATGAAATAAATGAGTATCTTTGCATGTATTTGTTCTCCAAGAAGAAAGACACATAGTACCATGAATCTTTCTGGAGTCTACAGAAAAAACACAACATTGATCAACATTAACTCATACAGTTATGACAGAATTAGGACAATCTATATCCTTTTTTATGTTTCCTTTCACACTTGAGCGCGAAGGTGTTTCTGCCAGTCTTGGCATTGATAATTTCCAACTACCTAATGAGTCAAGTTGGAAACCACTTAACATGAAGATAGAGAGTGATGTTTTTTTCAATCATATTCAGTCTTTTCTGCAGAAGTCAGTGACAGGCGCAGAAGGAGAACTGAATCAGATGAAGTCCTGTGATTTGTTCATCTACTCCTTTGTCGACAAAGGTTGGGATAGATTTTTTGGTGGACAATCCACCTTCGAGATGGATTTGGATGGGGGAAAAACGGCTTTCTTTATTCCCAACAACAAGAATTCTTTTGAGTCGCCCAAACTCATTGTCTATCCTGACGCCTCCGTGGGCATCATCATCATTCCTATAGAGATAAAGAGAGATGATAATAAAAGGAGAAAAAGCAGCGAAGCACAAGAGGGAGTTCCTGCCCCTACAATGGATACTCTGATGACTCTCAACTATCGTTTGCACAAGATGGACAATCAGGCTCCGACCATCAGATGCCAGAAGCCGACAGGTCTGAAAGAAGAGTTCAAGTCGCATTTTTTCGCTAAAATGAACTTGTTTGCCAGTCTTCTTGGCGTCGACTATGACGTGGATTCAGAGAAGCCCATCGCTTTCCAGTTGTCGCTGCTTGTCGAAAGACTCCTTTCCATGATGCATGTCAATTATATAATGACCAACAAGAAAAGGTGTCATGTATTTACCTATTTGCATATAGATGAAGACAAAGACTTGACAGAAGACGAGCAAGACAATCTTCTGAGAATTTCGCGGTGTGAAAACGAGAAATATCAAATCATCAGGAAGAATGAGACCATTAAGCAGACTTTCAAAAATATCTATTTGATTGTCAGTGTGGAGGGTGGTGCGATGATGACTTGCGGAAACGCGGATTTCTTCAAAAGTTTCAAGACAGACTCCTTGCAGCAGCGTTATATATGGCTATATCTGTTGGCTCTCATTCAGCGCTATTCTCTTATCAACATGTCGAAGGTCATCGGTGATATCGATGACACCAATGACAAGCAAAAGATCGTTTCATTAAAGAGGCTGAGGGATTTGTCTGACAGGCTGACCCGTATCAAGGTGAATACCTATTACTCAGATATCTCCGACTATAAACAGCACAACGAGTTTTACCGATTTTGCACAGAGGAACTTGGAGTTGTCAGGCTTCTTTCCGACATGGGACAGAAGATGGATGACCTCGACGACTGCCTGAAGCAAAAAGCAGATAAGAACAGCGAAAACATACAATTGCTCTTAGCTATCTTTGTGGCTTTCCTCACCGTCTTTTCCGGATGTAACGATGGCTTTGAGTTTTTCAAGAATGTCTTCAATATCAGTGAAGGTCCTAATCCTCTGGTATTGATTGTCATCTATTGGTTTGTTTTTGCAATTCTTTTCACATTTACCTTATGTATGATATTAAAGAAACGTCATGAGCTGTGGGAAATCATCAAGGATATAGTGTGTTTTTGGAAAGACAATCATTAAATCATAACATTTATCATCTTTTTAGAAATGGGAAAAAAGAATTATCACAACAAGCCTAAGCGAGTTCAAAAACGAGAGCCACGCTTGGCAGAAACCCCCTTTTCACTCGAAGGGAAAAAGCATATTATGGGGGCCTATTTCAACATGGCGCAAAGCAATTTCTATAAGACCCTCATTGAAATTTTCATGAAGTCGGACGTAAAGGTCAACGCTCATTGGAGCACCCATGAGATTCTTCAACAACTGGAAAAAGGTATTCAAGGCTCTCTGTTGAAAACCAACGACCAGGCTGTGAGAATGCAGCGCCTCCTTTTCCGTCATTTTCCTATCCTCGGTCCTGTTTTAGCCGACCAAATCGGTTATCAGGTGGGCAAGTCAAAAGAGAAAAAATCTAATGTGTATCAGACAGAAGAATTGCTCAGAGGCGCGTCTTTAGAGAAATGCATTAAGATAGTGTTACAATTGGGCAAGACACTCGGCGAATGCCGCAACTACTATACCCATTTCAGTCCCTATAATTCTGCTGAAGACCTAAAGAAGCAATATGACAACCAATATGTCGTCGCCAAATATTTAGAAAAGGCATTCACGGCCAGCAGGCGTATCGACAAACAACGCAACTTGTTGACCAATGAGGAATTGGAGTTCCTCACAGGAATTGATCATTATCGTAAGGAGAAAAATGAGAATGCGGCTCCAGGTGATTATAGAAGCAGTTTTGTCTTTGTTGAGAGGGAAGATTGGTATTTCCGTATCCGAGGTGAGCGCACCATTGAAGAAACAGGAGAAAAGAACATGGCGCTCTCCGATTTCGGCGTTCTTTATTTTTGTGCCATTTTCCTTTCTAAAAGCTATGCGAAACGAATGATTGAGGAAACGGAACTTTTGGCTCCTGACAAAAGTCCCTTCAAGGGTGAAGAGAACGACATCGTGAGGGAGATGATAAGTATCTACCGCATGCGGATGCCCAAAGGTAAGCGGCTTGACAGCAATGATACCCTCACGGCTTTGGCGATGGATATGCTCAACGAACTCCGCAAATGTCCCCTGCCATTGTATGATGTCATCTCTCAAGAAGGGAAGGACTTTTTTGCCGACGAGGTGAAAGGGGATGATGAGGACCTGCCCGAAACCGTGAAGAGGATAAGGAGCACCGACAGATTCCCCGCTCTTATCCTTCGTTATATTGATAGTAAAAAACTATTCAATACCATCCGTTTCCAAGTGAAACTGGGTAAATTCAGATTCAGGTTTTATGAGAAAAACGGAGTGGACGGTGAGCAAAGGGTAAGAACTCTGCAAAAGGAAATCAATGGTTTCGGAAGACTGCAGGAGATAGAAGAACTGCGGAAAAAAAGATGGGCAGACTTGCTGCAGCAGTCGGAATTGATGGATGTGAAACTGGAAGATGAGGAGACCGTCTTGCAACTGCAGCAATTCACCCGTGACATGGCAGACAGCAAGCCATATGTGACCGACCATAAAGCCAGTTACAATATCGTGGGCAACCGGATAGGCCTATATTGGAATGCTCAAGCGTCAGATTGTCTGAAAGACGGAGCCTATTTGCCTGAACTCCAAAGTAAGGACGGCAAAGCCTCAGTGGAAATGCCATGCCCCAAGGCTTCTTTAAGCATTTATGACCTGCCGGCAATGGCGTTTTATCAATATCTTCTCGGAAAAAACAATTGTGCCGGAAGCGCATTTCCTTCATGTGAGACTCTCATTAAGGAGACCTGTCGTCATTTGACCGCATTTTTTAAGGACGTCTATGATGGAAAGGTGCCTGAATTCAGCAGTAAGGAAGAGTTTTCTCAATATTTAGAGAGCGAATACCATGGGTTACACATTCAGTGGATACCCGAGAAACTGGTAAATTACTTTTTGAAAAAGCATACGCTTAGTGCCTCAAAACTATTCAAAGAGAGGAGCATGGTGATTCTCAAAGAAAAGAAGGAGCGTGCTGAGCGCCGTCTTAATAAGTATAAGGATGCCCTGAAAGCCATCGGTGGAGATGACAATAAATACGGCAAAAAGGGTTTCGCCGATATCCGCTACAATCAGATGGCTAATTATATCGCTGAGTCGCTATTGGACTGGCAGCCATCCGCCGACAACGGAAGAAACAAACTCACCGGCCAGAATTATAATTCGCTTGTCGCTTTTCTCGCTACTTATTACGGCTGTAAATCCATCGGCGAATTGAGACAATTGTTAGTAAAAGCCGGTCTGATAGGTGGAAATTACCAACACCCGTTCATTGAGAGTGTGCTTTGCTCAGGCCCTAAAGACATAGAGGCACTCTATAGGAAATACTTAGAAAAGGAAATCGAGCATTTAGGGAAATGCATCGACAGAAAAGTGAAGTTGGAGAGTATCCCCTTCCTGCATGCCAACAGGAAGAAGTGGCAACCGAAAAATGACTCTTATTATCGTGAACTTGCAGGCAGATATTTGGAAATAGAGCCAGGGAAAGCAGCGACAATTTTTCTCCCCGACGGCTTGTTCACACCATATATCTTGCAACTTCTCAAGGAAAAGTATGCTGATAATGAATCTTTGATGATGCACTTAAAGTGTGATGAGGACTGTGAAAACAACGGGGATGATAAAATCCATAATGCTGCTTATCTTATCAGCCGATATTTTGAGTTTGTGAGAGGAGATAATGGCCAGCCCTTCTATCGGACAAATAAGCATGACGGCAGACTCACCCGCTTTGCCAGAACTTACGATATCTTCAACATTCTCAACAATGTCAAAGTGAGGAATGCCCTTCAACCTATTTACCTCAGTACTGACGAAATAAGAGATAGATTTGTTCGAAAAGAAGGAGATGAAAAATGTATCGAGATAGAGATAAGGAATTATCTTGACAAGACGTCTAATTATGACAGGGGTAACTATAAGAAACTGAAAGAGGCAAGAGAGGCCATGAAAGAGGCAAAAGGAGAGGCTCTGAAAAAGGCAAGAGAGGCCATGGAAGAGGCAAGAGAGGCCATGGAAGAGGCAAGAGAGGCCATGGAAAAGAAGCTCCGTCGTGCCATTCGCTTCTGCAAGGATAACGAGCGCGCCATTCGCCGTTATAAGACGCAAGACATGGTGATTTTCCTTTTGGCGCAGGAACTGCTGCAAGAAATCATTCCGGACAACGAGCAAGTGAACGACCGCAATTTTATGTTGAAGAAAGTTTGCGAGAAGAATTTCCTCAGCCAAACCGTCAGGATGGAGAAAGACTTTGTGGTAGATGTTGAAGGAGAGAAGAAAAGCTTCAAGGTGGTGCATGAGAGTATGTCGCTCAAGAACTATGGCGAATTCTACCGGCTTGTCTATGACGAGCGGCTGTTGTCGCTGCTTGCTCAATTGGCAAATTGCAAAGAGATCAGCTATGCCGACTTGAACACAGAACTTGCCCGATATGACCAGGTGCGTTCTTCTGTCTTCGAAGCCATTCAGGATATAGAGAGAATCATCATTGATAACTATCCTGAACTCAACCAGCCAGACAACGAAGCGTTTCATGTAGAGGGGAAAACGATTCCCAAGCGCAACAATTTCAAGTCGTTGATAGCACTGCTGGTTCAGACTGGCGACAGCCATCTGAGTGAAGATGAGAAAGCGCTCATCGTCTCCATCCGCAATGCTTTCAGCCACAATTCTTACAGGATACCTTTGCAAGAAACTGTCATTGAACTGCCCAAGGTGGCGGACTTGATATTTAAGCTAATCGACGATTATCATAAGAAAGTGACTGGTACTAAATAAAAAAGTGTCAGGTGTTAAGTAAAGTTCATCCCCGAAGAGGGCCTGCTTTTGGTCGCTCTTCGGGGATGATTTCTAATGTTCCTCACCTCCATCCCTCGGGGGTGCGCACCTGGTCGGTGCGCAGGTCTTCCACGTCGGTGGTGATGATGCACGGGCGTGAGTCGGGCTGTTGCAGGCTGATGGTGATGCCGCTGAGTTGCAGTCCTCTCACGTGGCGTGCGTAGAGTCCGTAGGCGGGGCATGTGCCGAGGAACTTGGCGATTTCGGGATATTTGGTGCCCAGTTCGGGGTAGTCGGTGCTCACGTTGCGTGAGATGCCTCCGCAGTAGTCGAGGAAGATGTTAGAGAGTCTGACATTCTCTATGGGATGTCCCGGCATGCCGGTGATTTGTATGCCCGAGAGGGAGTCGCAGTCTTCGGCGGTGACGTTGGAGATGAGGATATTGCGTGCCGTCGACACGTCGGTGCGCTCCTTGGGTCCTCTGTTGCGGCATCCGGTAGTGATGTAGATGGGGTAGTGGTGCACGTGGCGCATGGCGATGTTGGTCACAGTGATGTTCTCCATGATGCCCTGGTCGACGACCTCGAGCGCCAGTCCGCTGCTGTAGAGGCAGGGGCAGTTGGAGATGCAGATATTGCGGTAACCGCCGTTGCTCTCCGTGCCCAGTTTGATGCGTCCGCACACCCAGTTCACCTTTTCGGGCACATAGGTGCCGTCGAGCGCCGTGCCCATCTTGAAGCCCGTCACCACGCAGTTGTTGATGAGGATGTCCTCGCACGGCACGGCTTTCTTGAGCGCGTATGAGCTTTTGAGCACCAGCGCGTCGTCGTGCGGCGTGTTGACCTTCGTGTTGGAGACGGTGGTGAACCGGCAGCAGTCGATGTCGATGCCGTCGCGGTTGGTGTCGATGTTCACGTTGTCGATGGTGGCATAGTCGCATCCGGTGAGGATGATGGCGAAGTGGCCACCGCGGTAGATGGTGATGTCGCGGATGAGCACCTGCCGGCACAGTTTGAGGGCGATGGCCTTGTCGCCGGTGCCGATGCTACCACCCTGCACGTTGCCGGCCGTCTCGGTGTCTTGGCGTGTGAGTCCTTCGCCATCGATCATCCCCTGTCCGGTGATGGAGACATTGGTCTGCCCTTCGGCCCAGATGAGCGAGTTGTGGAAGTAGGTGTGTCCGCCGTCCTGGTATTCGGGGAAGTTGAAGGGCTCTGCTTCGTCGTAGGCCTCTTTCTGCCGGGTGGCCACGATGACGGCGCCGCCCTGCAGGTGCAGGCACACGTGGCTTTTGAGGTGGATGCTTCCGGCGAGGTAGCGCCCTGCGGGCACCTCCACTGTTCCTCCTCCGCCCTTTGCGCAGGCGTTGATGGCTGCGTTGATAGCCGGCGAGTCGAGTGTGGTGCCGTCGCCCTTGGCCCCGTAGTCTCTCACGTCGTAGGTGGCGGCGTGGACGGTGACGCCTGCTAACAGGGCGATAAAAACAAAGATGATTTTTTTCATGATGTGAAGTTTTTAGGTGTTTGTCGTGTCTGATTTCCTATTTTGTCTGTTGTCAGAAATTCCACCTCAGTTGCTTTCTGTATTTCCACCTCGGTTACTTTCAGAAATTCCACCTCAGTTGCAGTTCGAGGTCCGTTTTCGACGAGCGGTCTATCTGCTGCAGTCCGCTGGCGATATGGTCGCGGTCGAGATAGTCGGTGGTGGCGAGGTGGGCGATGAGGGTGAGCCGGCTGGCGATGTCGGCCCGCGCCGTGAGCGCATATCTGAACCCCTCGCCGGCAAAGGCCTGGTAGGCGAAGGTGTAGAGAGTGCCCGGCTCGTAGCCATAGAGGCGGCTCTCGTTGTCGTCGGTGTGGAAATAGGCGAGGGTGGCGTTGAGCTGCAATGCCCGTCGGCGGTAGCCCACCTGCTGGGTGAGCATCCATCCCGTGCTGCTCTCCTCGAACGAGGAGTGTGCCGCGTCGGCGGTGGTGGTGAATCGCCAACTGTGGCGGTTGAGCGTGGCGCTGAGCCGTGCGCGGTGCGTCGTCTTGGTGGCGAGGGCGGTGGCGTCGGCGTTGTCATACTCGCGCCTCTTGAGGCGGTAGCGGGCGGTGACCGACAGTTGCCGATGGTCATACTGTGCCTGTATGAGATGGTCCCAGGCGTGCGAGGCCTGCTGTGCCTGATATTTGGCGCCAGCGAAGTAGGCATAGTCGGTATAGGCGGTGAGGCGGAGCTGCTTCAGGGGTTGCCATTGGGCTCCGATGTAGATGCCGCTCTCGTTCTGCACCCTTCCGCCCTCGCTGAGGCTGTTGGCGTGCATAGAGTAGTATTTCTTGCCGTAGAAGCGCTGTACGGCGAGCAGTGTCCACTGCGACGACGGTGTGAGGCTCAGGGAGTGTATGGTGGCGATGGCTCCGCATCCGTCGGTGGCCGTCTCGCCGTGCAGGCTGACGAGGTGTCCGGTGTAGCCGTAGTCGGCCCCGATGTTCCAGAAGTCGTTGCCAGAGGGATAGTAGCGGCGGTAGAGTGGGGTAGTGGCGGGGGCGAGGTCCTTGCTGTAGGACGTGAAGGAGCCGGTGGCGCCCAGATGGAAGCCGTGGCGCCTGAAGTGGAGGTGTGCGCCGGCGACCGTCTCAGAGGTGTTGTTCTTCTTGCCCATCTCGCTCACGGTGCGGTGATAGCCGTCGGTGTCGAGGGAGGCGATGCAGGAGTCGCCGTGGTTGAGGGTGGCGTCGGTCTTGCGGTATGACACGAGTGCGCTGATGTCGAGGCCCCTGGCCAGTGTCACGGTGGCTGCGGCTCCCTGCAGGTAGTTGGCCTGACTGCGAGAGGTGTGGGCGCGCAGGCCATAGCCTTTCTGTCCGAGGGTATAGAGGGCGGCGAGTTTTCCCATGCTGAAGTCGTTGCTCATGACGAGTCCCATGCCGAAGGAGGCGCGGTAGCGTCCTGCCACGATGGTCTTCAGCCGTCCGATGCGGTGTGCCTCGGCGTAGAAGGAGTAGAAGTCGTAGCCCGCGCCGTTTTTGTTGGCGAAGAAAGGCTCGCCGGCGTCCTGTGCCCCGAGGAAACCTATCTTCAGCCGGTCGGAGTAGTGGAAGCGGTATCTCAACGAGTGCCTGTAGGGGTATCCTAAATACCCCTCTTTGTCGCCCCTCCGCTCATAGAAAGGGATATTGGCGGTGGCGGTGACAGAGTGCCGGCCATACTTCATTACCTTCTGCCAGTCGGGCATGGCGGGAGGCTCCGGCTCCTTGCAGCAGACGAAATAGCTGAGCAGGCACCGTGTGGTGTAGTCGAGCGAGGTGATCATGGCCAGTTCGCCAGTGGATTTCATCGTCCCGAAGCGGTCGATATAGATATGGATGTCCTCCACCTGTTTGTCGTTGAGGAAGGGCAGTTGGAGCAGTTGCTCCCGTGTGGCGGTATTGATGTCGAGTGGCTCCTGCTCGAGTTCGCACAGCATCTCATAGGTGCTCTCCCATTCGGCGCTCTCCATGTCGTCGAGGATGGAGATGTCGGCGAAGAGTCCCTCCCACGGCCGCTGTGCCTCTTGGGCGGCGGCGACCGCCGTGATTGCGGCTGCGAGGAGAGTGAGGGTGAACCGGAGTGCCATGCTGTGTGTGCTCATAGGATGTCATGCCTGATATGCAAAAGTAGTGAAAAAAAATGAGACGGAGGGTTCCGTGGCGGTAAAAAAGACCGTTGCGGGGAACAAAATAGCGGTTGCGGTGAGGAAAAAGGGGGATTGCGGGGTGGAAATAAGGGAACCGCGAGGAGGAAAAAGACAGTCGCGTGGAGGAAAAAAGGGGGCGAGGGCATGTTTGCAACTTGGTTGCAAACGGAAATTCTTACTTTTGCCTGCGAAAGAGAACAACAAAGACAAAATAAAGAAATGAAAAAGATTGTAAGGATTATTCTCACGGCGGTGCTTTTAGTGCTGGCCGTGTGGCTCACACGGAGCGTGGAGATGCCCGTGTGGCAGCAGTTGCTGGTGTTTCTCGTGCCCTATCTGCTCATCAGCTATGACGTGCTGGCCGAGGCCGTAGAAGGCATCCTCGAGGGCGAGCCGTTCAACGAGGACCTGCTCATGTGCATCGCCACTGTCGGTGCGCTGCTCATCGGCTTCCTGCCGGGAGTGGAGACGGAGTTTCCCGAGGCCGTCTTCGTCATGCTGTTCTTCCAGATTGGCGAACTGTTTGAGCACTATGCCGAGCACCGCAGCCGCGACTCTATCTCCCACCTTATGGAGATACGCCCCGACAGTGCCCGTGTGGAGCGTGGCGGCGACACCGTGGAGGTGAAGTCGGAGGAAGTGGCCGTGGGCGACATCATCGTCATCGCGCCGGGCGAGCGTGTGCCGCTCGACGGTGTGGTAATCGCCGGCAGCAGCAGTCTCAACACGGTGGCCCTCACGGGTGAGAGCGTGCCGCGGGCGGTGGCTGTCGACGACGAGGTGCTCTCTGGCTGTGTCAACGTGTCGGGTGTGCTGCGGGTGCGTGTGACCAAGGAGTTTGGTGAGTCGACGGCCTCGCGGGTCATCCAACTGGTGGAGGACGCCAGTGAGCGGAAGTCGCGCAGCGAGACGTTCATTGCCCGTTTCGCCCGTGTCTATACGCCCATCGTGGTGGTGGCCGCTCTGCTGGTGGCCTTAGTGCCGCCGCTGTTCTGCGCTTCGTGGACGGCCGCCTTCCCCGTGTGGCTCGAGCGTGCCCTCACCTTCCTCGTGGTGTCGTGCCCCTGCGCCCTGGTGATGTCGGTGCCGCTGACGTTCTTCGGCGGTCTTGGCGGCGCGTCGAGGTCGGGCATCCTGGTCAAAGGTTCCAATTTTATGGATGTGCTGTCGCGTGTGGGCACCGTCGTCTTCGACAAGACGGGCACGCTCACCCATGGCGAGTTTGAGGTGACAGCGGTGCATCCCGATGAGTATACGGAGCGTCAGCTGCTGCATCTCGCCGCTCATGTGGAGCATTTCTCCACTCACCCCATCGCCATCTCGCTGCGCAATGCCTTCGCCGAGGAGTGTGCCGACTGCCAGGTGGAGGACATCGAGGAGGTGGCCGGCCAGGGCGTGCGGGCGCGCGTCAACGGCGACCAGGTGTGTGTGGGCAATGCGAAGATGATGGAGGCCGTGGGAGCGGAGTGGAAACCGTGCAGCCATGCAGGCACCATCGTGCATGTGGCTGTCAACGGGCGCTATGCCGGACATGTGGTCGTGGCCGACAGGGTGAAGGCTGACGCCGCCGCCGCCATCGACGCCCTCCGTGAGGCAGGCGTGGACCGCACGGTGATGCTCACCGGCGACCAGGAGACGGTGGCCACGCAGGTGGCACAGCAGTTGGGCATCGACGAGTGTCATGCCTCACTGCTGCCTGCCGACAAACTGGAGCGGATGGAGCAGGTGATGGCCGGTCGGGGTGACGGCAAGGCCGTGGCTTTCGTGGGCGACGGCATCAACGACGCTCCGGTGCTGGCACGCGCCGATGTGGGCATCGCCATGGGAGCCCTCGGCTCCGACGCTGCCATCGAGGCTGCCGACGTGGTGCTCATGGACGACCAGCCGTCGAAGGTGGCGAAAGCCATCGCCATCGCACGGCGCACACTGCGCATCGCCCGTCAGAACACGGTTTTCGCCATCGCCGTGAAGGTGTTGGTGCTGCTGCTGGCTGCCGTGGGCTTGGCCACCATGTGGATGGCGGTCTTCGCCGATGTGGGCGTCATGGTGCTGTGTGTGCTCAACGCCATGCGAGCGCTGAAGAAGATATAGAGGGGCCTCCTGGGAAGTCCTATCAAGCAAAAACAAAAAATATTGCTCTTTTGTTTTGCTTTACGCTCAGTTTGCATTATCTTTGCCAGCATGAAGAGAATACTGACGATATTGCTGAGCTTTGCGCTGCCGCTTTTGGCGATGGCCCAGAAGGATGCGCCGTTGCCTGAAGAGCGTCGGGTGGACATGGAGAATCCCACCTTCGTGCCCGATGTGAAGATAGCGAAGGCGCTGGTGGACGGCGACAGTGTCCTCTTCATGCAGATGAACAACGTGTATGTCTATCCGGTGATGGAGATCAAGAGCGCCAAACAGCAGAAGGCTTTCAACCGTCTGGTGTATAATGTGAAGAAGGTGCTCCCTATGGCCAAGGAGACTAACAAAATTATCATCGAGACCTACGAGTATCTTCAGACCATCCCCGAGAGTGAGCGTGCCGCCCACATGAAGCGTGTGGAGGCCGAAATCTACACCAAGTATAAGCCGAGGATGAAGAAACTCACCTATTCGCAGGGCAAACTGCTCATCAAACTGGTGAACCGTGAATGCAACTCGTCTTCCTACGACATCGTGAAGGCCTTCATGGGACCCATCCGTGCCGGTTTCTGGCAGGCCTTTGCCTGGACTTTCGGAGCAAGCCTGAAGAAGGAGTATAAGCCCGAAGGAACTGACCGGCTCACCGAGCGCGTGGTGCTCATGGTGGAAGCCGGCCAGCTATAAATATCTAGATAATCTAGGAAATCTAGAATTTCTAGGAAAACTAGAGAATCTAGGAAATCTAGAGAATCTAGAAAAATCCAGAAAAATCTATTTTGTGAAAAGCACTTGCACGAGTGTCTGTCCCACTGCTTTCAGGGTGCTTTTGTCGATATGCTGCATATCGTCGTTGACGGTGTGCCATGTCGGCCCGAACGAGCTTGCCTCGTTGTCGGGGTAGTAGGGGATGATGTCGATGGTGGGGATGCCTGCACGCTCGTTGACGGGCAGGTGGTCGTCGGTGATATATCCGCCTGCGGTCATGGGGAAGAAGCCGCTGTAGCCGGCGGCATGTGCGGCGTTCCACACACGCTCCACCAACTGCGGGGCGTACTTGAGCGACATGCGCTCCTTATAAAACTCCGCTGCCTGTCCGCCCACCATGTCGAGGAGGATGCCGAAACTTGTTTCGTAGCCTTGGGCATTGTAGTGGGTGGCCCAATACTGTGAGCCGAGGGCCCATGAGTTCTCGTCGCTGCGGTGGCTCCACTGGGGCACTCCCCAGTCTTCGGCATCGAAGCACACGAAGTCGACGCCCACGTCGAGCGAGTCGTTCTCTTGCAGCAACCGTGCCATCTCTATCATCACCGCCACGCCGCTGGCGCCGTCGTTGGCTCCCATCACCGGCTTCATCCAGTTGGTGCTGTCGGGGTCGTTGTCGGCCCATGGCCTGCTGTCCCAGTGTGCGCAGAGCAGGATGTGCTGCGGGCGCTCTGGGTGGTGGCGGGCGATGATGTTGGTGGCTCTGAGCATGGTGCCGTCGTATCCTGTGAGGGCCGCTTTCTGTGCCTCCACCTGACAGCCGTATTGCTCAAACTTGCCCATTATCCACTGTGCACACTGCTCGTGGGCGTCGCTGTTCATGGTGCGCGGTCCGAATTCGCATTGGGCATAGCAGAAAGCGAAGGCGGAGTCGGCATTGAACTCCGGCCCTGTCGGGGTCACTTCTATTACTACGGGTTTGTCGCCGCCACGGTGGCATGAGGCACCGCTGAAGAGGAGGATGCCGATGCAGGCGAGTGCGGCGGCGAGGAGTCTGTCTTTTCTCATGTTCATTTTTTCTGGTTTTGCACTAAGGCCATCACTCTGAGCCAGTTGCCGCCCCATATCTTCTGTATGTCGCGCTCGCTGTATTTGTTCTTCAGCAGTGCGAGGGTGAAATTGATCATCTCTGAGGAGTTGGCCAGGCCCGTGACACCGCCGTCGCCGTCGAAGTCGGTGCCCAGTCCCACATGGTCGATGCCCATGATGCGCACGGCATGGTTGAGGTGCTCGACGGCGTCGCGGATGGTGGCCTCGCCCTCTTTGCGGAGGAAACCGCCGTAGAGGGTCACCTGCACCACACCGCCCTTTTGTGCGATGGCGCGCATCTGCTCGTCGGTGAGGTTGCGCGGTACGTCGCAGAGGGCCTTGCAACTGCTGTGGCTGCACACGATGGGTGTCTTGCTGATTTCGAGTGCGTCGAAGAAGCTGTGCTCGCTGGCATGGCTGAGGTCGACCATGATGCCTTGGCGGTTCATCTCGCGGATGACCTTCTCGCCGAACTTGCTCACACCGTGGTTGGTGTCGCATCCCTTGGCGCTGTCGCAGATGTCGTTGTCGCCGTTGTGGCAGAGGGTGATATACACCACGCCTCGCTGTGCGAAGTGCTTGATGTTGTCCACGTCGTGGTTGAGGGCGATGGCGTTCTCGATGGCGAACATGATGGAGCGGCGGTCCTTGCGCTTGTCTTCATAGAGGTCGGCGGGAGTGCGCGCGATGCTGAGGTGCTTGCGGTTGCTCCTGACGATGGCCTCTATCTTGTCGAAGATGAAGTCGGCATAGGCCATGGGGCTGTTGATATCGAAGGCCACCTTCGACGAGAAGCTCTCGCCCATCTTCGGCTGAGGCAGGTAGGCGGCCATGATAACGGCGTCCTGACGGCCCTCGTGCATCTTGTGCAGGTCGACGAGGATGCGCGGGTCGCGCTGGTCGAACTTGATGTCCTGATGGAAGAACATCGGTGTGTCGCAGTGGGTGTCGAGGGTGAGCACGCGGTCGTGGATGCTCTTGGCTAAATGGAAGTTGCTGGCCTGTGCCACGAGCCACTCGAAGAGCCGGCGCCCGTCCTGCTCGAGGTTCTCAGGATGCCACTGCACGCCGAGGATGGACTTGAACTCGCTGCTCTCCATGGCCTCGATGACGCCGTCGGGGGCTTTGGCGGTGACACGGAAGTGCTTGCCGGGGTCGGCCACGGCCTGATGGTGGAAGGAGTTGACATAGATGCGCTCACTCTTGTAGATGCGGTAGAGGATAGACTCCTTGTCGATGCTGACAGAGTGGGTGGGCAGATGGCGCGCGCAGTCCTGGCTGTGCTTCACCACAGGCCGGCGGGCGGGCTGCTGCTCCTTGTCCTTGTCTTTCTCCTTGTCCTTCTTCTTTTTCTTCTCGCCAGTATCCTCGGCCTGCTCCTGGAGCTCCTGCATGGCGGTGTCGATGTCCTGCGACACCTTCCCCTCGAGGGCCATGGCCAGCGTCTGCATGCCGCGGCAGATGCCCAGGATGGGTATCTGGCGGTTGTAGGCGAGGCGCGTGATGAGCAGCTCGGGCAGGTCGCGCTCGGCGTTGATGTGATGGAGCTGCGGCAGCGGCTCCTCGCCGGCCCACAGCGGGTTGAAGTCGGCGCCTCCGGAGAGCAGCAGTCCGTCGATGCGGTCGAGGGTGCTGATGATGACATCTTTGTCGGCCACGGGCGGGATGAGCAGGGGCGTGCCGCCTGCGTCGACCACCTGCTGGTAGTAGGCCCGCGTGAGGGTGGTCAGTCCGTCGCCGTAGTTGGCAGTGATGCCGATGATGGGTTGGTGCTTGGCCTCGGGGAAGGAGGCATAGATACTTTCGAGATGCTGGTTGATATCAAACGATGCCATTTGTTTTCATTCGAAGTCTTCTGTATTGACGGGAATTTCTCTCTTGATGCTCTGCTCGAGCGAGATGAGTGTCTCGGTGGCCACCACGCCTGGGATGCTCTGAAGCTGGTTGTTGAGCAGGTCCATGAGTTGCTCGTTGTCGCGGGCGAAGAGTTTCACGAGCATAGTATAGGGGCCGGTGGTGAAATGACATTCCACGATTTCTGGGATGAGCAGGAGCCGCTCGCACACCGACTTATACATATTTCCTCTCTCGAGGGTAATGCCCACGTAGGTGCAGGTGTGATAGCCGAGACTCTTGGGGTTGACGTCGAATCCGCTGCCTGTGATGATTCCGTTTTCAATAAGATGCTGTACACGCTGGTGGATGGCTGCTCTTGAGACGTTGCATTCTGCAGCCACGTCTTTGAATGGGATGCGCGCGTTTTTCGACAAGATGCCGAGAATTTTTTTGTCAAGGTTGTCAATTTTCTCTGTTGCCATTTCCAAAGTAATTTTAGTTGTTAGGTTAGTCTCTCTCTTTGCTTTACTGACATTTTGAAAGCAAAATTAGTGTTTTTATATGAAATGGACAACAAATCGGTAGTTTTTTTCTGATTTTTGTGCGTCTTATGTGACGAAAATGGGATATTCACTGATTAAAAGTGGCCATTTGCTGATTTGATTTTGCGCATCGTGACGGATGTCGTATCTTTGCAATGTCATAAAACAAGTAGTACTATTTCAGGTTTGCATAGATAGATAGTTTTAGTTTGGTTATTTAGGTTTAAAGATTATTTTCAGGTGACGGTATGTGATATATCGTCGCCTTTTTTGCGTTTTCCGCCGTTTTTGCTTATTTTTGCATCGGGCTTCTCTCCGGGCCCCGGCGTCTTCCATTACCTTATATTAATAGGATTATACACAACATCATCAGATTTTTACGCATCATGAACATCTCCGTTTTTTGCTCAGCCAACAGCGACATCGACCCCGATTTTTTCACCCTCACCAGACAGTTGGGCACATGGATAGGCCAGCAGGGCCACACCCTCGTCTACGGCGGTGCCGACTTGGGACTTATGGAGTGTGTGGCGCGCGCCGTGGCCGAGGCCGGCGGCCATATCACCGGTGTCGTGCCGCAGCGGTTGGAGCAGATGGGTCATGCCTCTCCGCTACCCGACGTGCGCATCTACTGCGAGACGCTGTCGGAGCGCAAGGACCTCATGCTTGAGCACAGCGACGTGGCCATCGTGCTGCCCGGCGGTATCGGCACACTCGACGAGGCTTTCTCCATGGCCGCCTCGGGCACGCTCTATTACCACGACAAGCGCGTGGTGGTCTACAATATGAAGGGTTTCTGGGATGATATGGAGCGGTTGCTCGAAGGGTTGCAGCGCCAGGGGTTCATCCGTGGCGACTACCGTCTGCGCATCGCCTTTGCCCGCACGCTCGACGAGGTCATCGCCTGCCTCCCATGAGGATGTAGGTGGTGAATGGCAGCCGTGTGCGCATGAGCCAGTAGAGGAACAGTCCGACGAGCACCACCAGTGCCACTGAGAGCACGTAGATGATGAGTGCGAGCCACCATGAGTGCGGTGTGATGACGCCTGCCCCGAGCATCATGACGATGAATCCGAGGAGCATATAGTGGTAGGAGAAGATGAAGAAGGCTCCGTTGGACAAGGTCATGTTGACATACCATGTGCCTGCCCTCACCATGATGGTGGTGAGCGACATGCCGAAGATGAGTCCTACGACATACTCCAAGCGGAAGACAAACTCGCAGGGTGCCCACTGCTCGATGGCGATGATGATGGCCAGGACGATGGCCGCGGGCAGCGCCGCGGGCAGCATGGCCACGATAAACTCCTTTTTCTTGATGCCGAAATAAGCGCCGAAGGCGAAGAAGAGCCAGCAGTCGGGATTGAATCCTGTGATGTCGGGCCAATAGCCGAAGGCGAAGATGATGGCGATGAAGAGGAGGTAGCGCACGAGGGGCCTTTTGCCAGAGAGGATGATAAACCACTTGACAGCCAGATAGATGATAGGTGAGCATATCATGGCCACCATGAGGTCGCGCACAAACCAGAACTGCGCGGCGATGGGTGCTTTGATGCTGCTTCCGCCGTCGATGAGAGAGATGTCCCAGAAGGACTTCAGCACATCTTTGAAGGTGAGGTCGTCGAAGGCCACGCGCAGGATGGGCACATGACTGGAGAAGAGTCCGATGATGATGGCGAAGAGCAGGTAGATGAGGTTCCACAGCAGATAGGGCACCAGGAGCGACTGGAATCGCCGGATGAGTTTCTTGATGTAGATGTCGAGCGAGAACTGTCCTGTCTTGAAGAAGAGATAGCCTGAGATGAAGAAGAAGAAGGGGTTAGCTATCGGCGCGATGCGCTGTGAGAAGACGTCGATGAAACGGCTGGCAAAAGGCAATGAGGCCCACTCCCCGCTCAGCGTGGTGTAGTTGCAGTGGATGAACAGCACCAGCACGATGAGCGGGAAGCGCAGGAATGCGATGACTTTCGACTGTAGGTCTGTGGGCCTCATGGATGGTAGGGATAGTGCGCCGCCACTGGTGCGGCGCGTGGGTTATCGGTCTTGGATGAGACGCTCGGCCATGGCGCGTCCCAGGGCCTCGCAGCGGGCGCGGCTGTCGGCGTCGATGGCCTGTCGCATCTCCACGGGCTCGCCCACAGGTTCGAAATGCAGGGCGGTGTCGTTCCACTCCTTGATCTTGGCCACGGCCTTGCTGGCCCATCCGTAGCTTCCGAACCACCCGAAGAGGCGGTTTTTCATGTCCTTGTGGGCAATCTCGGAGAGCAGCACGTCCATCTCATGGTAGAGGCCGGTGTTGTAGGTGGGAGCTCCCACGATGAGTGCCTTGTAGCGGAAAATGTCGCGCAGGATGTAGGAGTGGTGGGTCTTCGACACGTTGTAGATGACGATGTTCTTGATGCCGGCCTTGCTGGCGGCGGCGGCGATAATCTCCGCCATGCGCTCCGTGTTGCCATACATCGTGCCGTAGCAGATGACGATGCCCTCCTCGCTCTCGTAGCGGCTCAGGCGGTCGTAGATGCCCACCACTTTCTCCACGTAGTCGTGCCACACGGGTCCGTGGGTGGCGCAGATGTAGTCGAGCTTGATGCCGGCGAGCTTCTTGAGGGCGTTCTGCACGGGGATGCCGTATTTGCCCACGATGTTGGAGTAGTAGCGCACCATCTCGAGCCAGAAAGTGTCGCAGTTGATGTCGCCGTCGATGACGCCGCCGTTGAGGGCACCGAAGCAGCCGAAGGCGTCGCCGGAGAAGAGGGTGGCGGCGGTGGTGTCGAGGGTCACCATCGTCTCGGGCCAGTGCACCATGGGTGTGAGCACGAAGGTGAGCTCGTGGGTGCCCAGACTGAGGGTGTCGCCGTTTTTCACTTCCAGTTCGTTGTCAGTGATGCCGTAGAAGCCTCCGAGCATACCGAAGGTCTTCTTGTTGCCTATCACTTGTATCTGCGGGTAGTATTTCTTGATGAGGGCGATGGAGCCGCTGTGGTCGGGCTCCATGTGGTTGACCACGAGGTAGTCGATCGGACGGTCGCCGATGACCTCATGGATATTCTCCAGGAACTGTGTGAAGAAGTCCACCTCGACGGTGTCGATGAGGCACACTTTCTCGTCGACGATGAGGTAGGAGTTGTAGGACACACCGCAGGGCAGGGGCCACAGACCTTCGAAGAGGGTCTTGTTGCGGTCGTTGACGCCTACATAGTAGATGTTGTTGGTAATTTCGGTCATGATATATGTGATGGGGGTTGAATACTTGTGGTTTCTTACCATTCGAGGTAGGTGTCGCGCTCGTCTTTGGCACCCTGGGCCATCTCGATGCCGAACTCGGGCGAGATGGAGTTGTTGATGCTCTGGCAGCAGTTGGCAGAGAACATCTGTGCCCAGTGGATGATCTTGTCCCAGATGCGGGCGGGGATGCCGCGGTCGAGGGCCTCGCGGGTGATGCCGTAGCGCATCAGGCCGTAGATGAAGCCGGCATTGAAGTTGTCGCCGGCACCGATGGTGCTCACCACGTTGGTGGCGATGATGGGGAAGCTCTTCTTGATGCCGCGGGTGGCGCGCAGCTCCACGTTGTGGGTGCCGTTGGTGCAGATGAAGTTCTTGCAGTAGAACGAGATTTCCGCACTGTAGATCTTGTCGGGGTCCTCCTTGTTGTAGAGTACGCGGAAATCGTCGACGCTGCCGCGCACGAAGTCGGCATACTCCAGGTTCTCAAGCAGGTTGGGCGTGATCTTCATCACATCGTTCTTGTGCGACGGACGGTAGTTGACGTCGTAGTAGAGGATGGCGCCATGGCTGCGGGCGTAGTCGAGGAAGCCGAGCACCTGCGGACGGATGACGGGGTTGACGGCATAGAAGGAGCCGAACATCACGATGTCGTCGGGATTCACCTCCGGACAGACAAACTCCAGCTGGTCGTGGCTGTGGTCTTTATAAAACAGATATTCGGCATCATTGTTCTGGTCGAGAAAGGCCAGCGAGATGGGCGACTTGCTCTCGGGGTAGACGTGGATCTCGTCGGTGTTGACGTGGTTGTCTTTCAAAAACTTGATGATGTTCTTGCCCACACGGTCGTTGCCGGCCTCACTGATGAAAGAGGCGGGCACGCCGGAGCGGCCGAGAGAGATGATGCCATTGAACACGGAGCCTCCCGGCACGGCTCCTATGGGCTGCTCGTTCTTGAAGATAATATCGAGCACGGTTTCTCCTATTCCTATTACTTTGCGCATGTCTTTTCGTATTACAAAATGCAAAGATAGTGCAAAGCGAGAGCAAAACAAAATAAATATCGAAGATTTTATTTTTTTGCCGAGGTGCCGCCTATCTTCGGGCGTAGCCCAAAGTAGTGCAAAGCGAGCGAAAAGCCAAATTTATTTGTGCTTTTCCGAGCTGCCGCCTATTATTTTATTATTCATTTCCAGATAATAATCATTCAATGTGAAATGAGAAAACAGTAGGAAAGTCGGCGTTTAAACTTAAAAATGATACTTTTTGCCCATTATTATTTTCCTATTAATGTAAAAATGTAAAAAAATTGATAACATAGAAAATATAAAAGTATATCATTTTTTTCATACCTTTGCAAAAAATTGTCTATTTCAAATAAGGAATAGAACGGGTGAGTTGTCTTTGTGCCACTCATCTTGGTGTCTGAATAAGGCTTATTTAGCCTCTCTGGGAAAGTCTATACGCTCTATTTTCGTGGGAAGGTGGGACTTGGATTAAAGTAAAAAGAAAACAACGAATCACTATTAATATTTCAAATATGAGAACAAACTTTTCACAAAAAATGATGTTACTTCTTGTGGGATTTTTTTGCGCATTATGCGTCAATGCTATTCCTGCAAAGAGAGGTATGTGGAGAACCATCAAGCTAAAGAACGGCAAGAAGGTTTCCGTAGAACTTAGAGGTGACGAACATGGGCATTTTCTTGCTGACCGGAATGGAAATGCTTATGTGTTAAATGACAAAGGAACATACGACAAAACAACTATTGACGTCGCTTTGAATGGTGATGTTGGTAGTATGAGAAGGAATCTGAAAGAGCAAGCCAGAAAGTTCGAGACAGAAAGGCTCCGTAAAAGTCCGCGGAAAGCGCAAGGTATCCCTGAGGACAAATCTAAATTCCTTGGCAAGAAAAAAGGACTGGTGATTTTGGCACAGTTCAACGACGTGAAATTCAGCATCACGACTACCGGACAGTTTGGATGCTCTTCTATCAATGCGCTTTACGACAAGATTATCAATACTCGTGACCTTGATATGGAGCCTTTCTATGGCTCGGTGAGAGACTATTTCCTTGAGCAGAGTGATGGAAAATTCGAACTCGAATTCGATGTCGTGGGACCCGTGACATTAGAGAAAAACAGGGCTTATTATGGTGACAACTATATCTATAGTAAAAAGGGTAATAAGTATACAGCTAATGATTATGAAGAAGATGTTATCCCTACTAACATGGTTTATGAAGCCATCAACAAGGTTACGACAAAAGCAGATGGTACAGCTGTGAACTTCAGTGATTATGATTGGGATAGTGACGGAGAGGCGGAAGTTGTCTATGTGATCTATGCTGGTCAAGGAGAGGCTGATGGTGGAAGTGAAGAGACTGTCTGGCCACACAAATTCACTTTGAGCAGTGGAGCTCAGCTCTTGTCTAATCTAAAGAGTTATTATGGTAGATCCTATTATATTAAAAGCGGAAAAAATTACATCCTGATAAACAATGTGCCAGCCATTTCCTCCATCACAAAAAACAATACGAAGATAGACACTTATGCTTGTTCTAATGAGTTGGCCACCAATCAAACATATATAAGTTCATCAAATAGTTATAGGACCAATGGTACTCAATTGAATGGTATCGGTACAATCTGCCATGAGTTCAGTCACACCATGGGTTATCCAGACATGTATGATGTGGCTTCTGAGAATTATGGCATGGGTTATTGGGATTTGATGAATTCTGGGAGTTACAATGGCACATGGAATGGAGGAAACAGTAGTTGGAGTGCCATAGATGCCGGCTATCGCCCCTGTGGATATACCGCTTTTGAGCGTTGGTGCGCAGGATGGCTGGAGCCCATAGAACTGACAGATCCCCAGAAGATTACCAAGATGAAACCCCTTGGCGGAACCCGTGATGGTGGAGCCGCCGACCACGGCGAGGCATACGTGGTATATATGCCTAATAGCCAGAAGAACATCAAGGGTGAGTATTATCTTTTGGAAAACCGTGAATGGGCAAACTGGGACTATGACGTTCCTTGGTTCGGATTGTTGGTCTATTATGTCCATTATAATGAGAATTTATGGTCGTATAATGTCGTTAATTGTACAAACAGCACAAAATTAGGCAGTTATGGCTTGACGAACAGCCATGCACGTATGGCTGTTTTTCAGGCAGCGGGTCCCGATCCCGGATATCTTTCATTGGACGCATATCCATACAACATAAATTATCTGCCCCAGATAGTAAATAGTTCTTATGGTTCAACAGCTGAAGAAATCATTAATACTCTGAATAGTCGATTTGGAACCAACGGCCTTGCGCTCAATACTTCAACGAACCGTGCTTTGGACAATACTACCACTCCGCTGGCCTATTACTATGGTACTGGCTCAACGAAGCAAACCCTGACCGACCATGAGATATGGAACATCATGACCAACGGTGATGATGCCCGCACAGTGAGTTTCATCTACCGCAAACCGTCAGAAAGAGTTCTCAACCTTGACCAGGATGCGACCACCGCACCAAGTTTTGTGAAGGGTCTGTATACAAGTGTTACTTCCAATAAGCCACTTACCGCCGGCTCTTACAACACGTTGTGGTTCCCGTTTGATATGAGTGCGGCCGAAGTCCATTCCTACTTGGGTGACAATGCAGAGGTGTATCGACTGTCGGATATTAGAGCAGACGAGAGGGGCATTTATGAGGTAGTGGTCACTGAAGACACCAAAAATGGCATCAAAGCATACGAGCCTGTGTTTGTCAAACTTGACGGAGGCAGTACTGCCATCAACATCGACTATTACATGCAAGTGAACAATACCCTTTCAGAGAAAGAGCCTGTGGTGGAATTGGCCAACGGATGGAAAATGGTAGGCACGACAACTTATGATTATGTGCCCACGGGTGACTACTTTATCGGAACATCTAATGGGGAACAGAAGTTCTACAAGTCGAAGGGAACCTCTAAGCTCCGTGCTTATAGAGCCTATTTCATCGCACCGACTAATGGTGGCATGAATGCCAGCTCTGCCAACCTTTCATACGCTTTGTCTGCTAAAAGAGATGTGAAAGAAGACGAAGTTGAAAACGACATCCGACCAATAGATTTAGAAAACAGAGTGTTTGTGATGTTGGGACCTGATGATGAGGAAGATGACGTTGATGGCATTTCTCCCGTCTTCAAAGTCGTGAATCACTCCGACGATGGAGCCATCTTTAATATGAAAGGCCAGAAAGTGGGTGATGCTTCGAAGAGAAACAGTTTGCCAAAGGGAGTGTATGTTGCCAACGGCAAAAAATTTGTAGTTAAATAAAGAAAGATTAGAGAAAAATGAAGAAATCGATATATGTTGTACCAGAAACAGAAGTCGTCTATCTTGATGTAGATAATGAGATGATGGAGAATATCATTGGGGCAGGGTCCACTGACGAGCCCCCCGCCGAAGGCGATTCCAATAGCAGTTTCTTTGATGACAACAATGACAGTTTCTTTGATGACTGATGATTTAATCACTTCATCAACATATAGCACCACTCGATTCGGGTGGTGCTTTTTTTGAATATATTCAGCCATCAATGAGAAGGTTCCCACAGATGCTTGCCCTCAGTCCCCGATTATATATCGACGAGTGAAATATCGGGATGCAGGTGTCGGTATTTCGGGGATTTTTTGTAATTTTGCAAGTCATGAACTATCAGACCCATACCTTGCGTTGCGGGCTACGCGTCATCCTTCTGCGTGATGCGTCGCCCGTGGTGTATTGCGGCTACGGCATCAATGCCGGGTCGCGCGACGAGGCTCCCGGCGACGAGGGCCTGGCCCATTTCTGCGAGCATGTCAGCTTCAAGGGCACCCGTCGGCGCCGTGCGTCGAATGTGCTCAACAGCCTGGAGCGTGTGGGCGGCGACCTCAATGCCTTCACCAACAAAGAGGACACCGTCTATTATGCCGCGCTGCTGCGCCAGCACCTGCCCCGTGCCGTCGACCTGCTCACCGACATCGTGTTTCACAGTGTCTATCCTCAGGCCGAGATCGACCGCGAGGTGGAGGTCATCGCCGACGAGATAGAGAGCTACAACGACTCTCCCGCCGAACTGATCTACGACGATTTCGACCACCTGCTCTTCGGCGACCATCCCCTCGGCCATCCCGTGCTCGGCTCCGCCGACAGACTCCGCCAGCTCACCACCGCCGACGCCCTGCGGTTCACCCGTCAGCATTATACGGCCGACAACATGGCGTTCTTCGCCTATGGCGACATCGACTTCCAACGGCTCGTCAACCTGCTCGAGAAGGCCACCGCCGACCTGCCCGACGCCGCACCGCGTATGCCCGACCTCGATACCGCCGTCATACCGTTGCCCGAGGTGGCGGCAGGCACCCATGAGCAGCACCGGGGCACCCACCAGGCGCATGTGATGCTGGGCTGCAGGGCCTATGGCATCCACAGCGAGCACCGTCTGCCGCTCTACCTGCTCAACAACATCCTGGGCGGGCCGGCGATGAGCGCACGCCTCAACGTGGCGCTGAGGGAGCGGCGCGGACTGGTCTACACCGTGGAGAGCACGATGGTCAACTACAGCGACACGGGAGCCTGGAGCGTCTATTTCGGTTGCGACCACCAGCATGTGGGGCGGTGCCTCAGACTCGTCAAGGGCGAGCTCGCCCGTATGACCACCCATCCGCTCACACCCCATCAGGTGGCTGCCGCCAAGCGCCAACTGAAAGGGCAGATAGCCTTGGCCTGTGATGGCCGCGAGGGCTTTGCGTTGAGCTTCGCCAAGAGTTTCCTGCACTACGGATGGGAGCGCGACATCGAGAAACTCTATGCGCACATCGACGAAATCACGCCTGCCCAACTGCAGGCCGTGGCTGCCGAACTCTTCGACCCAGCGCGTCTCACCACCCTTATCTACGACTGACCTCGGCAATTGCCGAAAAAGTCATCGCTTGACAGCCGCCGCCAAAGTGTGAATATTTAGACACATATTAAACCTTTGGCGACGGCATCAGTCTAATAGTTTGTCATGAATCGATTCAGTTTATTAGTTTTTTTTATTTTTATTTCTGCCTATGCATGCGCGCAAGGCGTGGTAAAGGGCAAAGTGCTCGACAAGGCCAACGATGAGCCCCTGGGATTTGTCAACGTGGTGGTGAACCACGCCGGCGACACCAAGATGGTGAAGGGAGCCATTACCGACGAGCAAGGACATTTCAACATCGACGGGCTCGCTCCCGGCAACTACGACCTCGTCGTCAGTTTCGTGGGATATAAGGGCCTCACACGGCGATTCGCCATCACCGCCGCCAAACCCACACAACATTTCACCGCGCTCTATCTGGCTGAGGACGCCCACCAACTGAAAGAGGTGACCGTCACCGGACAGAAGTCAATCATGAAACTTGAGGTGGACCGCAAGTCGTTCGACGTGACGCAGGACATCGCCAACGCCGGAGGGTCGGCCAGCGATGTGCTGGAGAACATCCCGTCGGTGGAGGTGGACAACGACGGCAACGTGTCGCTGCGTGGCAACAACAGTGTGGAGGTGTGGATCAACGGCAAAGCCAGCGGCCTCACTGCCGACAACCGCGCCGAGGTGCTGCAGCAGTTGCCGGCGGAGAGCATCGAGCGCATCGAGGTGATCGACAACCCGTCGGCCAAGTTCTCGGCAGAGGGAAGTGCCGGTATCATCAACATCGTGCTCAAGAAAGACCGCCGTGCGGGATACTACGGTTCGGTGCAGGCAGGTGCCAACACCCGCGGCGGTGCCAACACCAGCTTCAACATCAACTACAACAGTGGGCTGCTCGACGCCTTCGCCAGCGTCGGCTACCGCCACCGCCACGCTCAGGGCGGGAGCACCAGCCGGCAGACCTATGCCGCCACCAATGCGTATCAGAACTACAACAGCGACAACGAGAATATGGGCAACAACCTCTTCTCGCGGGCTGGGGTGACACTGCACGCCTCGAAGAACGACGACATCTCGCTCAGCGGTATGATGATGCGCGGACTGCACAAAAGCTGGAACACCACACCCTACCACTACGGCACCATCGGGGCCGCCGCCGACACGCGCACCATGCTGCGGCGCACCCACTCACGGGGCAAAATGGGAATGACCAACGTGGAGCTCGACTACCGCCACAACTTCGGCTCCGACAAGCATTTCCTCGACTTCCTGGTGAGCTATGACCGCTGGGGAGGCGACAACGACAACGTCTACCAGGACTCCACCACCTTCGCCAACGGCGCACCCACCGTCTACGACTACCTTACAAGGCCCCTCGACATGAACAACCGCCATTGGGAGGTGAAACTCGACTACGAGAATCCCATCTCAGAGAAACTCATGCTGCAGGCTGGATACAACGCACGCCTCTCGCATGAGAACACCCCGCAGGAGAGCTTCGCCGACAGCACCTCGTGGACAGGCGCCCATCTCGTGGAGGACAAGGCCTACTTCAACCGCTTCATCTACGACATGGACATCCACGCCCTCTATGCCACCCTCAACTACAAGTTAGGGCGAGTGGGCATCATGGCCGGACTCAGGGGCGAATACTGGAAGGTGAACACCGAAAGCTACAATTGGGAGCAGGAACACGACAAGAACCTGCGGGAGAAAGCGTTCAAGAAAGACTATTTCCAACTCTTCCCCAGCATCTTCGTCTCGTACCAGATCACCGACAACGACCAGTTGCAACTCAACTACACGCGCCGGTTGCGCAGACCGTGGGGCGGACAGCTCAACTCCTTCCGCAACACCAGCGACGCGTCGATGGTCTCCTTCGGCAACCCGCTGCTCACCCCGGAGTTCTCCAACCTCTTCTCACTCAACTACCTGCGCACGTGGACGGCGCACTCCCTGCTCTTGAGCGCCTACTACAGGCCGACCTCGGACGTGATGCAGCGCATCAACTGGCAGAGCAGCACCGACGGACGGATGTATCAGACCACCGAGAACGTGGCGCACAGCCAGAGCAGCGGTCTCGAGCTCACGGCCAAGAACAAACTCTTCCGCTTCCTCGACCTGTCTACCAACGTCAACTTCTTCTACTACAAACTCGACGGGTTCAAATACGTCATCGACGGACAGACAGTGACCGGTCAGGAAAACCACAACTTCACGTGGAACGCACGCATGCAGGCAAGTCTTAAACTGCCCTACGACATCTCTGTGCAGAGCACCTTCAACTATCGCTCACGAATGGTCATCTCGCAGGGATACCGCAAGGCCAACTACGGACTCGACATGGGTGTGAGGAAGAATTTCTTTGACAAGAAACTCACGCTGTCGGTCAACTGCCGCGACGTGCTCGACTCGCGCAAATGGCAGAACTATACCAGCAGCGACACCTTCACAAGACATCAGAAAAACTGGAGGCAGAGCCGCACCGTCAACTTCACCGTCACCTGGAACTTCGGCAACATGAAGCGCAAAAACCGCGAACAGGGCCGCGACGAACAAGGCGACGACCAGGGTGAAGGAGATATGCAGAACTCCTTCGGTGGCGGCGGCGGAGAGGATTAATCCGCCCGATGTCATAGGATACAAGAAAAGACCTAAGTATCTGTGAATAAGATGCTTAGGCCTTTCTTGGTAGTCCGACCGGGAATCGAACCCGGATCTAATCTTTAGGAGAGACTTATTCTATCCATTGAACTATCGGACCAACGCGGGTGCAAAGATAGTGAAAATATCCGAAAAGACAATGCTTTCGGCTCTTTTTTGTTTCCTCGCATACTCCAGCCATCCTTTCGCGGCGAAATCCTAATTGCTTTCATCGTTTACTGTGCATAGTCGCGATGATATCGCAACAAACGGAACGAGTGAGAGCAGACTAAGCTTGCTTGAAGTCTGCCGAGCGTGAGCAACTTCGGCCGAAGGCCAATGTTCAATAAAATCGGGGGCATGCCGACACCTATCGGCATGCCCCGCAATATAGATATGATGTGTTGTCAGTCGGACCAGACGTTTCTGCCGGCGGGATTGTAGCTCTCGTCGATGATGATGGTCTCGTCTGACAACTGCTCGCCCTCTCCCGTCTGGTCGAAGTTGCTGATGGCATTCATGGTGCCGTCTTCGAGCAGCGCGTCGGTGTTGATGTCCTGAATCTTAATCTCCGGTTGAATATACTTTTTCATTTCTTGTCTGTTGATAGGGGTGGGCACAGAGGCCCACCGGAGTTATTTCACAATTTTCTTACCATTCACGATATAGATACCCTTGGTGGCCTTGGCGCTGTCGATGCGGATGCCCGAGAGGGTGTAGACGGTCTGGCTGTCCTCGCCTGTGCTGATGCCCTTGATGGCGGTGGCGCCTTCATCGATGAGGATGAAGAAGCCGGCAGCCTGGCTGGCAGAGAGCTGCAGGTAGGCCTTGTTGGGCTTGCAGTCGTTGGTGTGGCCGTCTTCGGAGAACCAGAAGAATCCGAGGCGCTTCTCGCCGTAGGCGGTCGAGCGGCTCAGCTTATAGAAGTAGTAGTTGGCATTGGCGTTTTCCTTGGCGGTGAAGCTGTCGTAGCCCTTGAGCAAGTTGCCGGTGGGAGCCTGGGCATCGGTGGTGGTCACCTCGGCCTGGTAGGCTTTCACAGCGCCGCTGAGGATGAGCGGTGTGCCTGCCGGCACCACGTCGCCGCCCTTGTAGAGATACACCACTTCCGACTTGTTGTCAGCAATGTTGGCGACGATGCCGCCCTCTACGCCCTCAGGCATGACGAATGCCTTCTGGCTGTTGAAGTAAGTGGCGAAGCCGCCCTCGTCGACAATCTCGAAGTCGACGGTCTCGGTGGCCTCCACCACCTGGCCGTTGCCGGTGATATAGATAAGGTCGAGGCCCATGGTGTTGCTTCCGCCCTGTGCAATATAGATGGTGGTGGGAGCGGTGAGTGTGAACTCTTCCGACTTCAGCTCCTGGATGTTGACGGTGGTGCAGTTGAGGTCGGCTATCTGCTCTTCGCCAGCCTTGAAGATCCAGTGGCTGTCGGGCGACTTGCTGGCGTCGTAGATGAAGGCCGTCAGTTTGTAGGTGCCTGCCGAGAGGGTGGCGATGGCCACGTCGCCGTCCTTGGGATAGCCCGAGGCGGAGTTGGAGCTGCGGATGCCGGTGTTGGCGCTGTTGCAGGGAGTCATGCCCTCGATGTCCTCACCCTCGGAGAGGAACACCACGTCGGTGACGTCGGTGGCGGTGTAGGCCAGGTCGACTTTCTGCTTGTCTTCGGTGAGTGTGAACTTGTAGTTGTACTCTTTGCCGATGTTGTCCTTGTGGTAGAGCACGCCGTCGAGCGCGTTGTACTTGCGGAAAGGCACAGAGATGTTGGCTGTCTCATAGCTGGAGCCCTCGGTGCTGCGCACGACGGTGCCGTTAACCACCTCGTTGACGACATAGCTGAAGGTCTTGGCGGCGTGGAAGACGATGGTATAGACGCTGGAGCCGTCCTCGGCGATGGGTGCGCTGTCGGTGTTGTCGCTCTCATAGACATAGGTGGTGCCGTCGAGGGTGATGTTGGCTTTGTCGGCGTCAGTGAGCGACACATTGTTGCCTGCAATGCCGGTGCCGGTGGTGGCTTCCTTCAGTTCATTGCCCTCGGTGTCCTGGTATTTCACGGTGTAGTCGGCGAGCACGGTAGCCTTATTGGGCTTGCGGATGGTAATCTCCTTGATATAGCCCGAACTCTTGTTACCGCAGAATCCCACATAGCCGCCGGTCTCTGCGGTGATGGTGCAGATATACGACAGACCGTCGTCGCTCAGTTTGTAGGTGAACGGTCCGTCGGGCTTGTTATCGCCATTGGTGAGGGTCATCACTTTGGAGGCGTTCTGTGTGCAGGTGAAGATCACCTCGACGCCAGTGGTGAGTTCATCGCCGTAGACGGCTGCCGAGCGGGTGGCGTTGTAGCTCCAGAGACCATTGTCGGGGCGGTTCCACCAGCCCTTGCCGTCCTGGCTGTTAGTGAGCTGCACGGCCAGAGAACCGACGGCCTCTGCCGGGGAGGTGACGGGATAGAGGTCCTGCATACGGCCATTGCCTGTCTCGTAGGCCCTGATGCTCATCTTGTTCTCGACATTTGTGTCGCGGAGGATGTCTTCCGTACCACCGAAGGTGATGGTCTTGTAGACGGTGTAAGGCTCGGTGTTGGGCTGATAGACCTCTATCTTGGTGATGTATCCCTTGCTCTTCTGGCCGCAGAATCCCACATAGCCGCCAGTCTCGGCGACGATGGTGCAGTAGTAGGACAGCTTGTCCTCGCTCTGCTGGATGGTGAACGGTCCGTCGGGCTTGTCATTGTCATTGGCATTGGTGAGGGTCATCACGGTGGAGGCATCCTGCGAGCAGGTGAAGACCACCACGCTGCCGGCCACGAGGTCATCGCCGTAGACGGCTGCCGAACGGGTGGCGTTGTAGCTCCAGAGACCACTGCCGGGGCGGTTCCACCAGCCCTTGCTGTCCTGGCTGTTGGTGAGCTGTACGCCAAGCCATCCTGAGCACTCCTCGGGCGTGGCCACGTCGTAGAGTTCCTGCAGTCGCCCGTTACCTGTCTCATAGGCCTTGATAGCCAACTTGTTATCTTTGTCGCGGGTGATATCCACATCGCCCCCCCATGTCACCGATTTCACCAGTTTGTAGCTGCTGAGGTCGATGTCGGCCGCGGATGCATAGTTGACTCCGCAGAGCAGCATCAGAATCAGTGCTGAAATCGTTCTCGTAAAGATTTTCATTTTGTTTTAAGTGATTTGTTGATGATTTTTCGAAATTTGGGGTAAATTTAAAAAAAATTAGCGAAAGAAAGGCCCACGCCCTTCCTGTTTTATGATTTTTTTGCATTCACCCCGATTCGCGTAACAGTTCAGCGAAAAGCATTATAACATATAATTACCATATAATTATTCGGAAATTTTCACTTACAGGCATGCAAAACTTGGAGGAATTATAAGAACTACCCCATATTGTTGCAATTTTCGATCAATTCGTGGGAATTAGTGTTAAAAACAATATTCGCAGAATGGTTATTGTCACAGGTAGAGCACACTCTCGTTGCCCTCGTTCATCAGCAGGTCGAGGATGCTCAGGTTGGGCAGGAAGCCGTGCCGCTGCTCAAACACCTGGTAATAGCGCTTGGGTGTGAAGTCGGGGTCGGGTAGGGGATGTTTGGGGCGGATGGCCTCGCGGAAGTCGTCAGAGAATGCCGGGTAGTCTGTGCGCATGGGGCTGTCAGGCGTTTCGTGTCGCTCCGGGTCTTGTGTGTCCTCCGTTTTGCCTGTGTCCTCCGACTTTTCCGAGTATCTCTCGGTGGGCAGGATATGGGGCGTGATGTCGAGGAGCTCGCACATCTTGGCTGTGATGGCGTCGTTGAAATCGATGAGGAAGTCCCACCGGCGGGTGAAGAAAGGCTCCAGGTCGTCGGCATAAAACTCGAAGAAGGGCGACTCGCCGTAGGCGCTGCGGATGGCGTTCCAGTGGAGATGGCGCCACTCGCCGTGGTCGCTGATGCGGATGTCGCGGGTGAGCGTGGCGCCATGGACGATGGGGATGGAGAGCGTCTGCGGCCCGTGGGCGGCGGCGATGACGCAGCGGTTGCGGTAGGTCTGCTTGATAAAACTCTCGCAGCGCTCCATCCACACATGGCGGTAGCGGTGCAGTTTCTGATACCACTGCACGGGTCCGAAATAGGTGGTGGAGAGCAGCACGTTGTCGTGTGTCATGGAGGAGTGTCTTCGGTTGTCATACAAAGATAGCGATTCTTCCCGACACGAGGAAATTTTACGCGCGAAAAGTTGGGCGAATGAAAAAAATGCACTAACTTTGCAAGCGAAAATATTAGACAAAGCAATCAGTGGTACTGAATTCCGACATAATGACGATTGTCGGAATTCATCATTTTTTGCATTTAACAACCATCGGATTAACTTTAAAAATAAGAATACCGTTATGACATACATGTCGAAAGAAGGCTACGAGAAATTGGTAGCCGAGCTCCAGCGTCTGGAGTCGATTGAGCGCCCCAAAGCATCGGCTGCCATTGCCGAGGCACGCGACAAGGGCGACCTCAGTGAGAATTCTGAATATGATGCCGCCAAGGAGGCTCAGGCTCATCTGGAGGATAAGATCACCCAACTGAAGATAGCCATCGCCGAGGCGAAGATTGTCGACACGTCGAGGCTCAGCGCCGACGTGGTGCAGATCCTCTCTACCGTGGAACTGACCAACCTGGGCACCAACACCCGCATGGTCTATACCATCGTGAGCGAGAACGAGGCCAACCTGCGTGAGGGCAAGATCTCTATCAAGACGCCCATCGCACAGGGCCTGCTCAACAAGAAGGTGGGCGACGAGGTGGATATCACGATTCCTCGTGGCACCATCCGCTTGCGTATCGAGAAAATTTCCATTTAATCGAGGCTCTGCTGCCTCTTCACCCTCAACTCCGCGACTATGACTATTTTTTCGAAAATCGCTGCTGGGGAGATTCCCAGCTACACTTGCGCCTCGAGCGACAAGTTTTATGCCTTCCTTGACATCAACCCGCTCGTGAAAGGGCACACACTGGTGATCCCGCGCCGGGAGGTGGACTATATCTTCGACCTCGACGACGATGAACTGGCAGAGATGCAGGTCTTCGCCAAGCGGGTGGCCATTGCCATCAAGAAAGCCTTCCCCTGTGTGAAGGTGGGGCAGGCGGTCCTCGGCCTCGAAGTGCCCCATGCCCATATTCACCTCATCCCTATGCAGAGCGAGCGCGACATGCTCTTCTCCAACCCGAAGCTGAGTCTCAGCCCCGAGGAGTTTGAGGAGATTGCCGCCAAGATAAGGGCGGAGTTCAAATAAACTCCTCGCCTAATTTCACCTGCACCTCGTTGAGGAACTTGCGGATCTGTGCTGATGTGTCGCCTTTTTTGCAGACCATCAGCACATTTTCGTTTTCCACCACAATGTAGCCTTCCAGACCGCTGATCACGCCCAGGTGACCCTTGGGCAGTTTGATGATGTTGTCGCGGCAGTTGTCCATCATCACCTCACTGTCGAGGATGACGTTGTCGCCCTCGTAGCGGCTCTCCGCCTCGTAGATGGAGTGCCACGTGCCCAGATCGGCCCAGCCGAAGTTGCAGAGCATCACATAGGCGTCGCTCGCGTTCTCGAGCACGTTGTAGTCGATCGACTGGTTGGGAAAGAGTGAGAAATAGTGCCACACCATGTCGGCCTCGTCGTCGAGCGTGGCCGCGGGATGGCCGTCGATCTCTATCTGCCTGAAGAGCTCGGGCATGGTGCGCTTGCAGTGGGAGAGCAGGTAGCTGGCGTGGGAGACGAAGATGCCGGTGTTCCACAGAAACTCACCGCTGTCCATGAAGACGCGCGCAAAGTTGCGCTCGGGCTTCTCCGTGAACGACTTCACCGAATACATGGCCTCGGCGTCGCAGGTGTCGCCCATCTGGATATAGCCGTAGCCGGGCTCGGGGCGTGAGGGGCGGATGCCCATGGCGATAATGCCGGTGTGGCTGTCGACGAAGTCGAGCGCCGACAGCATGTCGTGCTCGAAGTCCTCCTCGCCGATGATGGCCTGGTCGGAGGGGGTGATCACGATATTCGCCTCAGGACATTTGCGGAGGATGCGGTAGCTGCCCCACGTCATGCTCGGCGCGGTGTTGCGGTTGACGGGCTCACCAAGGAAATTCTCCTTGGGAAGCATGGGGAGCTGCTCCATGGCGATGGGCTCGAAATCGTCGTTGGTGGTCACAAAAATGTTCTCTATGGGGATGAACTTCGCAAAACGGTCGAACGTCTGCTGAAGTTGGGTGCGGCCGGTGCCAAACAGGTCGATGAACTGCTTGGGATATTCAGCACGGCTGCAAGGCCAAAGACGGCGACCGCGGCCGCCGGCCAGAATGACGCAGAAATTTCTTGAAGGGTTGGTCATAATTGTCGCATAGGATTAGATGGCGCACGAAATTACAATTATCAAACGAGAAAAACAAGTTTTTAGTGTTTTTTCTGACGAAAATTTGCCTTTTACGAAAATATACATTAACTTTGCAGCGCAAAATCGGGCATTCCCGACAAGCAAAGGCCCAGATGGCGGAATCGGTAGACGCGCTGGTCTCAAACACCAGTGGGGCAACCCGTGCCGGTTCGACCCCGGCTCTGGGTACCGCAAACACCTTGTAAGTCGTTGATTTACAAGGTGCTTTTTATTTTCCGAGGTGTTAAAAAGGTGTTAA
>ODAI012367283.1_pt1 | contig 34308 bp, 24 predicted proteins | sample 1539321 | NCBI WGS metagenome assembly ODAI01 (sample SAMN02144231, study PRJEB22623) | gut metagenome | biome: sheep rumen | host: Ovis aries | place: New Zealand
AAGCCTGTGGTTGAAAAGCTCTATGCTTCGGTGAAGTCGGGTCATGAAGCTCAGATTGCTATCGACGCTAACTCTAAGCCCGACTACCGCGTAGGTTTGGAGAAGGAGCTTGCTGCTCTCCACGATTCAGAGATGTGGCGCACTGCCGAAGTGGTTCGTCAGCTCCGTCCAGAGAACAACTAATTTTTTCATCCCCACATAGGGTAGGGCATGTGTCACTCAGGGCACATGCCCTTTTTTGTTCGTGGTCGGAAAATAATGCCGATTTATGATAAAAATTATTGGATAAAATTATTGGTAATTATTGGATTTTATTGTTTTTCCAAGGCACAGAATGTGCTGTAGGAGAGAAAATAGCTTGCATTGGCAAGTCTTTTCAGCTTGCGCAACTTGTATAAAGGAAGAATATTTCGCAACAGCGATGGGAACCGCCCTCCTTTCTGTTAGAAATCAGGAGAAAATATCATGTTTCTCTCCTTTTTCTTTCTGAATATAAAGGAAAATGGTTATATTTGCACCGTCAAAAATAATCTATTCTATTAAAAACTTACCTTTATGTTGCGAGACAGCAAGTCTTTTCTCTATTTTATCTGCTCAGTGTCGGCCATGGGTGGCCTGCTTTTCGGTTACGACTGGGTGGTCATTGGTGGTGCAAAGCCTTTCTATGAATTGTTTTTTGGTATTTCCAACAGTCCCTTGATGCAGGGCGTGGCCATGACCACAGCCTTGGTGGGTTGTTTGGTGGGAGCGATGGTGGCAGGTGCATTGGCCGACCGCTATGGGCGCAAACCGCTGCTGGTGTTGTCGGCCGCATTTTTTACCACCTCTGCCATCGGCACGGGCTGGTTTGACGACTTCACCTTGTTTAATATATGGCGCTTTGTGGGCGGGATGGGCATTGGTGTAGCTTCGGCCTTGTCGCCGATGTACATTGCAGAGGTGAGTCCTGCCGAAATTCGCGGACGTATGGTGAGTCTCAATCAGATGACCATCGTATTGGGTATTCTGTCGGCGCAGATTGTCAACATGTTACTGGCTCGCGACACCACTGTGCCTGCTGAGCAGGCATGGAACGTGGAGTGGGGTTGGCGCTGGATGTTTTGGGCTGAAACGCTGCCAGCCGCATTGTTCTTGGTTATGAGTTTCTTTATTCCTGAGAGTCCTGTGTGTCAGCGCTTAAAGGGTGAGACAAAATCGCAGCCAGCGAGTGGTCAGGAGGCAGGATTGCGAGAATTGTTCCATAAGAAATATGGGCGGGTACTGCTGCTCGGACTCGTCATAGCAGCGTTTCAACAATGGTGTGGCACGAACGTTATCTTCAACTATGCACAGGAGATTTTTGTCGGTGCGGGCTTTGATGTTGATGGCATGTTCATCAATATTGTCATTACGGGTGTGGCCAATGTGGTGTTTACGTTCGTGGCTCTCTATACGATAGAGCGGTGGGGGCGTCGCACACTCATTCTGCTTGGTGCAGGTGGTTTAGGAGTGATTTATCTAATATTGGGTGCCTGCTATGCGATGCATCTGACGGGCTTCGTCATGGTGGCACTCGTGGTGGCAGCCATTTCGGTGTATGCTATGACGCTTGGTCCGGTGACGTGGACCCTGTTGGCAGAGATATTCCCCAACCATGTGCGTGGAGTGGCGATGGCTACCTGCACCTTCGCCTTGTGGGTGGGGTGCTGTACGCTGACTTTCTCTTTCCCCTCGATGAATGCAGCCCTCGGTTCCAGCGGCACCTTCTGGGTATATGCAGCCATCTGTTGCTGCGCCTTTGTGTTCCTGTTCCGCTGTTGTCCAGAAACCAAAGGTAAGTCGCTCGATGAGCTGGAAAGCGAGTTGGTGTCGGAGAAAGAATGATGACTTAACAATATAATGATATAAAGAAAAAGCAATGGTAAAAGCTTGGAGAGACATAGTGACAATTCCCACGTATGAGGTGGGAAAGCCAGAGAAGAACCCTATGTTTTTGGAGAAGCGTGTCTATCAGGGTTCAAGTGGTGTGGTCTATCCCTATCCCGTTATTGAGACGATGAATGACGTGAAGGTAGATAAGACCTATCAAGCTATTTGGCTTGAGAATGAATACATCAAAGTGATGGTGCTGCCAGAACTGGGTGGACGTGTGCAAATGGCATACGACAAAATAGCCAAGCGTCACTTTGTTTATTACAATCATGTCATCAAGCCTGCGCTGGTGGGACTTGTGGGACCATGGATTTCGGGCGGCATCGAGTTCAACTGGCCGCAGCACCACCGTCCTACGACCTTCATGCCTGTTGACACCTGCATAGAGGAGAATGCTGATGGCTCGGTGAGTGTGTGGGTGAGCGAAATGGAAAAGATGTTCCATCAGAAAGGGATGGCTGGGTTCACCTTGCGCCCTGGCTGTGCATACTTAGAGATTAAAGGGCGCTTATATAATCGCACCGATGTGCCTCAGACCTTCCTTTGGTGGGCTAACCCCGCAGTGGAGGTGAACGATGCCTACCAGAGCGTGTTCCCACCTGACATCAATGCAGTGTTCGATCATGGCAAACGTGCTGTCAGCAGTTTCCCCATTGCCACCGGCACCTATTACAAGATGGACTATTCGGCAGGGGTTGACATTTCGAACTACAAGAACATCTTTGTGCCCACCAGCTATATGGGTGTGAACAGTCGCTTCAATTTCGAGGGCGGCTATGAGAACGACACCCGCTGCGGTATGCTGCATGTGGCCAGTCACCATTTTTCGCCCGGCAAGAAGCAGTGGACCTGGGGTAATGGAGACTTCGGACGTGCTTGGGACCGCAACCTGACGGATGAGGCTTCGACTGAGGAGATGCAGCAATGGGGCTTTGACCGCAAGGGGTTCCGTCCTTACATTGAGCTGATGGCAGGTGTCTATACAGAGAACCAGCCCGACTTCACATGGCTGATGCCTTACGAAGAGAAGCAGTTTGTGCAGTACTTCATGCCCTATCGGGAGTTAGGGGTGGTGAAGGAGGCATCCAAGGACCTTGTATTCAATATCAATGATATAGGCAATGGAAAGGTGGAATTTAAGGTGTTCGCTACGTCGAAGCAGACGGTTGGCATCATGCTTCGCCATGATGGCGGTGAGGTGTATTATAATAAGGAATTGACACTTTCGCCAGAGGCCGTGCTCGTGGAAATCGTTGATGTGAAGGATGCAAAATTCAACGAACTCTCTTTCGAAATAGTGAAGACCTTCGTTTATGGCCAGCGCGCCGTGCTTCAATGGCATGCTGAAGCCGACGAAATTCGCCCCATTCCAGACAGTGCTGAGGCCGCCCTGCTGCCTGAGCAAATTAAGACGAACGAGCAGCTCTACCTGACAGGGTTGCACCTCGAACAGTATCGCCATGCCACTTGGCAATGTACCGACTATTATGAGGAGGCTTTACGCCGTGATCCCAATGACATCCGCTGCTTGAATGCAATGGGGCTGTGGTATATTCGCAAAGGACGTTTTGATTGGGCTGAGCAGTATCTGCGCAAAGCCGTGAAACTCTCACAAAAGCGCAACCCCAATCCCTACGACTCGGAACCTATTTACAATTTGGCTTTGGCATTGAAGTATCAAGGTGCATTCCCTGTCGCCAATCATTCATCGTTGAACAGCAAATGGCATGAGGCTTACGAATTCTTTTGGAAAGCCACCTGGACCAAGGCTCAAGCCGATGCTGGATACTTTGAAGCTGCCAAGATTTCGGTGAGCGAAGGACGCTTTGAGGATGCTTTGGATGAGCTTGACCGCTGTCTCATCAGCAATGGACACAACCACAAGGCCCGTGCGCTGAAAGTATCCGTGTTGCGCACGCTTAGGCGAGAAGAAGAAGCCTTGGCTCTTATTGATGAGTCGCTGGCCCTGGACCTTTTCAACTATGGCTGCCGCTATGAGAAATATCTGCTTACGCAGGATGAGCCGGTTTTGGCAGACATGAAACAGATGTTGCGCCACTCTGCACAAAACTATGACGAGGTGGCTCTTGACTATCAAGCCGCTGGGCTTACGGATGAAGCCCGTGCCATTTGGCAGATAGCCATCGAAGAAGGTGCAGTCACACCTATGACCTATTATTATTTGGGTGAGTGGGAAAAGGCAGAACAACTCTGTCCCGACTATTGCTTCCCGAACCGTTTGGAGGATGTGATAGTGTTGGAGCGGGCTAAACGGGAGAATCCGAAGGGGGCACACGCACCTTATTATCTTGGCTGCCTCTACTATGCTGCTCGTCAGTACGACCTTGCCATTGAGAATTGGGAATTGTCGGCACAGCTCAATCCTGAGTACCCCACCGTGTGGCGCAATCTTGCTTTGGCACGTTTCAACAAGCAGCATCGTCATGAAGAGGCAGTGGAGTATATGGAGCGGGCGTTCCACCTTAACGAAAATGACGAGCGCACACTCATGGAACTCGACCAGCTCTATAAGCGTTTGCACCATCCGCATCAGAAACGTCTCGACTTCTTGCAGCACTATCCCGAATTGGTGGAACGCCGTGACGACTTGGTGCTTGAAGTGGCCACGCTGCTCAACAGTTTGGGCTGCTTTGAGGAGGCAAAGGAAATCATTGACCGACGGACTTTCCACCCCTGGGAGGGTGGGGAAGGCAAGGTGAGTGGGCAGTACCAATTGTGCCGTTTGGAAATAGCCAAGCAACTGCTGAAGAAAGACCCTGCCGACACGCGTGCCAAGCAACTGTTAGAGGAATGTCTTGTGTTTCCCCATCATCTGGGAGAGGGAAAGCTTTACGGAGCACAGGACAATGACTTCCTCTACTTCTTAGGCCGTTACGAAGAGGGCACCCAAGGACCCACGGAACCTGCTGCAGCCATGTACTACAATGATGCCAAACCCGATAAGATTTTCTATGCAGCTCTGTGCTATCGCAAACTGGGACAAGAGAATAAAGCGTGCAGCCTGTTCAATAAGCTCATTAATTATGGCAAGCAGCACATCTTCGACCACGTCATCATGGACTACTTTGCCGTCTCGTTGCCCGACCTGCTCATTTGGGAGGATTCCTTAGACACGAAGAATCTCATCCACTGCAAGTATATGCTCGCCTTAGGTTATTATGGACTTGGCGACAGGGCTCATGCTGAGCAATACCTGCGCGAGGTGGAAACTCTTGACAATAACCATCAGGGCATACAAAGTTTGCGCTCGCTGATGGAGCAGGACAAAACGGTTTAAGGGTTGAACAGAATTTTCCTTTCTCTTTCGGTTGCTTGGGCCACCCAGTCCTCGGGCACAAACCGCCAATGGTTTTTGGGTTGAGGATTGATGGTGCCAAGCTCCTTGATGTATTCCATCAGGTAGTAGCGGATGTCATGCTCGCTCACGTTCATGATGCGTGAGTCTATTTCCTCTTTCGAAAGACCAGCCCCCTTGGTTAGGAGTTCGCCTCCACCATTGGCTCGATAGGCGGTCATGGCTACGGTATAGGTCTCATTCATCAGAAAGGGGCGACCATCTTCCATTGAAAGGATGTTCACCCGTTCCCCTTCGGGTTTTGTGACATCCACTTCATAGCGTATGCCAGCAGCTGAGTCGAAATTGAAGATGAAGTTTTTGAATCCCATTCGCTCGGGGTTGCTCTTCATGGGGCTGATGAGCAACATGGGGTCGGTGGGGGAGTGCATCTGCTGCACCCAGCTGCCGTAGCTCACTTCCAGATAGCGCCTGATTTCTTTGCCTGTCAGCAAAAGAGTGTAGAGGTGATCCTCAAAACGGTAGAGGTCGAAGAGGTTGCTGACTTTGATGTCGCCTGCCTCGATGGAAGCATTGAAGAAGAGTGGAGCACTGAATGAAATGTCGGCTTCGCTCACCTTCAGTTGCAGGGACTGAATCAAGTCAATGTAAGCCGAGGAGCCGAAATAGGCATCGGTAACATCTACGCGGTTGAGGAACGTACCAATTTTTTCAGTAGCGAAGCGTTTCACTTCGTGGAAAGGGAACGAGAAGTGTTTTCTGAACGAATTGGCATGCTGATTGTGGAGCGTGCCGATGTAGTTGAGTGTGCACTGAATTTCGTGGCTGGTCACCTTGCCCGCCTTGTCGATGCGGAAGTCCACATCCACTACAGCCACACTGTAGGCATAACAGCCAGGGTTGACGCAAGGCACATTCCTCCCACCTCGTGTAGTGATTTCCTCCATGTTGCTGGCATGGTCGTGACCATAAAGAATTAAGTCGAAGCCCTCCACGTTTTCAGCGGTTTCGCGGGTTGCGTTTTCTTTGTAATCAGGGGTCACGATACCTTCATCAATGCCTGAATGGAGTAGGCCTATCACAAAATCGGGCTTCTCATCTTCGTGTACCAGTTTCACCCAATGCTCAGCACTTTCACGAATGTCCTCAAAGCGGAGTCCATTCCAAATTTCTTTGGGAATCCAGTGTGGAATGGCAGGAGTGATGAATCCAATGACGGCAATCTTGAGTCCCTGCCGATAGAACACCTCATAGGGCTGGAAATAAGGCTCGCCCGTTTCGAGGTCTGTCACATTGGCTCCTAAGATGGGAAAATTGCACTCTTTCACGTATTTGTCAAAAATGTGCCGCCCCATTTCGATGTCGTGATTGCCTATCACTGCCACATCGTAGCCGATGTAGTTGCAGATGTCTGCTACCTTGTGGCGCGAGTGTTCGCAATGATTGTTGAAGTAGTAGGCAGTAGGTTCTCCCTGCAGCATGTCACCCCCGTCAATCAGGAGGGTGTTGCCAGGATTTTGTTGCACCAATTGGGCTACGAATGCATGCACCCGCTGGAGGCTGCCTTTCCCCCAGTGCTCATGACGAAAATCGTAGGGGAAGTAATTCCCGTGTACGTCAGTAGTGAATATAATCTTCAGATGCTTTCTCTCTGCATTCATACTTTTTGCAAAGGTACGAAAAAACGTCCGAAGCGCAAAAGGAAAGCTTGTTTTTCTTGTCTTTGGGCGGAAGGAAAGGAGATCGACTTAACCATAAGTGCCTAAAAACTTTGCGGCGGAAGTAAAATACTTCTGCCAAAATGGGTCATTGGCATCTTTTTTGTAGTGCTATGGGATGAAAAAACTCTGAAATTATGGCATTCATTGATTATTACAAAGTGATGGGTATTCCAAAGGATACTCCACAGAAAGACATAAGGGCAGCTTATCGGAAGCGCTCGAAACAGTTTCATCCCGATCTTCATCCTGACGATCCCAAGGCTAAGGCGAAGTTCCAAATGCTGAATGAGGCATACGAAGTGCTGAACGACCCTGAGAAGCGTGGCAAGTATGACCAATATGGCGAAAATTGGAAACAGGCAGAGCAGTTTGGCGGCTTTGGCACAGGAGGCGGTGGAGGCAATCCGTTTGAGGGTTTCTCGTTCAATATGGGGGGCGAAGGAGGCATGAGTGACTTCTTCCAACAAATCTTTGGTGGCATGGGCATGGGAGGCAGTCGGCGCACACGTGCCACGCGCCGTTCGGCTGAACCTTCCGAAGTGGAGGCGCATGCACCCATTGATGTGTGGACAGCGATGCTGGGGGGTGATATCATCCTCAGCACTACGTATGGAAAGTTCAAACTGAAAGTGGCTTCTGGCACTCAACCAGGCAAGCGTGTGCGCTTGAAGGGAAAAGGGGGAATGAAGAGCGATGGCACACTCAAGGACCTCATCATTGTGTTTGATGTCACCATCCCCACCAACTTGTCGGAACATCAGAAAGCGCTTCTTGAACAGGCACGTCGAAGCTAAGTGCCCTTCAATAATTTAGTGTGAAAAAAGAACAGAGCACTCCAGCGCGGAGTGCTCTGTTCTTTTTAGTTATGGAAAGGTTATTGAGCAATAACGTTGCCTTATTGAGCAATAACGCTGCCTTATTTATTCTTGCGATTTCTTTACTTAACCTTCGATGCTTCCATTTTGGCGAAGAGGGAAATCAGCAACGACCCAAGGATGCCGGCGCAAAGAGAACCGAGGAGAACGGCAATCTTACCTGAGGAGCGGAGCATGTCGGTTGTGGCTGGGTCGAGTTCCCCGAACGAGAGCGTATCGACAAAAATGGCCATTGTGAATCCTATACCGCCAAGGCAGGAAACCGCAAAAAGCATCTTCCACGAAGCTCCTTCAGGCATAGCTCCCACCTTGCACTTGATGGCGATGAAGGAGGCGATGGCAATGCCGATGGGTTTTCCTATAAGCAGGCCAAAGAAGATGCCCATGCCTACAAAGCCTACATTCTCGAGCGGGAGGGATTGGAAAATGTTGAAGAAGCTGACGTCGGGGATGACTACTCCAGCGTTGGCCAAAGCAAAAATGGGCATGATGAGGAAATTAACCCAAGGATTGAGGGCATGCTCCAAACGGTAGGACATGCCTATGGAGTTGTTGTTGATGTAGCTCATGCGGCGCAGACAATGGCGCTGTGGTCCGTTGGGGAAGGGTATGCCCTTTTCAAATTCATCGTCATCGTAGCGGGCAATGCGTGTGAGATACTTGTGGTTGCTGCGATTGAGGTACGAACGGTTGAAGCGTGCATCCATCGGTATCATGAAAGCCATCACTACGCCTGACATGGTGGAGTGAATGCCTGAATAATAGAAGAGAAACCACACAACGATGGCTGGGATGAGGTAGTACATCATGCGTTTTTCGCCCAGTTTGTTCATCAGGTAGATGCCACCCAAAATGACCAATGCCACAAGGAGGAGGGGAACGTCGATGTTGCCTCCGTAGAAGAAAGCTACGACGAGGATGGCTCCAAGGTCGTCGGCGATGGCAAGGGCAGTGAGGAATATTTTGAGCGATATGGGTACCCTGTTGCCGAGAATGGACATGATGCCTACCGCAAAGGCTATATCGGTGGCTGTGGGGATTCCCCAACCTCCTGCTGTAGATGTGCCTATATTAAATAATGTGTAGATGAGTGCAGGGGCAAGCATTCCGCCTGCTGCTGCGATGACAGGCAAAAGGGCTTTCTTGACACTGGAGAGTTCGCCACACATCACTTCGCGCTTGATTTCAAGTCCGACGGTGAAAAAGAACACAACCATCAGGATGTCGTTGATGAATTTCTCAACCGTCATGTCCTGAGGGAAACTGATGGAGAAACTTTCGTTGCTGATGGACATGGAGAGGCTGGTCTCCAAAATTTCATGATAGTAGTGTGCTGTGGAGGGCAGGTTGGCAAGCAGCATGGCCACGATGACGCATGCTAATAGAGTGACGCCGCTTGCCCAAGGTTGTTTCATGAAGCTTCGGCCAGAAAGGCTCATGGAGTGAAGTCCTTTGTTCCAAGTGTAAAGTGGAATTAATCGCATAAGAAGGTCTCTTTGTGGGTTAATGAATATCTTTTTGATGCAGAGAATGAAGCTGGCATATTCAGAGGGTGGACAAGCCTTGTGGACGGTGAAGTCCCCACCCGGAGAAAGACGTTATTGCTTCTCTTGCAACTTGACAAACGCTTTGGGCGTTATTCCAGTGACCCTCTTGAAGAAGCGGCTAAAACTGCTTACCGTTGGGAAATGGAGCGTTTGGCAGGTTTCTGTCAGAGAGTAGTTGTGTACAACCATCAGCGCTTTCGCTTTCTGGATGACAGCTTCTCCAATCCATGTGGAGGCGTTCTTCTTGCTATAGCTGATGCATACATATGAGAGGTACTTGCTGGAAATGCCGAGCTGTTTGGCGTAGAAAAACACAGAACGTTGCTCGCCTGCGTGCTTGTTGAGCAAACTGAGGAAGTGGCAATAGACGTCGTATTGGCGTGAGCTGCTGTCGCCTCCCTGCAAGGGCATGGGGTTATATTTGTGTATGTTGATGTTTTCAACCACCAGTGCCTGAAGTAGGCAGTGTATATAGGATTCTTTTAGTTCATAGTCCTTCCCTTGAATTTCAAACTTGATGTCGTTGTAGAGGTTGAGCATTCGCAGAGTCTGGTCAGCGGCCAGTGGGGAGATGAAATGCTGCAGGGAGAGTTTGGCATTGCTGTAGGTGACGCCAATGTCGTTGTAGATTTGGTTGGACAGTTTTGGGTAGAGCACCAGCATGAAGTACTGCAAGTCGGTGGAGGCATAAGATATGCGTGTCATGTTTTCAGGCATGATGGTGATGAGCATGTTGGACGTGAGTTTATGCTTTTTACTGTTGATTTCCAGTATGGCTTCACCGCGTATAATGTAGATGCACACTTTTTGGTACATTTTGTGTTCTTCCTTGTAGTAGAGGTGCTGCAGCAGGTTCACGCCTTGGAACGTGTCGAACAAGAGCAGCGAACCAGGAATGCTTGCTGAAGGTTTGATGTTGCTGTCGGCAAAAATATCTGTGTATTCCACATATCGGGTGCTGTGGGCGCCAGACGTATTGGGTGTTATGTCGTTCATAGGTGGCAATCTTTAGTCGTTTGATATGAAATTGATGGACTTGACGTTGTGCTTCTTGATGTACTGGTTGGGAGATACTCCTGTTGTGCGTTTGAAATATCTGCCAAAGAAGCTTTGGCTGGGGAAGTTGAACTCTTCGCTCACGGCCTTGATATTGCGGTCGTTCTTGTAGAGGAACTGCTTGATGGAGTACACAACATACTGGTCGATGACTTGTGATGCTGTCAGCCCCGTGTAGGAATAGATAATGGATGATAGGTACTTTGGGGTGATGTTCAGTTCATCAGCATAGTACTGTACGGAACGTTCCGCTTTATGCTTTTTGTCGAGGAGGAGAATGAAGTCGTTAAACAACATGTATTGTCGGCTGTTTTTCTTCGTGTGGCTGACAATGTCGTCGCTGCTGACAATGGAGAACAGTTTGACGATATAGGCACCTTGATAGGCGCGCAGCACCATTTCTTTCATGGAGTAATTTTCTCGCTGATGCTCTCGCTTGATGCGCCTGTAGCAATCGAAGAGAATGGATGTGCGTTCTGCATCGAAATGCACGTGGCGGAACTTGAAGGCATGGAAATGGATTTTGCTCTGCACATTGGTGCGCCTGTAAATATCGCCCATAATGTGACTCATCGTCAGATAGGCGAAGTAGATGCATCTTGACTCTTTCACCTTGACGCTCATGCAGGGTGTTACGGCAAGGTATTCGTTCGCTTTGATTTCCAACTCTGTGCCTCCCACTACCATGTGGAGTGTGCCTCTCAGCACAACTGTTACGTAAACGTAGTCGGCATTATAGACTTCTTCGCGCTCTTTTATGACGGGGTCTGACTTTTCATCAAGGTTGTCCATGATGATGTACTTCCCTTCAAATGAAGAAAAGAAGGCGTTTGGAGCGTCGTCTTTGGTAATCAAATTTCCTGTTTTTTTCATTTTTTTACATTTATGTAGGGTATGACTGTTAATGCAAGAATCTCTCTTACATGTACATGTCGGATATACGATGAATACAAGAAGGGTTTATCTTGTAGGCGCATGTTCAGCTGCAGCACGCAAAATCAGGGTAGTTGCGCCTATGGTGATGATGGCTCCATCCTCAAGATTGATGCGATCGACATCGCGGAGAATGTCATTCATGTAGAATGTGCCCGTGTCGCTTGGTGCGTCACGCAATATGTATTGCAGTTTCCCTTGCTTGTTCTTCTTGACTGTGATGACACAATGAAACGTGTCGATGCTTGGGTCGCGCGTCTCGATGGGCTTGTTGATGTTGGTGCCAGGCACATAGCGTCCAAACTCATTCTCTCCTAAATCCAGAGGGATGACTTGCTTGAATGCAAACCTGTTCTCCACAACAACGATGCTTCCATAGTCCTGACTGTAGGCTTGTTCATCGAGTTCTTGCTCTTCATGCCGGTTGGCCAGTTTCGACTTGCCTATGCGGATGCCAAATTCCTTCTTGCAGTTTTCACATACAAAAACGAGCGATTGTCCGTCAGTGTAGTTCGTTTCATCAAAAACTATGTAGTTTTTACATTTCGGACAGCGTACTCTCTTCATCTTTCACCTGTTTTTATAATGGCATCACCCATGCTTCTTCAAAAGCGGCACTTTGCTGACGCAAGTCCTTCAGCGCTTTTTGTGCTTCAGCTTCAGAGGCATATCCAGCGTAAAGAATTCTCGACACTTTTCCTATCTTGACAAATTTCCCTTCTGTAAAGCCCTCTTTCGATAATTTCGAAAGGAAAGTTTCTGCATTGTTTTGGCTCACATAGCTTGCAAGGACAATGGTGCACTTACCCTTTGGTGCACTGGCTGCTTTTGTCCCTTTTGCTTTCGTCTTCTCCTCTGCTTTGTTTGCTATCTCTGTCCTGTTTGTATTCCCTTCTTTAGAAACTTCTTCTGTTTTAGTTGCTTCCTTTGCTTTTACTGCCATTTCAGTTTCAGCACCTTTGTCTGCTTCTGCCTTGTTGGCCTTTGTAGCTTCAGCCTTTGGCTTGTTGGCTGTAGGTTTTGTGCTGACAAGTGTTTTCTCAACAGGTGTGACGGATGCCGTCAGCGTGTCGGTTTCTACATGGGCATTCTTCAAGGCAGGGTAGGAAAGGCAGAAGAGCAGAACCACGGCGGCTGCGGCAGCTATGGCTACATCGAACCAACGGTGGTTCAGATTGATGACAACATGGTTGTCTTTCTTTTCTTCGTCCGTCTTTGTCTCTTCGCTGTGCTGAATCTGCATGGCTGCGGCAGCTTCTTGCAATTTCCGTTCTGTTTCCTTTCTCTTTGCTACATGAGCCAGCGACTCCATCTGGCAGGAGTACAAGCCGTAGAGTGCAGGGGTTAGCGCGCCCGTTTCGGGAGCAATGAAGGTGATGTTGTTGCTCACTCCCTTTTTGAGTGTGCCTATGTTTTCGAGTGTGTATTCGCCCGTCGTGTCCAGTTCATACATCATCTTCTCCACATCTTTTTCCATTTGCAGATTGGCAAAAGGGTAGGAAGTGTCGTATGCTGTCATGTAAGATTGTACGAGCAGTCCATCGTTCGCCTGCAACTGTTGGTTGAAGCCGATGGAGCGATAGGGAGGAAGAAAAAGACTCTCCTGTTCGCCTGTGTAAAGTGCGTCGGCATGATTGGCTATGAAGCCTCCTAAGCCTGGAACAATCACACAATCGTGCTCAAGCAATAATAATTCAATGTGTTTTGCTAACGTAATCATGTTACAAAGTTATGATGAATTTTTCAAATTTGAGCAATTTTGGCAAAACTTTTTTAGAGATTGTCCTGTTTTTCTTGAAAAAGGAGGAATAATTTATCAAAAAAGGAGCCTCATGAATAAACATGGGGTTCCTTTTCAGCTGTATGTTGAGTTACTTATTGAGCAGGAGTTTGTGCGGGAGCTTGTGTTGGTGCGGCTGGGAATGATGGCACATTCTCCGCATCGGTTGACTGGGCGGGAGCACTAATGTTGATTGGTGTCTCTTCCACAGTTGTTCTTGTGACGAAGGCAGCAGAGAGGATGCTGAACACCACCATGAATGCTGCTAATCCCCAAGTAGCTTTCTCGAGGAAGTCGGTTGTTTTACGTACACCCATAATTTGATTTGAAGAAGCGAAGCTGGATGCAAGGCCACCGCCCTTTGATTCTTGGATAAGAACAATTCCGACCATCAGGATGGAGGCCAGAAGAATGAGTACAATAATTAATGGGAACATTTTATTTGTTATTTATAATTTTACGTTTTGTTGGTTTGCAATGGTTGAATGTAGCCTTTCCGATGCTCGATTTCTTACTTCTGTCCGTTCAGTATGATTTCGAGCAGATTGATTTGCGCTGCAAAGTTAGAACTTTTTTTTGGATTATTCAAAGAAATTTTACGTAATATTTCTAATGCTTGTTGAAATCTACCCTGTTTTATGTAGATATTGACCATACTTTCGGTATAAATTTCCTCTTGTTCGTCAGAAATGTCGGGCGAGATGAAGTCTTCCTCATCCACATCGGTGATTTCCACCCTTTGCTTTCCTTTGTTTTCCTCAATGAAGTTGTCGATGAGGTCGGCCCGTTTCAGTTTGGGTGCATTCGTGTTCTTTTTCTCTGTCTCCACCTGCTTGTCCTGCTGCACGAGGAAGGAGACATAGTCGTTTGTCAGGTCGGCTACTGAAGGCACCAGCCTTTCCTTGTTGTCGTTGTTGTCGTCCACCTCAATTCGGCTACCTGTCAGGAAATCGTCTATCAGCGACATGGTTCGGTTTTCGTCGTTCTCTGTCTCGATGTTGATGTTTTTTTCTTCCGTAGGCAATTGGTAGTTGATGCCCTCCGTCAGTGCGAACAGGGCTATGCGGTCTGGCACAAACACACTTGCCTTTCTCAGTTCAGTTCCAAAGTCTTGCGAATGAAGCTTGTAGAGGTTGGCCACATATAGCAAGCGCACCACCTGAAAGAAGGGGAATTTTTCCACCATGCTTTTCAGTTCTGGAAGTGTCTGAGCGTTTAGTTTCGATGGGTCTTCTATGAGGTCTTTAATATTAATCATTTCTTTAATTAATTCTGTTTATAGCCTGTTTACCAATTCGCTACTGTTGCGTTGAATATTTGGTCAACAATGTCGTTAATCATCTCCTGCACCAACTGCTCCTGCACTTCGGCCAACTGTCTTTTTGAGTCGTACTCGGCTGTGGCGCTGAAGCGTTGCTCAAAGTCGTCGTCGTGCTTGGTGTTGTTCACGAAGCGCACGTTGACAGTGATTTTCAGTTGCACCTGTGCTGCATAGCCATCGGAGCTGACACTCTTGTTCGTTTGGCTATATTCCACAATTTCGCCTGCCAGTTGCAGGTCGCCCCCTCTTTTCAGCACTTTCAGTTTGGTCTTTTGGGCAAAGGCGTCGCTCAGCGAATTGTAGAACATCGACTCCATCGGGCTCCAGACGTAGTTGGAGCGTATGGGGAACTTGTCGAGGCTGATGCTCTTGGTTTGGGTATAGTCGATGCTAGTACCTGTGAACTTATAGCTGATGGTGCATGCCGTCAGCAAGCCTATCAGCAGCAGGGTGAAGACCGATGTGGTTGCTTGTCTCTTCATATATCCAATCCGTAGTCTTTGATTTTTCTGTACAAAGTGCGTTCCGATATTTCCAGTTCCTTGGCTGTTTTTTTTCGGTTGCCGTTGTTGCGCTTCAGGCTTTCGATGATGTTCTTCTTCATCAAAGCCTTGTTCGACATGGGCGTTTCCTCAATGGCTTCTATGTCCACATCCTGGATGCTCTCTTGCGGATAGGTTACGTTGCTCTGGGGCTGGAAGTGCTGCTCATTCACCACGTAGGGGTGGGGGGGCTGCATCACCGTCTGGCGGGCATACTGAATGGGGGTGGCCATGTCTGGTCTTTCCTCTTCAAACATTCTGAAACTGTCTGCCTGTGTACCATGCAGGTTGTCGAGATTGCTGTGCACCAATTCCTTCAGGTCTTTCACCTCTTTCCCGATGCTGGATAGGAGCTGGAACAGCATGTCGCGTTCCTTTTCATAGCTGTGCGCCTCGGCTGCATGTTCAGGGCGGTTCATTCCATGAAGTACAAGTCCTGTTTCGCCGCTTGAATCGTCCGACACACCATAGGCCTTCAAGATGTCGGAGGTGATTTCCCGCTCCTGACTGATGATGCTGATTTGCTCTACCAAATTGCGCAGTTGACGAATGTTGCCAGGCCACTTATATCTCAGTAGGAGTTGGCGTGCGTCTTCTGTCAGGCGGACAGGCTCAATGCGGTATTTTTCTGAAATGTCGTAGGCGAACTTTCTGAACAGCAGTTCGATGTCCCTTCCGCGTTCTCTCAGAGGCGGCATGTTGATGGGGATGGTGTTGAGCCTGTAGTAGAGATCCTCGCGGAATTTCCCTTCGCGAATGGCTTTCTGCATGTTTACGTTTGTGGCAGCCACGATTCTCACGTTGGTTTTCCTCACTTCGCTTTCGCCCACACGGATGTACTCTCCCGTCTCCAGCACACGCAGCAAGCGGGCTTGGGTGGCGAGGGGAAGCTCTCCCACTTCGTCCAGGAAGAGGGTGCCGTTGTTAGCCACGCCAAAATAGCCCTCGCGGTCGTCCAATGCGCCGGTGAAGGAGCCTTTTTTGTGGCCAAACAATTCAGAGTCGATGGTGCCTTCGGGCAGTGAGCCGCAGTTGATGGCGAAGGACTTGTTGTGCTTCCGGACCGAATTGTCGTGAATCACCTTGGGCAGCACCTCTTTGCCTACGCCGCTTTCGCCATAAATGAGCACAGACAATTCGGTGGGTGCCACCTGGATGGCAATGTCGATGCTTCGGTTCAGTCCCTCGTAGTTGCCTACAATGCCGTATCGTTGCTTTATTTGCTGTATTACCTTTTCGTTCATGTGTAGCAATTAGAAAATCGTGACAAAATTACCACTTTTTTCTGAGGGTGCAATGAAAATCTGTCAGTTTTTAAGGAAAAATAAGGGTTTCGGCTTTCTTCCGTCCTCTCTGGCGAAGTCTGCATGCCATTTTCTTTAACTCCTCATGTACGGATTGTAGGTCTTTTCTCTTGCTATGGTGGTGGAAGGCCCGTGCCCGCTATCCACCTTTGTTTCGTCAGGCAGAGCCATTAATTTCTGCAGACTCATCATGATGTCGCGATAGCTACCGCCCGCAAGATCGGTGCGTCCGCAACTGCCGCAGAAGAGCGTGTCACCTGAAAAGAGGGCGTGGTCGTTCGCAGAATAGAAGCAGACGCTACCTCGCGAATGTCCGGGGGTGGTGATGACTGTCAACGTGGTGTTGCCAAAAGTGACGGTGCTGCCATCCAGCAGCGAAGTGCCTAAAGGAGGCATGGGTGGATGGGGGAGGGTGATGCCCACAACGGAGCGGATTTGCTCGTCCATGTTTTCGTAGATGCGCAGGTCCTCGTAGTTGGCTTCTGGCCTCACTCCGTAGTCGCGATAGGCATATGCATTGCCCCACACATGGTCGAAGTGGAGGTGGGTGTTTAGCAGATGCTTCACTTGCAGGTCTTCGCTTTCGATGTAGTGCTTGATGTTGTTCCATTCGCTCTCTACCGAACAGCCGCAGTCGATGATGCAGGCCTCCTTGGTTTCGTCGCTCACTACGTAGCAGTTTTCACTTAACGGGTTGACCTCAAAGGTCTTGATGTTCATGCTCATTTCTTATTGACGATGGTCACATGCACCACCTTTTTCGTTTTGAAATACTCTTCCTCAAAATAATCGCTCAGTTCCCACACCGTAGCGATGTTTTTCATCGAAGCAATTTCGCTGTTCAGTTCGCCGCCCTTCAAGGCGATGATGCCGTTGGGCACAGCGTTGTGCTGCTCCTTTTTGATGTTTTTCCGCGCCACCTTGATGAGGTCCACCATTGGCATCACTGCACGTGTGACCACAAAGTCGTACTGCTCTTTCACTTCTTCAGCTCTGGCATGACTTAACTTAACGTTTTTCAGCCCGATGGCTGTGGCTACTTCATTTGCTACTTTCACTTTCTTTCCCACGCTGTCCACCAAGTGAAACTGTACCTCCGGAAACAGAATGGCTAAGGGAATGCCAGGAAATCCTCCCCCGGTGCCCAAGTCCATCACCATTGTGTCTTCTCTGAAGTTCACCACCTTGGCTATGCCCAGCGAGTGGAGCACGTGGTGTTCGTAGAGGTTTTGGATGTCCTTGCGCGAAATGACATTGATTTTGGCGTTCCAGTCGTTGTAAAGCGCTTCAAGCTGGGCAAATTGCTCAGCTTGAAGCGTAGTGAGTTGATGGAAATATTTTTCAATTATCGTCATGTTGTAGTCATTTATTGGTGCTGCTCGCGCAGGAGGTCGTTCACTGTCTTCACGGGGTTGAATGTGCCCAGTGGAACCTCCACGAAGATGGTGTTCCAGTCGCTCATCGCCCCGTTCCAAAGTCCGGGCAATTCAAGTGCCTTGAGTTCCTTGCCGTCCTTGCTCTTGCTGGAGATGAAGCCCGTTTGGTGATCCACATACTTGGTGAGGTCGAACTTGTTGCCCTTGAAGTCTTTCACAGCGCACACCAGGTCAACAGGGTTGAAGTGGGTGCCGTTTTGGAACATTTGCAGGTATTCAGCATTGTTCTTGTCAATTTGGCTGCTTTCCAGAATCTGAAGGCTGATGGTGCCGTCCTGGTTGTAGGCCAAGAAGGGGCCTCCGCCGGGTTCGCCCACATTCTTCACCATTCCGCACACGCGCATGGGGCGGTTGAGTTTCTTTTTCAGATAGATGGCCAGCTCAGCGTCCTCCAAGTCCTTCAGTTCAGGGTTGCGGCAGCAGAGTTCGTCGCGCAGGAATCGGATGATGTCTTCCAGCTGCGCATGCGTGTATTTGCCGCTGTCGAGCAGCTCAAGGTACTGGAACGCCTTTTTCTGCTTGCACACCAGCACGCCGGCGATGAGCTTCTTGTACTCCACCGTTTCAGGCTTCAGACGGTCGGGCACCACGTTGTCGATGTTCTTGATGAAGATGATGTCGGCATCCAAATCGTTCAGGTTCTCGATGAGTGCTCCGTGGCCACCTGGGCGGAAGAGAATCTTGCCATCCTTGCCGCGGAAAGGAGTGTTGTCGGGATTGGCAGCCACTGTGTCGGTGCTGGCTTTCTGTTCAGAGAACGTGATGGAGTACTTCACGCCATACTTCTGCTCATACTTGGGGGCCACTTTTGCCACCAAAGCTTCGAACAGTGGGCGATGTTCTGGGCTTACGGTGAAGTGGACAGCCACCTCGCCGTTCTTTCCGCCCGCATAGAGTGCGCCCTCCACCAGATGCTCTTCCACAGGAGTGCGTGCTCCATCCTCATACTTGTGGAACTTCAGCAATCCTTTTGGCAGTTTGCCGTACGAAAGTCCCTCTTCGCCCAGCAGGGTGGCGATGGCGGTTTTGGTGCTACCGTCGCCTCCGTTCTTCGCGATGGCCGCCTTCAGGTCGTCGATGAAAGCGAACTCCTGAAGGTGGCTCTCAAACTTTTGGATAAATTCCGTCTTCTCCTCCGTGTCGAGGTATTCGAACAGGTTCTTGAACATGCGGCTGGCCGCACCCGATGCGGGCACGAATTTCAGCACTTTGCCTGCCCCGTCCAAGTAAGCGTCCCATGCGGCGAGATAGCCCTTCTTCTCATCCTCGGTGGGGATGGTGATGCCATTGCCGGGCGAAGCAGCTCCTGCCAGCTTCAGCCATGGGAAACCAGTCTTGAAACATTCTAATTGCGCATTCAGCTTCTCTTCCGAGATGCCTTTCTTGGCGAGAAAATCTTTGTCTTCTTGTGTAAGCATAGTTTTAAGTGATTAAAAAGATTTGGTCTTCAAAAAAATTTTCCAAAGATACACAGAATAAACGAAACTACAAACTATTTCCGCATTTTCCTTCTTTTCCGAACTCATTTTCGCCTCGTTGAGCGTATTTTTGCTGCCTATGGGTAAATATTGCTATCCTCAGAGGCGCATTATGCCACTTGGCTCAAACTTTTCTGCAACACCGTACAAACGTCCTTGCCTTGGCTTGCAAACTTCTCTCCTAAGTCATTTGAAATTCAAAATGAGGCATGGAATCTATATTCTGCGCCGTAGAATATAAATTCTGCGACGAGAAATGTATATTTTGCAATGCAGAATGTATTTTGGATAGCGTACGGAAAAAATTTTTATGCCTGATGGAACTTAAATGTCAATCATTTTGTGTACATTTGCATCGCAAATGCATGATTTTCGACAGAAATAGTTAAAAGAGACACCCCTAAGGGGCGGTCAAACAAGGAATATGGAAGAATTAGCAACCTTTTCTATAGAGGAGAAGAACGAGCTTCTGCTGACAGTGAAGAAATTGCAGTCGCTGGTGGCCGATGTGTTGAACCCTGACGATTTTCGGAAGATAAAGGAGATTCTCTTGCAGGCGGTGGAAACCGACCGTCTGCATCGCGACAAGTTCGGATTGAACCCCATTCTCTTCGACCTCCAGACGGCTGTCATCACGGCTGAGGAGATAGGGCTGAACCGCGCCTCCATCGTCAGCATCCTGCTCCATGATTGTGTCACCATCGGCGTGATTAGCGAAGAGTCTGTCAAGCAAGAATTTGGTCACGAAGTGGCTCACATCATTCACGGCATTTTGCGTGTCAACGAGCTTTATGCCAAGAATCCCTCCATCGAGACGGAGAACTTTCGCGACCTGCTCCTCTCGTTTGCTGAGGACATGCGCGTCATCTTCATCATCATTGCCGACCGCGTGAACCTGATGCGCCAGATTAAGGACAGGGGAGAGATTGAGGAGCGCACAAGGGTGGCCACGGAGGCTTCGAGGCTCTACGCTCCGTTGGCGCACAAGTTGGGCCTGTATCTCATCAAGAGAGAACTGGAAGACCTGTCGCTCAAGTACTTGGAGCCAGATGTCTTCTACATGATTAAGGAGAAACTGAGTGCCACCCGCGCCACTCGCGACCTCTACATAGCCAATTTCATCGGCCCCATTGAGGAGAAGCTGAAGGCCACAGGGTTGAAGTTTCACATCAAGGGACGCACCAAGTCCATTCACTCCATTTGGCAGAAGATGAAGAAGCAGAAGTGCAAGTTTGAAGGCATCTACGACCTCTTCGCCATCCGCATCATCCTCGACTCTGAACCCGACAAAGAGAAGCAGGATTGCTGGCAGGTGTTTTCAATCGTCACCGACATGTACCGCCCCAACCCCAAACGTCTGCGCGACTGGCTCTCGGTGCCTAAGTCCAACGGTTACGAGTCCTTGCACATCACGGTGATGGGGCCTGAGGGCAAATGGGTGGAGATTCAAATTCGCACAGAGCGGATGGACGAGATTGCAGAGCGTGGTCTTGCCGCCCATTGGCGCTACAAGGGCGTGAAGGATAGCGGCAGCAAGTTGGAGGATTGGCTGAAGGACATCCGCTCGGCTTTGGAGAACCACACAGAGAGCGATGAGCAGCTGGTGGACCGCTTCAAGGTGGACCTCTACAGCGACGAGGTGTTTGTCTTCACCCCCAAGGGCGACCTGTTCAAACTGCCCAAGGGAGCCACAGTGCTCGACTTTGCTTTCCAGATTCACACCACCGTGGGATGTCGATGCACAGGTGGAAAGGTGAACGGAAAGAATGTGCACATCCGCACCAAGTTGCAGAGTGGCGACCAAGTGGAAATCATCACTTCGCCCAAGCAGCAACCCAAGCGCGACTGGCTCAACATAGCTGTCACCCCCAAGGCGAGGGCTAAGATTCGCCAGTCGCTCACTGAGCAGGAAATGCAAGCATCGACCTTCGCCAAAGAAGCCTTGGAGCGCAAGTTCAAGAACAAGAAGATTGAGCCAGACGAATCGACCATGATGAGGCTCATTAAGCGGATGGGGTACAAGCATGTGACAGAGTTCTACAAAGCCATTGCCGAGGAGGTACTCGATGTGAACACCGTCATTGAGCAATACCTGGAACTGCAGGAGCGCGATGCCAATCCCAGCGCGTTCTCCACCGAACAGCGGAGTGCCGACGGCTATGTGGCTACGGTGCAGGACGATCACGCTCAGGGCAATGCCGACGTGCTGGTGCTGGACAACAACCTGAAGGGCGTGGATTATAGCTTGGCAAAATGCTGCAACCCCATCTATGGCGACGATGTGTTTGGCTTCGTCACTGTGAACCGAGGCATCAAGGTGCACCGCTCCGACTGTCCCAATGCCGCCTTGCTGAAGGAGCGCATGGGCTATCGGGTGCTACGAGCACGCTGGGCCGGAAAGGGTGGCAAGCAGTATCCGGTCAACCTCTATGTGGTGGGTAACGACGACATCGGTATTGTCAACAACATCACCTCCATCATCAACAAGGAGAAGAACGTTATGCTGCGAGGGCTGAACATCCGCTCTTCAGAAGACGGGCTTTTCTCAGGCACCCTCACCGTGATGATTGACGACCAGAACCAGCTGACGCAACTGATGAAGAAACTCTCCACGGTGAAAGGAGTAAAAAACGTGACAAGATGAAAGTAGCACTTCTTCTCGTAGGCAAGACCGTCAACAAGCATTTTGTGGAGCTGATTGACGACTATGCTTCGCGCCTGACACACTATGTCGGGTTCGACATCATCACCATCCCTGAACTCAAGAACACCAAGAACCTCACTGCTGAGCAGCAGAAGCAGCAGGAGGGCGAACTCATTCTCAAGCAGCTGCAGGCAGGCGACCACGTGGTGTTGCTCGACGAACATGGGAAAGAGCTGCGCAGTGTGGAGTTTTCGCGCCTGATGGAGCAGCGCATGCAGACGGTGAGCAAGCGGATGGTCTTCGTCATCGGAGGGCCTTACGGATTCTCGCCCGAGGTCTATGCCAAAGCCAACGAAAAGCTCTCGCTCTCCCAGATGACCTTCTCCCACCAAATGGTGCGCCTCATCTTTGTGGAGCAGCTCTATCGGGCCATGACCATCATGAGGGGCGAACCTTACCATCACGAGTAGGGAGAGCGAAGTGAGGTGTGCCCCTCCACCAAAAAATTCCAAAGAAATTTGGTGGTTCACTCACTTATTTGTAACTTTGCAAATCAACAAATATTCATCAATAACTAACCTATTAGACATGCAGAAAAAAGTTTTTCTTTTGTCCGTCTTGGCAGTGGGGAGCTTGATGGCACAGGCGCAGAAGACACCTGTGTGGTGCGACCCCAATGTCAACGAGATTAACCGCAAGATGGACGTGGCGAACTATTTCGCCTATGAGAGTGAAGAACTGGCTCAAAGGCCACAAACGCCCAAAGCCAATCCTAAAGCTCAGTCAAAGCGCTACATGAGCATCGAGGGCAAGTGGAAGTTCCACTGGGTGGAGAGTGCCAACGAACGTCCGGCCGATTTCTACACGCTGAAGTACGACGACTCGCAGTGGGGCTCGATGCCTGTACCCGGCATTTGGGAACTGAACGGCTATGGCGATGCCATCTATGTGAATAACCACTACGCTTGGCGCAGTGACTGGGTGAGCGACCCACCAGCTGTGCAGGACAAGGGCAACCACGTGGGTTCTTATCGCCGTTCGTTCACCGTTCCAGCCGACTGGAAGGGGGAGGACATCTACATCCACATCGGATCAGCCACCTCCAACCTCACGCTCTACGTGAACGGCAAGTATGTGGGCTATTCGGAAGACTCGAAAGTGGCTGCCGAGTTCGACATCACCAAGTACATCATTCCTGGCAAGGAGAACCTCATCGCCATGCAGGTGATGCGTTGGTGCGACGGTTCGTGGAACGAAGACCAGGACTTTTGGCGCTTCTGTGGCATTGCCCGCGAGTGCTACCTCTATGCTCGTCCCAAGAGCCACATCGACGACCTCTTCATCACACCCGACCTGGTGAACAACTACAAGGACGGCGCGCTGAGGGGTAAGATTGACCTTGTGAATGGTAAGGGCAAGACGGTGAAGGTTCGTCTGACTGATGCACAGGGTAAAGAAGTGTTTAACGAAAAAATTGTGGCACAGGACAATGGACCTGTCACTTTCAACTATCAGACAGCTGCGCTGGCGAACATCAAGCAGTGGACAGCCGAAACTCCTAACCTCTACAACCTCTACGTCTCTCTCTACGACGACGACAAACTCCTTGAATGCATCCCCCAGCGAGTAGGCTTCCGCAAGGTGGAAATCAAGAACCAGCAACTGTTGGTGAATGGTCAACCTATTCTCATCAAGGGTGTGGACCGCCACGAACTCGACCCCGATGGTGGTTACGTGGTGAGTGTGGACCGTATGATTCAGGACATTCAGGTGATGAAGCAACTCAACGTAAATGCTGTGCGCACTTGCCACTATCCCGACGACCCACGTTGGTACGAACTCTGCGACGAGTACGGCATCTACGTAACTGCTGAGGCCAACATCGAGAGCCACGGAATGGGCTACGGTGAGAAATCGCTGGCCAAGGATGCTCGTTTCCACCTCATGCACATTGAGCGCGAGCGTCATAATATATATGTATTGAAGAACCATCCTTCCATCATCGTATGGTCACTTGGCAACGAGGCTGGCTACGGCAAGAACTTCGAGGATGGTTATGACTTCGTCAAGGCTTACGACCCCTCTCGTCCCTGCCAGTATGAGCAAGCAGGCAACTGGGGCAAGACGGACATCTACTGCCCCATGTATGCCGACTACGGCCATTGCGAACGCTACTGCAAGGAGGGCAACGCTCGTCCGCTCATTCAGTGCGAGTATGCTCACACAATGGGTAACTCTGGTGGTGGCTTCAAGGAGTATTGGGACCTGATTCGTCGCACACCCAACTATCAGGGTGGCTACATTTGGGACTTCATCGACCAAGGTCTGCGTGGCAAGAGCAAAATTACTGGCAAGCCAATTTGGACTTACGGTGGCGACTACGGACGCTTCCCTGCCAGCGACAACAACTTCAACTGCAACGGTGTCATCAATCCTGACCGCCAACCCAACCCACATGCCTACGAAATTCAGTACTACTACCAGAACATTTGGGCCACACTCACCGATGCCAAAGCTGGCAAGGTGGAGGTGCTGAACGAGAACTTCTTCCGTCCGCTCGACTATGTAACCTTCGAGTATGAAGTGCTGGTGGATGGCAAGTCGGTAGCAAAAGCCACTGAGCATATCCCTGCAGCCATTCCTCCGCAGGGAAAAGCCACCTTCACCATCGATGCCATTGCTTCTGCTTTGGCCAACGAAGCTTACAAGGGCAAGGAGATTCTGGTGAATGTGGAAGCCAAACTGCTGAAGGACGAACCTCTGCTGAAGAAGGGTGAAGTGGTGGCTCATCAGCAGTTCGAACTCACGCCTTACGTCTTCCCAACGGTGGAGGCAGTCACCGCTCAACCTGTTGTTGACAAGAAAGCAAAAGAAGCCCCGGCCGCTGTTACGTTGGACGACCGTGCTGTCTATGCCGTTCTTTCAGCCAATGGCGTGAAGGTGACTTTCAACAAGCATTCGGGCTATGTGGCTTACATTGATGTGGACGGCACACCGATGATGACTGACGATGCAGAACTCACACCCGACTTCTGGCGTGCAGCCACCGACAACGATTTTGGTGCAGGCATGCAGAACCGTCTGGCCGCTTGGCAGCATCCTCGTTTGGAAAGAAGAGGCTTCGACATCAAGCAGGATGGCGTAAACTATGTGGTGACTGCTGAGTATGAAATCCGTCAGTTGGATGCAAAGGTGAAACTCACCTACACCATGACTCCTGCTGGCAAACTGGTGGTGAAGCAGGACCTCACTGTCAACCCAGAGGCCAAAGAAAAGCCACAGCTGTTGCGCTACGGCATGCAGATGCAGATGCCTAAAGAGTTCTCGCAGATTGAGTACTACGGCAAGGGTCCTCACGAGAATTATATCGACCGCGCCAACAGCCAAAACATCGGCATCTGGAAGCAAACAGTTGAAGAGCAGTACTGGGGTTATGTACGTCCACAGGAGTCAGGCACCAAGACGGGTGTGCGCTACTGGGCCATCACCAACAAAGCTGGCAAGGGACTTTGCTTCCAAGGCATCGAACCGTTGGAAATGCAGGCACTCAACTACACAGAGGATGACCTCCAGCCATCGCGCAACAAGGCTCAGTGGCACAGTGGCGACCTCATCGAGCGTCCATTCACCGACCTCCACATTGCCGCCCGTTCAATGGGGGTAGGTTGTGTGAACTCGTGGGGAGCTTGGCCTCGTCAGGAATACCAAATGCCTTACAAGGACTATAGCTACACGTACATTATCTCGCCTGTGAAGTAACATCCTTCTTCATCAGTCGATAAAGCAAAAGGGGCTGGCACCCAAAAACGTGCCAGCCCCTTTTTATGATTTGTTTATGGAGGAAGGTGCTCTTACAAGTTAAACTTCAGGTAGTAGGGGAGAGCCGTCTGAATGCCGGTCTTTTGTCCCACATTCTTCAGTTCAGCCCAAATGGGGTAGTATTCGCCCAAGGCCTGCTTGAGTTGCTGGTCGGCATAGCTGGTGCCTTGCATTTCGTTGAGCAAACTGTCGAAGAATGTCGATTTTGTTGGGTAGTTGATGACAGAAACTTCTTCTACTTTGGCCAGTTTCTTTGCTTTTGCAATGGCTGCCTCCAAGCCGCCCAGCTCGTCCACCAAGCCAATCTGCTTGGCGTGGAGTCCTGTCCACACGCGTCCTTCGCCAATCTTCTTGATGTCGTCCTGCTTCATCTTGCGACCATCGGCACAGCGAGTGGTGAAAAGCTCGTAGCCGTTGTTGATGTAGCGTTGAGCCAGGGTGCGTTCCTGCTCGGTGAACGGACGGGAAGAATCGCCAAAGTCAGAGAACTGGTTGGTCTTGACGGTGCTGAAGTGTACACCCAGCTTGTCGTTCAGCAGTTCACCCACATTGGGGAACATGCCGAAGATGCCGATGGAACCTGTGATGGTGGTGGGTTCGGCATAGATGTAGTCGGCTGCGCAACTGATGTAGTAGCCGCCCGAAGCGGCCATATCGCCCATGCTCACCACAACGGGTTTCTTTGCTTTGATGTTCATCACCTGATGCCAAATTTGCTCACTTGCGTAGGCTGAACCACCGCCTGAGTTGACACGCAGCACCACCGCCTTCACGTCGTCGTTCTCTGCCAGCTCTTCCAAGTCCTTGATAACTTTCTTCCCCACAATCTCAGGTTCCACATTGAACCCCGATGCAGCTTCCTCAACAATGTCGCCCACGGCGTAATAGACAGCTACCTCGTTGCCGCTGATGCCCTTGGGCTGACTGCTGACAATGCCAGCCAAATCCTTCACTGTGATGGTGTTGTAGTCATCAGGACTATCCACCTTCATCATCGCAGCAATGGTTTGGGGCACTTGGTCGCTGTATGCCACCTTATCCACCAACTTCTCTTTCTTGTAGAGAGCAACCTTCTGGAGCAGCATCATGGAGTCAGCCAACTCATTCAATTTCGCCACGCTGATGTTGCGGCTTTTGCCTACGGCTTTGGTCATTTCACCCCAAATCTCCTTGTCGTAAGTTTCGATTTGTTCGCGGTTGGCCTCGCTCATTTCGTTGAGGAGGAAGGGCTCCACAGCACTCTTATACGTGCCCACTTTCACCACTTGCATATCTACGCCCACCTTCTGCAGAAGGTCTTTGTAGTACATCACCTGACTCGACAGACCGCTCCAGTCAATCATGCCCTGTGGGTTGACAATCAAGGTGTCGGCAGTGGAGCAGAGGAAGTAAGTGCCCTGAGTGTAAGCATCACCGTATGCCACAATGAACTTACCCTCCTTCTTGAAGTCGAGCAACGCCGTGCGGATGGCTTGCAAGGTGGCGGGCATAGCACCCGTAAACGTACCTGCTTCGAGGTAGATGCCCTTCACCTTGGGTTCGGTCTTAGCGTGCTCAATGGCTGCGAGAATATCGTCCAGTCCTTGTTCAGACAGCGCCGAGTTTCCCATTATTTCAGAGAAGGGGTTCTCTGTGCTGCGTTCGTTGATGGTGCCTTGCAACTGGATGACCAGCACGCTGTTGTCCTTCACATTGGCAGTCATGCTGCCCATCGAAGCCATGCCTGCCAAACTCAGAATGGAGAGAATGGCGCAGATGACCCCTACAATCAGTATGCCCACCACGGTGGCGCATACGTACTTCAGAAATTGTTTCATGATTGTTTTGGTTTATTGGTTTATTGGTTATAGCTTATTGGTTATTGAGTTCAGTGTAGGTGGGTGTTTCGGCGGTTTCAGCTATAGGATAGACAGCCGGTTTTCTGTAACGTTTCCAGACGACATGCAGCCACAAGATGCACAATCCCAAGCCACCGATGATATAGAAGATGGCATCGACAGTGCCTCCTAAGTAGTCCACCAGTTTGAAGTCTTTCAATTCCTCGCCCATCGAGTACATCTGCCACACGGCGATGCTATTGTTCAAAATGTGCAATATACTTGTAAGAATGATGTTTCCGCTCTTATAATATATGATGCCAAAAATAATTCCCATCCCTGCGGCGAAGGGTACCTGGGCGGGGTTTAAGTGGATGATGCCGAAGACGATGCCCGAACTGATAATGGCCACCCACTTGTTCACTCCGTTGCGGAGCATGTAGCCTTCCACACCTTCGCGGAAGATGAACTCCTCGATGATGGGGCCAATGATGGCGATGCTTAGTGCCCCAACCAAGTCGTTGGACATGTTGGTGAATTGCTCCTCCATCAGATTGGGCAGGTCGAGCATCTCTCCCAAAATGTTGAGAGCAAAAATGCCGAAGATGGCGGCTATGATGCTCACAACACCCCATCCCCAATCAATCATCTTCAGGTTGAGCACATGTTTCCAGTCAATCATTTTCAGCAGAGCGATGATGCCGATGCTGATAAGACCGCTGATGATGGTGGCCCAAGCCAACGCGCTGTTGCCCATGGAGTCCATGAAGGCATTGGGGTCGCCAGCCTGCATTTGCTTGAAGACTTGTGGGTCGTTAATCAAGGCAATAACCGCAATGACGACACCTGCGGCACCTTGTATTATTAGAAATACAATCACCGCTAAGATAGGATAAAGTACTTTTTTCATTTCATTGGTTGTTTAAGTTATTTGATGAATGATTTGTAGCTTCATATAAGTCGAAGTTCCAGCTACTATTTTTTCCCCGACAAAGGTGTGCCGTCCATACCGAAACCTTGTGCGTCGATGGAAATGGAGTGGCGCGTGCTGTTGTTGTAGAATTGTATTTGGGCGGCACCTTTGTCATCCAGCACCAAGAAGGGGTTCCAATAGAGCGTGCGTCGGTAGTCCTTGGGATGTTCGTCCAACTTCCGCTTGGCGTAATTGGGTTGGTAGAACTCATGTACGTAGGAGAAACCTGGAAGAATGTATCGGCGGTCACGATAGAACAAGCGTCGTGAATCGTCAGGAAAGGGATAGATGGCAATTTGCGTGATGGGCAAGTTGCTGCCGTAGTAGCGTTCGTGGCCAGCCAAGCGAGGCTCAAAGTCGGTGTAGAGCACATACTTGTGGATGTGGGTATTGTCTATGTAGTCCAACATTTCTTGGTCTGATACATGGTAAGTGCCTGGGGCAAACGAATGCAGATTCTTGCGCAGGTAGGCCGAATCAGGGTCGTTTGTCACGTTCGATATGGCGCGGCGGGTGATGTTGTAACCATAGCGCACGCGGAGTCTGTAATCGTGAAAGCCCTCTTCGCTGGTCACGTAGGGATGCTTCAATCCATAGTCGCCCACGTAAGCACGCGCCACCTCGGAGGCTCCAATACCCAAACCAGCATCCAAGGCTTGGTTGAAACCCTCGTAGGAATCCACTATCAGAGCAGGAATGGAGTCGTACATGCGCTGTAGGGTGTTGTGCTTGCTCCACACTGTCACTTCGTCAATGCGCAGCGAACCGTCGTTCAGCACCTGCGTGGCAAGTAGTGGGTCGTCGGCATAGTTCAGGTGTGTCTGGTAATAGCTGTAGGGCTTGACAAAGCGGGGGTAGGGAAAATTGACCCTCACGTGATAATCGGGGGGAAGCACTTTGAGTCTCCTCAGTTTTGGATGTTCGGCAAATTCCATGTCGCTCATCAGCTGAATCCACTCATATTTCTTTCGTTTCCATTTCAGCGTGTCGGCCGCACTCAGGAAGAAGTAGCAGTCGCCATAATAGCGTGGCAGTTGCACCTTGAAGTAACCGTCCTTGGTGTCCAAGTCGATGGATTTAACGTAGCTCTGGTCGGGCGAGACAATCTCGGAATGCACCCTCATGCCCTTGTTCTTGAATGGTCCGTAGTTGTCGCCAGGATAAAATTCCATGTCGGTCAGTTCGTGTGTCTTTGGCGATGAAGCATCAAGAAGTTCTTGCATGTTTCCTTGCCAGTGGTTATAGGTGCTTCCGGTGCTTCTGGTTGGCTGGGTCTGCTGGTCGCTGAAAGAGTCTGTATCCTTATGTTGATTCTCTTCTCCCTCGTCGTTATACCAGGTCATGCCTCCCAAGGCGGCATACATAGCATCGGAAGTTTTATACACTTTCCCTGTGATGACAGGTGTGCGTTCTGCCACCTGCGTGAGTTGCCAAGCTCCCTTGTTGGCCATGTCTGTCCATTTGAAGCGTCGCCACCCTTGGGTCAGCATCAGCAGATCGAGCGCCCTGTTGTGGCGGTAGTCATCCTTCTCGAAGAAGAATTCAGGATTGGGAACGAAACCCTTGATTTCGGAGGTCAGGAGCAGTTCGGTAAGCAAAGAGGCATTGTCGTAGAGCACATCGCAGTGGGAAGCGTCGCGCACCGATATGGACATGCTGCCGCCTGTCTGCCCCTGTGTTTTCAAGTTCAGTGTGATAGGTTCATAGGGGTTGTACATCTCCTTCATGCCGCCGATGGCAATCTGCGACCTTGTGTCCTCGCTATGTTTCACGAAGAAGAGTCTGTCTGCCAACACACGTCCTTTGTTGTTGAACACCGTGGCTTGGTTCACACCCATCTTTAATGCCTTCTTCGCCACATGGATGTGCTGCTCCAACCCTTCAAGGTTGATGTAGGTTTCTATTATGCCTTCGTGCATGAGGGTCAGTCCCAAAGTGTCGTTCTGTAGGTCAGCGGTTCTTCTCACGGTGATGTCGATGGAGTCAGCCTCTACATCTACCCTCAGTGCCACACCGCTCTTCGCCGCTTCGGGCAGGGGGGCTTTCACTTGAATTCCGTCGGTCGTGGTGAACACCACAATCTTGTCTTTCCCCTTTTCCGTAGGGGTGAGTTCAAAAGATCCTCGCCCTCGGTCCTCTACTTTCTTTCCCTTCAGCATTCCCTCCAGCTCCTGCCCGTCGTCCCATGTTGCTTCGTATGCAACACGGCAAGGCAATCCCTCCACCAGTTCACCTCCTTCGGGATAGAGCGTCAAGACGGGTTCGCGCTTGTGTGGGTCTCTTTTGAAGCGTTGTCTCATGGTTCTGCGCGTCATCGTGGTCTTGTAGTCACTACCTTCAGCAGGCTTGTCATACACAGGAAAGACGCGGCTGTAGAGTTTGTCGTAATCGCGGAAATAATTGTGTTCCAGCTCTCGGGTGTAGAACCATTCTTCGCATTCATCGGAATGCTCTCGCTCAAACATGCCCCAGTTGAGCTGCCATCGGGTGTAGGCTCTCAGTTCGTAATAGCCAGCGTAGGCATCCTTGTCAAGAACGAAGTTGCCATACCCCCTGCCATGAGTCATTTCCACCAGCTTGCGCTCCACCAGATAGCCATCGTGGTTGAAAAGCTCCACGTAGAGCACACCGCTGATTTGTGACGGTTTGCTGTCGTTGGTCTGTGTGGTGTAAGCCGAAAACCAAATGGTGTCGCCAAGGAAGTAGCACGTGTTATCCATGTGGACATACACTTTCTCTTGCGGCAAATTATGCCCGAATCGTTTCAGGTGGTCCAGCAGTTTTTCTGTGGGTGTGGAGGGTTCCTCTTTGATAGAGTCGTTCACCAGCATTGTTTGGTCGGGCAGTCCGGCCAGACGTTCCTCTTCCTTTGTGCGTTGCACTATGTTGCTGTGCTCCCAAAGCATTTGGTCGAAGCCTGCATTGTCAATAGCCGCAAGCATGTTTTCGCCCGTCTGTTTGGTCTTCTTCTTCTTTTTTTCGTTCAACTCCAGGTTCAAGTCCTCTACATTATATAATATAGCGGTGCTCACCATGTCACCGTTTGTCGCCTTGTAGGCGATATTCTGCACCTCAGCAAAGCCCTTCTCATAGTTGTAGTTAATGGTCACGTTGAGGAGTAGGGGAGTTGTCTCTTTGTAAAAGTCCTTGAAGATGTCTAAGTACATGTTCTCCACCTGCCCTTCAATCTTCAGCACGTTCAGCGATTGGGCATCCACATAGAGCGCACCAGTCAGGCTGCAGAACCTTCTTTTTCTTTGCGTTGAGGATGGCCCTTTTTGCGTTGAGGACGAATACTTGTCTTTCAAATTGAATTTGTAGAGGGTGTTGCCATCGCTTCCTTTCAGTTCCTCCACGCTGATGTCGTACACGCTGGTCAGCTCTTTCACTGTGGACAGCGAGGCAGGCGTAATCAAGCCTCCCCAGAAGGAATTTTCCTTCATCACCAACCCCAGTTCCAAGGGATGATGGAAATTCATGTTGGCGATGAAGGGATTCGAAAGACCTTCCTGCGTCATGCGTCCGTGACGTCCTTTCAGAAACTTGATTTCGTGCAAGTTCACGGCCGAACGAGCCTCCATGAATGCTTCCACCAGCGTCTTCTTTCGGTATGCGGTGGTCATGCGGTAGAAATAGCGGCTGGATTTTCTCCACCGCTTATTATATTCTTTGTCCAATTTCTTGCACACATTCAGCAGGATGGATTCCCATGGTTTCACACTCACTTCGCTCAGCGTCCTTGTCATGGGCTTCATCTTCACCACACTCCCAATCTTTTCGGTGGGTAGAGTCAAGGTTTCATATCCCACGTAGCTGAATCGGAGCGAGGACTCTGTCTTCACCTTGATGGTGAAGTCGCCCTCCATGTTCGTTAAGGTGCCTTTCCCTCCAGCCACGAAAATGTTGACAAAGGGTAGGATTTCGCCTGTGCGTGCATCCACCACATGCGACTTTACCTCCATCAGTTCCTGCTCTTGTGCACAGATAGTTTCTATGCCCAGCAACATCGTTGCCATCAGAAGCACCCACTTCACACCTTTCATGCTCAATTCTGTCATAAAATTTCTCACGTTTCAAGATACTCAAATTTTCCGCTCTTCACTTACTAAAGTAACTTGGATTTTTCATTCTTCACTTTTCACTTCTAAGATGACTTCACTCTCTGAACTCCAAAATGTCTCCAGGCTGGCAGTCCAACACCTTGCAGATTTGCTCCAAGGTGGAGAACCGCACCGCCTTCGCTTTACCTGTCTTCAGTACCGAAAGATTGGCCTGCGTGATGCCAATCTTTTCGGCCAATTCGCCCGAAGAGATTTTTCGTCGGGCCATCATGACGTCTAAATTCACTATTATCATATTGTCAATTCTTGTTCTTCTTTCATCTTTCGCCCAATTTTGAATATCTGCCCCACCATCAACATGCCAAATGCAGAGTAGAGAAGGGCGATGTCGGGCATTTGTACAATGCACAAATCGTACACTTCAAATTCAAATTCCTGCACATTGAGGAAGTAGGTGTAGAGTGTACTCGCCCATCCTAACACATACATGGCAAAGACCGTCCATCCGCCCCAAGCCAGCTGCGTCTCCATGCTCTTCTCGAAGATGCGTCCTTTGTTCACTCCGATGACAAGTTTGATGAATGCCACAAAGAATATGATGATAAGGGCGAACCCGAGATAGCCTATGCCTTGCAGAACTCCCATTCTGTTGCTGCTCTTTTCAGGTAGCACCACTCCCATAAAGGTCATCATCGGCATCTTCTCTCCTGTCTTCAGGTTGACAATGCTGTCTCCCGCATTCATTTCCATCAGGTAGTCGCCCTTGGGCATCAGCTCCACAGGAGCCATACGTTGCAGTCTCTGGAGACTCTCAAATGGATGCTTCTTTATCCCCATTTGCCTCTCCTTCTGTGCCATTTCCCAGCCAGCTTTCCCACCCTGGTACATCTGGTAGCCCGTTGCGAACATGTGCAGTCCAATGCCGAACACGATGGCTGCAATCAGCAGCCCGCTATAGAAATTAAATTTCTTTTTCATAAGTGTAATTCATTTTATTCGTTGCTCAGTTCGCACCGGAGTTCACCACAGGTTGTGCTGGTTCATCGGCACAAAGCACTACAAGCAAGTTGCTCACCATCGATGCCTTCTGACTGTCGTCCAGATTCACGATGTCTTCGTCCTTCAGTTTGTCCAATGCCATCTTCACCATTGACACGGCTCCATCTACAATCTTCTCTCGTGCCGTGATGATGGCTGCGGCCTGTTGACGGCGCAGCATGACGGCTGCTATTTCTGGAGCGTAGGCCAAATAGTTGATGCGTGCCTCTAAAACTTCCAGCCCAGCCATGGTCAGACGTTCGTTCAACTTATTGGTCAACACTTCGTTCACTTCTGCACTTCCACCTCTCAGCGTCACGTCATTCTCTTTGTTATCCTCGTCATCGTAGGAGTACATGCCAGCCACTTCTCGCAATGCGGAGTCGCTCTGCACCCTGACGAAGTTCTCAAATCGGTTCATTCTTGCCGCAGCAGTACTTCCTGCGCTACCAGTAGCACTCACCTCAGTATCAATGTCAAAAATGGCCTTATAGGTGTCCTTCAGTCGCCACACCAGCACCAGGCCAATCATCACGGGATTGCCCGTCTTGTCGTTCACCTTGATGGGTTCTGCATTCAGGTTTCTTGCTCTCAGACTCACATTCTTCACTGTCATGAAGGGGTTTAGCCAGTAGAAGCCGTTTTTGCGGAATGTACCCACATACTTGCCAAAGAAGGTCATCACCTTTGCTTCGTTAGGCTCCAGCATGGAGAAACCGCAACTGCAGATGATGGC
>ODAI013532737.1_pt1 | contig 34295 bp, 25 predicted proteins | sample 1539321 | NCBI WGS metagenome assembly ODAI01 (sample SAMN02144231, study PRJEB22623) | gut metagenome | biome: sheep rumen | host: Ovis aries | place: New Zealand
ACGGGGGGGCAGAATGGGGCCGCCATTTCAGCGGCTGGGAAGGCACTACCACAACTGCTGACGGTCTGTTTCTCCCGAAGGGCGCTGTCTTTAAAGGTAAGGCAGCCGATGACTATGAGTTGAGTGTGATGCTTGAGAACATTCATCCTGAAAGTGGAGTCTATGGTGTCTATGCTGCCTGGCAGGATTCTCGAAACTACGTGCGCGTAACCATCGACGCCCCTCGTCAGTCGTTAGTTGTTGAACAATGCGAGAAAGGAAAAATCAGGCGTATGGAAAAGCCGCTGGCCAGAAGTGTGGTGCATTATCCGGACATCAAATACTCAGATACGTATGAGAAACAATACCGTTTCGACAGCCCTACATACCTATCTTCCATCACCATGCCCAAATGTGATGCTGACAATGACCCTTACGCATCCGCTCTCAGCCTAAAAGAAGGGTCAAGACAGCTGCGTGTGGATATGGCATCAACGCAGCATATAGACTGGCTCGACGGCGACAACTGGCGACCGCTGAAGTATCAGCAGGCATCCTCGGGTTACGATGAACTTCAGACCATTATGTTTCCCCAGATCAAGACCCAAGCACTTCGCTTCATCAATAAGGACCCCCAATCGAACAACCGTTATCTCTACCGTATAGAGACCCGGCATGACTTCGCTTCCATCAACCAACTCCGTATCGACAAGCGGGGAAAGGCCATCCACATTTTTGTAGATGATTCAGAACAGGCCACCGTCTGTCTCAGCAAACCAGCCGCCACACGTATTGGGCTCTTCAGTGATACTGTCCAACAAATCCTGGCAAGGAATATTCTCTATTATCAGGTAAAATAGTCCAAAAGAACAAAAATGCAGATAGTATGGACGAATTTGCAGACCATTTTACTACGTGCTCTGTACTTTTGACGCATCAATCAAACACTGAAAAATGAAAAGTATAAGAAAGTATTTCACTGCTCTTTTAGTTTTAATGTCTGTTTACATATATGGAGCCGACATTCCACGGCCAGAGTATCCCCGGCCTCAATTTGAGCGCAAGCATTGGATTTGCCTAAACGGTGAATGGACCTATCAGTTTGATTTCGGCTGCAGTGGTCTGGAGCAAGGGCTTCAACATAGTAAGGGTTTCGATGGCAAGATTGTTGTCCCTTTCTGTCCGGAGAGTCCGCTTTCAGGTATAGGCCACAAGGATTTTATCAATGCACTTTGGTATCACCGCACCATCAGCATTCCTCAGTCGTGGGATGGCAGTCATATTATACTACACTTCGGAGGTGTGGATTATAAATCTCAAATTTTCATAGACGGCAAGCACGTGTTCACCCACTACGGCGGTGCTGCCTCGTTCGATGTGGATATAACAAAATATGTAAAAATAGGTAATAGTTATAATTTGGTTGTTTATGTAGAGGATGACGTGCGCTCGCAACTGCAGCCTGGTGGCAAACAGAGCCGCAGGCTGAACAGTTATGAATGCTTCTATACCCGTGTGACAGGCATCTGGTCGACAGTATGGCTGGAGCCTGTTGCCATGGGGGGACTGAAGAAGGTTCGCGTAACGCCCGACCTTGACAACAGCCAGTTTGTGCTAGAGCCGGTATTCTATGAGACAGACGGAAGCAAGACACTCACCGTCACTATCCGTGACGGTTCAAAAACAGTATGGCGCGGTGAGACCAAAGCCAGTGACAATGCCACGTTGACAGCGAAAATCAGCAAGGTGAAGACATGGTCGCCTGAGCATCCGTTTCTCTACGATGTGGAATACACAGTTAAAGACAACAGCGGCCAGATAATCGACCATGTCAGTTCGTACGTTGGTATGCGCAAGTCAGAACTACGTGGCCGCACATTCTATCTGAACAACGAGCCTTATTACCAGCGGTTGGTTCTCGATCAGGGCTATTACCCCGATGGTCAGTGGACTGCTCCCACCGACGAACAACTCAAACGCGACATCGTGTTGGCCAAGGAAGCCGGTTTCAATGGCGCACGCCTGCATCAGAAAGTGTTTGAGCAGCGCTATTTCTACTGGGCCGACAAATTGGGCTACCTAACTTGGGGAGAATCACCCTCTTGGGAGCTGGATTGGACCGACCAGATAGCCGCACGCAATATGATAGCCGAATGGGAAGAATGCGTGGAGCGCGACTACAATGAGCCATGTCTCGTGGCTTGGTCACCACTAAACGAGACATGGTGTCCTGACCGTGATGCCCAAAGGGCCCGTCTCACCAACGACCTCTATTTCATCACACACCGTCTGGACCGCACCCGGCCCGTCGTGTCGGCCAGTGGCGGATATCATGCCGGTTTTACCGACATATACGCCGAGCACACCTATGTGCAGGATCCCGTGGAACTCTATGAACAACTGCGTGAGAAAGAAGACGGCAGTGTATATGTGCATCATCCCCGCGAGAGCGCTCCCTATCAAGGTGAGGCCTATATGATAGATGAGTTTGGCGGCATACGATGGGTCAAGAAAATGCAGGCCGAGGAGGTCGCGCCAGAGGGACAGTTTTGGGGATATGGCAAGGACCCCGAATCATTAGAGGAATTCTACCGTCGTCTGGAAGACCAGGTGAACGTGGTGCTAAGCATAGACCACATCTGTGGCTTCTGCTACACGCAGATTGTCGATGTGGAATTGGAGAAAAACGGCATCTATACCTACGACCGTGAGCGCAAGTTTGACATGGAGCGTATCAAGTGCATCTTCACCAAGAGCCGACAGCAAGCCAAGAAAGAAGTTGAGCAGATGCTCAACGACAGGAGATAGTTCACATCATTATTATTTTAATTAATAACTTTTAAAGCACAACAATTATGAAGTATGGTACATTTCTACTCATGACAGCCATGCTGACCCTTGCAGGCGAGGCAATGGCACAGACAGACAACGTGGTGGCCCTGCTGCCCGACGGCGTTCAGGCCAACGTCAATCCTGAGCGTAAGCAGGACAAAGCCAAGAACCTGGTGGTGGCCGGTTCGCCAGAGAAAGGCTACAAAGCATTTTTCGCTGCCACCGATAATGCCAACGGAGAGGAACTTTGGGTGACTGACGGCACCAAGGAGGGCACTCACCTTGTAAAGGATATCGTGCCGGGGGTGGGCTCTTCCAATCCAAGCAACCTTGGCCGTCTGAATGACAAGGTTCTCTTCGCTGCCTACACCGACCTGGATGAGGTGCAGGTATGGGTCTCGGATGGTACGGAAGCAGGAACGAAGCAACTGACAGAGAATATCGTACCGGGTACAGGTGCCAGTCCTGTGGCTTTCACTCAGATGAACGAGACACAGGCTATCTTCGCTGCCTACGACGAAGAAAGCGCCGAGTACGACCCCGACCGCGGCCCGCAGCGCTGGCTCTGGGTGACCGATGGTACGGTGGAAGGTACCCGTCGCGTAAAGGCCGTCGATCTGAAGTGGCCGGGTCAGGACAATACCACCCTTCATACGGCCTATGTGCGCTCAGGCCGTCGGGTATTCTTCAAGGCCGATGACATTGACGGTACTACAGGTGAAGAACTTTGGGTGACCGATGGCACAGAAAATGGCACTTATCTGGTAATGGACATCAACTGGGAGCGCTGGCCAGAAGGCGAATGGGGCTACGCAGAGGGCTTTACACGTAGCAGTGCCATCGACAATTTGGAGAACTACAAAAACGAGGGCGTCGTGTTCAAGTGCTGGACACCCGACTTTGGCAATGAGCCTTGGTACTCTGATGGAACAAAGGCAGAGAATGCCAACGATCCTGGTGGCGATGGTGACGACCACACATTCTTGGTGAAGGACACCAACCCCGGCAAGAATGAGAATGGTATCGGCTTCGGCGGCAATCCCTTCGGCTATGGCTTTGAGGTTTACAAGGACAAGATTTGGTACCGTGCCTTCTCTCCCGATGGTGGACAGGAGTTTGGCGGATATGGCAACAAACGTGGCGACTGGGTATACTATGACGTATGGCAGGAAGAGCCCTCTTGGGACCACAACTCTTTCTCTGACCCAGGGTGTGTGTTCGATGGTGTATATATGTTCTGTGCCGCCCACGGATTCGATGCTGCCATTGATACACATATAGGTGGTGAAATGTGGTATTTCGACGGCGAAAAGGTTCAGCTGCAGATGGACTTCGTTCCAGGCAATGGCTGCGACTGGATCAAGGAGCAGACCGTGGCTGGAGGTTCGATGTATTGGTGGAATGAGGTCAGCGCCCCTGCAGTGGGAGCCTACACTGGAGCCCTCTACCGTCTGGACAGCAAAGAAGCAACACCTGTTGTTGTAACCCATCTCGATGAGACTGGTGACTTCTGCCACTCTCTGCGCAACCTTAATGGTACCATCATCTTCGCCTCTGACAAGACCCACCAGATTTATGTAGACAACTACACCAAGGAAGGCTGGGACGGCGTAAGCGACTTCGGCTACATTGAGCCTGAGTTTGGAAATTCTGATGGCATCACCGAAGTGGAGGTAGCAGAGACTGGCAAGGATGGCATCTTCAACCTCAATGGCATGCGTGTGAGCGGAAAACTGCAGAAAGGTGTCTATATTGTCAACGGTAAGAAAACCGTTATTCGCTAAACTATTGGGAATCAGGGAGAAATCTCCCTGATTCCTAATCATCATCTATTCTATAAACATTTTATTCATGAACAGGAACAATCATATTCCAAGGCTTGCCGTCCTGCTGCTCTCTCTCATTCTGGCAGCCACATCCTGGGCGCAAACGACTGAGGTGACGGGAACCGTCACGGACAAGCAGAATGGAGAGACGCTCATCGGTGTCACAGTGAAGGTTGTAGGTCAGAACACGGGGGTCATTACTGATTTCGATGGACACTACATAATCATCGCTGATGCCGGAGCCACCTTGGAGTTCACCTATATGGGTTATAAGAAGCACACGGAGCGCGTGGCTGGCCGTCGACAGATTGACATTTCAATGGTGTCAGACACACAACTGCTCGACGAGTTGGTAATCATTGGTTATGGTGTCCAGAAGAAGAGCGACATCACAGGCTCCATCTCATCGATTGCCGGCAAGGATGTGAACAACGTGCCTGTCAGCAGTGCACTCCAGGCCCTGCAAGGAAGGGCTGCGGGTGTGAACGTGATTCAGAATACCGGAGCCCCTGGCGGCAAGACCACTATCAAGGTGCGTGGCACAGGAACGGTGAACGATGCCGACCCTCTCTATGTGGTGGATGGCTTTGTGGTGGACAATATCGACTACCTGAACCCCAACGATATTGAGAACGTGGAAATTTTCAAGGACGCAGCGTCAAGTGCCATCTACGGCTCAAGGGCTGCCAATGGCGTGGTAGTCATCACCACCAAGAGCGGCAAGGAAGGCAAGACCCGTGTTACGTATGATGGTTACTTCGGATTCTCCAATCCATGGAAGACTATCGATGTGATGGGACTTGAAGACTACACTCTGATGCGCGACTATATCTCTGGGCGCAGCGACTATTCCTACAAAGGACAACTATATATGTCACCTGATGCAAATGGGACCCCTATCTATGATGAGAAAAAATACCATGATCTGGATACCATACGCCATAACCGTGTCGGCAACTACTGGGATGCCATCACCCGCACAGGCACCAAGCAGCAGCATGCCGTCAGTGTGTCAGGGGGCAATGACAAACTGCAATATCTGGTCAGTGCCAGTTACTTTAACGAGAAAGGTATCGTGAAGACATCCGACTACCAGCGCCTAAATACCCGCATGAACGTGAAGGCACAGTTGACAAAATGGCTGACAATGACCACCAACATGTCGTTTACTGCCGATAATCGTAACCCTGTGCCTGAGGGCGGCGAAAGTGTGCTGCGCAAGGCATTGCAATGGCGCCCCAACGTCTATGCCCATAACAATGTGGGTTATTACTATGAAGAAGATCCCGTGGCCATCATTGACCGCGACAACGAAGAAGTGAGCAACCAGCGCTTCGACATGAACATCAGCCTGGATGCCCGTCTGCTGAAAGGACTTACCTATCAGTTCAAGGCATCTTACTACAACAATCGTGAAACCAACGAAAACTTCTACGAGTACTTCGGCCTGAATGAAGACTTCGTGATGCCCACCACACTGACAGAAGTATATAAGCGTCAGAACAATGTCGGCAAATGGGAAGTGGACAATCTGCTTACCTGGATGCTGGAAGCAGGGAAACACAGTCTTACCGTATTGGGCGGCCAAGTATTAGAAGGCTACAAATACGACTTCCAGGAGTCACACCGCAAGGGCACGCCCAGTAATGAGGATGTGTTCCGCTATCTCTCCAGCGCCTACACGGGTGACAAGACTTATGGCCTTCCCCGTGACTGGACAGCTATCGGCTGGATTGGGCGCATCAACTATTCCTTCGACGATACCTACCTGCTACAGGCCAATATACGTGCCGATGGCTCCTCGAAGTTCTCCAAAGACAATCGCTGGGGTGTGTTCCCCTCAGTGTCTGTCGGCTGGAAATTCTCCAATCTCCCTGCCCTGAAAAGCCTCTCCTGGCTCTCGTTGGGAAAACTGCGTATCGGCTGGGGACTTTTAGGCAACAACCGTATCGACGAAATGGCGCGTTACACCTACCTGTCATCAGGATACAACTATCCGTATGGCGTGGGTAACCACACATTGTGGGAAGGCTCAACAGCCACCGTGCTTGGCAATGATGACATCAAGTGGGAAAAGAGTGAGTCAAAGAACATCGGTATTGATTTCTCCTTCCTGAGTAATCGTCTGATGCTGACTGTAGAGTATTTCAACCGCAAGACCACAAACATGCTGTTGCGTGTTCCTACCGTTCTCTCTGCCGGACTGAATGCCGCAGGCGCGCCGATGACCAATGCCGGTGCTGTGAAGAACTACGGTCTGGAGTACGACGTGAAATGGCGCGACAACATCGGCAAGAACTTCCGCTACGAAGTGGGGTTCAACCTCTCTTGGATCAAGAACGAGGTGACCAGTCTCGGTACTGGCAACGAGCCTGTTTGGGGCAATACCGTCAACCTGGCTCTTAGCGATCCCGTCACCAAGACCGTTGTAGGCCAGCCCATCGGTGCTTTCTATGGATATGTCACTGATGGCATCTTCCAAACCTTTGAGGAGGTACGTGCCAGTGCACAATATGACTTTGGTAAGAACTATTGGGAACAGACCACCAAGCCCGGTGATTTCCGCTTCAAGGACCTCAATGGCGACGGCAAGATCACGGCCGAAGACCGAACGTTCCTTGGTTCACCGCTGCCCAAGTTTGTCTTCGGTATTCCCATGGCTGTTGGTTACAAGAATTTCGACCTGAACATTTTCTTTCAGGGGCAGACTGGCAACAAGGTGTTCAATGTGATGGACAACTTCCTCTATAATGCTGCCGGCATGCATAACGTGAGTGCTGACCTGCGCGAGAAGCACTGGTCGGGCCAGCTGATAGAGGGGCGTGAGTTCTTCCCTCTGAACACAGATGCCTCTATCCCAGACCTGCGTGACAGCGACCCCAACCAGAATTTCCGAGCCAGTGATTTCTTCGTTCACGATGGTTCCTACGTACGTCTGAAAGAAATGCGACTGACATGGACCATGCCAGAGCATATACTCCAGAAAATCGGGTTCAGCAGTATGGCTATCTCATTGACAGGTTATAACCTGCTGACCTTCACAAGCTACAATGGCTTTGACCCTGAAGTAGGTCGTGTGGTCGGCACTGAGGGGAACAATCTCAACATGGGTGTTGACTATGGCAACTACCCTCAGACCCGCTCATTCACGTTGGGCTTGAAATTTGGACTTTAAAATGAGAACTGATAACTGAAAATAGATGATTATGATTACCAAGAGATATTTCCGGCTTTCTCTTTCCACGTTGCTCTTTTCTCTATCCATGTTGCTAATCACTTCCTGCAGCGACTTCCTGGACAAGGATATTCAAGGCAATGCCACTGACGAGACTTACTATGACACGCCCTATAAACTTCAGTCGGCACTTGATGCCGTCTACGACGTGCTGCAACGCGATGACTACAACAACCAGGAGTGGCGCTTCGGTGAAGCCATGGGAGACAATGTACTTGGCGTGGACGAAGGCCTGGGGTCAGAAATGGGGCAACTCGTGATGTTCCGTTTCAATACCTCGAACGTCTGGATTCGTCAACGTTGGGAAGTCAACTATATCGGTGTACATCGCGCCAACCAAGTCATCGCAAACATCAACCGCGTACAGATGTCGACCCACTCTTATGATGCTTATCAGCAGATACAACGTATCTATGGCCAGGCCAAATTTTTGCGCGCATTCTTCTACTTCAACCTTGTGAAGACCTACGGTGGTGTTCCTATCCGACCTGAGACAGAAACAGTTGACAACCTTGTCATACCCCGAAGTACAGAAGAAGAGACCTACGCCTACATTGAGAAAGACTTGCGGGAGGCAATGGTAATGCTGCCGGTAAGTTATGCATATGGAGAGGTGGGCAAGGCAACCAAAGGAGCTGCCACGGCCCTCTTGATGAAAGTGCTGATGTATCAGGCCAAACCAGGTGTTCCCTCTTCCAAATGGGAAGAGATGGCACAACTGGGACGCTATTTTATCGATGGTGCTCCCCTCACTATCGGCCAAGTGCTGAAATACGACGGACAGGAAGACTGGGAGTCCCTGCGCCAGCGACTGTGGTTCCAACCCCAGCAGTACACGGCTTCTGACTATCAGTATGAGACTGCTCAAACCAGGCTGTTCGACGTGAACAATATCTATTCTCTGAACTACCGTGACTACTTCGGTGACCCTCTCCACAACGGCGACAAATGGGCCTACGTCTATCAGTGGTATTCTGACGGCGAGTTCTGCAAAGGCTCTGTCTTTGAGGTTGTCTTCAAGGAGAGTGCCGACGGATCCAACGGCGATGTCAACGAAGGCGCAGGCATCGAGCACTTCGACGTGGGTACGACCCAGATGTACGGCACCAGCGGTATAGTCAACGACATCTTCGGCGATGATGTGCGCAAAGACTATGTCATCCATCATCAAGGCAACACCCCAGACGGTGAGATGTGGCAGGGTGGTGAAGGCCGATTCGTGTCGCTGAAATGGTATACACCAAAGAAAGACAAACCACAGAATGCCGGTGACAATGGACGTAACCGCCGTGTATTGAGATATGTCGATGTGGTGCTGATGCAGGCCGAGGCCCTCAACGAGACAGGCAATCGTGAGGAAGCTCTGGAAAAACTGAATCTCTGTAAGGCACAGGTCAACACCATCAATGGCAGCACCCGACTCTACCAGCCTGGCAGTTATGGCTATATCCGCGACCAAATCTACAGTGAGCGCCGGATGGAGCTGGCCTACGAGTGGGACCGCTATTTCGACCTTGTCCGTCAAGGACGTGCCGCCGAGGTGCTCCATACGTTCGGCCGTTCTCGCCCCAACAGCCGTGGTTTGTATTTCATAGCTGGTGTACACGAGCGTATGCCTATCCCTCAGAATGAGATTGACATAAGCAATGGCGTGGTGGAACAGAATCCGGGATACTAAGAGAACTGTGATTTGAGATTAAAGAAATGAAAGATATGATTACCAAAAGATACAGAAAGCTATTGACAGGTTTAGTATTATTTACTATTCATTGCTCACTATTCACGTTATTCCTCGCCTCTTGCAGCGATGACAATGAGCCAGCCCGGACACCCTCGTTGCAGGCCAATGTCAGCAAGACCAATTTGGAAATCAATGAGTCGATGGAGATACACTTCACTGGTGTGGCCGACCAAATTGTTGTTTTCACAGGAGACAAGGACCACCAGTATGAACGGCGCGATTCGAGCAACACAGGATTTGCCGTCAACAAAGGACTGTTCACTTATAGCTACCATACGCCAGGCACGTTTCACGTGGTCTGCATCGCCAGTACATACGACACTTATCTAGGCAAATCGCTGAAGACCGACATGTACAGCTTTGATGTCACCGTCACCGATGACGTGAACACCATTGATGCCATTTCCGCCACTGTCACGCCCAATGTCTATTACGCTCAATTGATTGGTGATGACACTTGGGTGATGCGTCTGCCTCAGAAACAACTCTACAACAACCGTGAGATCGCGGTGAACGCCAGTCGTCAACGGCTCAATCTTTCCATTGAGAGCGATTCGGCAAAGGTTACCATTGACGGAGAACCGTACAATTCACGCACTTACTATGCGCTGAATGCCGACCATGCAATCCGCGTCGTCTCTGCCTCGGGTACCGTGCGCGACTACACGCTTTATGGCATGGTCTATCCGGAACTGCTGACGGTCACTGTGGGTGAAAAAGAAGCCACACTTAGGCGGTCAGCTTACTATCAGGATCTGCTGACCTACATTTATACTGGTGATGACCCGACGCTCGACTTTACCGTTGACGATGGTGTGCAGCTGCTTGACGGACAGTCTGTGGTATCTCCTGGCAGTTTGATTGTGCCCAACCATGAGTATACGCTCCGCCGCACACATGGCAGCAATACCCAAGTCACAGCAGATTCCCGTATAATATTCAGCAAAGAATAGAGTTATTATAGCAGATGTTCAGATTAAAAGTTATTCTCATAAGCCTGACCCTTATATCGGTTTTCACTCTTCCCGCAAAAGCAATAAGAGTGGAACCGTATAAAGGGTCGCGAATCTTTTGGGACACAGCCACACGTACCACAATCTTCCGAGGCGGTGGTTATAGCCGTGTGATTGAGTTGCAAGATGGAAGTCTCATGGCTGTCTGCGAAAGCGGAGGCATCCAGATGGCGACAAGTTCCAATAAGGGTGCGTCATGGTCATCGCCAACACGCATTGCCTCAAACCCCACTGGTGTGAACGAATGTGTGCCCGACTTAATTCAGCTGAGCGATGGGACAATTGTCGTTGCCTATAATCCACGACCTGTCAGCCCTTATTCGGAAGACAGGAAATTCGGCATAAGATGCAGACGGTCGGAGGACAATGGACGTACGTGGAGCGATGAGATTCTTGTCTACGATGCCAGCCACCTTTGGGGTGACGGCTGTTGGGAGCCGTCAATGCTCCAGCTACCTTCGGGCGAACTGCAGTTATACTTTGCCGATGAGAGCCCTTTCACCAACAGTAGCGAGCAGCAGATATCACTTTGCCGCTCCTTCGACGGTGGACTATCGTGGACAGAACCGCAGCGTATCAGCTTCAGGCAGTATTACCGTGACGGTATGCCATCGCCCGTTTTGTTGAAAGACGGTTCGGAAATAGTGGTCATCATAGAAGATAATGGATGGGGAGCCGGCTTCACTGACTTCTATCCGACAACCGTACGCACCACCTTGGACAACAACTGGGCTGATGACTATTGGGTAAGTGGCACAGACAAGAACAGAGAAAAAACCTATAACCTTGATTTCGCTCCCAAGGCACTGGGAGGCGCACCTTATCTGCGTGTATTGCCGTGGGGTGAGACGGTGATGAGTCATCAGTCTGGACTGAATCATGACGGTCATCCACAGATGCGTGTGGCTGTGGGCAACAGCGAGGCCCGCGACTTCAAAGCAGTCAGTGTACCTTTCAACATTGGCGCTAATGAAGAGGGACTATGGAACTCACTGGCTGTCATTGATACAGGAATTGTAGTAGCGGTCAGTGGTATAGCAGGGAATATCGAAATGATAAAGGGCTACCCAGTCAGGCAACTTCAGGCTCCATATGGCCATCCTGTCATAGACGGCAAACTGACCAATGGTGAGGGCTATCTGAAGCGCAATGCCACACAGATGATTCTCGGGACGCAAACAGGAACACGAGTTGCTGCAGACTTGGCTTACGATACCGACTCTCTATATTTCTTCACGCGTGTAAGCGACCGGACGCAGGTGCCTAACGGAGCTGACTGTGATGCCATCACACTCTATTTCGATATGCAGGATACCTGTGACGAACTTCCACAGCAAGGCTGCTACAAGTTTGGCATCAGAAGGAATGGAACACTGATGCGTCCTTACTATGGTGCTGATGGCAGATGGAGCTACGGCAGCCCCAGCGACCTCAAAATGCGCACTGCCACATCATCAAGCTCCGGTTACTACATCATTGAGACAGCCATCCCCTGGTCGGACTTCGGACTTCAGGAGCCTCCAGTGGGGCAAAGGTTGGCTTTTGCCATAGAATGTGTGGACAATCGCAGTGGAACACCTTATACCGAATCCATCCCTGATGCCCATCCTGACAAACCGTGGACCTGGATGGAACTACGTTTGGGAGAAAAACCCGAAGATACTGCCATTGGAAGTGTTGAAAAGACTTTCTACCCCATTGAGCGTATCGTGAACCTTTCATCTTATTATCCAGGTCTGCCTTTGACGGTTATCCGAGAGCGGCAGCCTGACGGAACCATCAAAACCCGGAAGATACTCAATCGCAAATGAAAAGACAAATCTCTTTGTGGCTATGCCTGACGATGGCATGGATAGTCTTTGCCGAAAACAAGGTGGATGGCCTTGCACCTTTAGCCGACCCATATATCCTATTCGAGGATGGTGTCTACTATGCCTATGGCACACATTCCCCCGATGGCATAGAAGTTTATACTTCCACAGACCTGCAGACATGGAAATTTCAAGGACTGGCACTCTCCAAAGTGAACACGACAGAAGAACGCTGGTTTTGGGCACCGGAAGTCTACCATAAGAATGGCAGATATTATATGTATTACTCAGCCAATGAGCACTTGTATGTCGCTGTTGCTAACTCTCCATTAGGCCCTTTCCGACAGCAAGGCACTCGGATGATGCAGTCGCTGCTGGGTGACGAGAAATGCATCGACTCCAGCGTTTTTTTCGACGATGATGGTTCGGCATGGCTCTTCTTCGTCCGCTTTACAGATGGCAATTGCATTTGGCGATGCCGCCTCGATAGCAATCTTATGACCCCGGTTGCTGGTACGCTGCGCGAGTGTATCCATGTCACCGAGCCATGGGAAGGCCGGTTGGGGCGTGTCTGTGAGGGGCCCTTCGTCATCAAGCACGGCGGCCAATACTATCTCACCTACTCAGCCAATGACTATCAAAGTCAGGACTATGCTGTCGGTTACGCAACTGCCCCAACGATAGATGCAGTCTGGACAAAATCAGAGAAGAACCCAATACTTCACCGTTGGAACGGTCTTGCTGGATGTGGTCATCACTCCCTTTTTACAGACCATGATGGTCAGTTGCGTATCGTGTTTCACTCACACTTCTCACATACGAAGATACACCCCCGACTGATGCATATTGCCACAGCAACTTTCATCCAAGGCAGGCTTACAATAGGAAATCAATGACCGTAATAATGTAGATTGTTTGTGAATGATGAATGGAATATCCAAAAAATGTGTAACTTTGTGCTGTGGTAAAACGAATTGCAAATAAATGTCTTTTGGTTTTTGGTTTCCTGTTGTCGGGGCTTTCTCCGGTAATGGGTTACAGTTATTTTTTCAAGCATATCGGAAGTCAGGAGGGCTTGCCTCATAAGCAAGTAGAGGCATTGGCTCAAGATAAGCAGGGCTATGTTTGGATAGGCACACGCAATGGCCTGGTGCGCTACGACGGATATGAGATGAGATGCTACTACCATGAGCTTGGGAACAATAGGTCGCTGGCCAACAGTTTCGTGAAAAAAATATTCACAGACAGTCGTGGGCGCGTTTGGGTCTGCACACCAGAAGGCATGAGCCGCTATAACCCTAAGACAGACGATTTCCGGACTTACAGTAGTGACAGGGAAAATATACTGAGCATAGCTGAAACCAGTGAGGGAAAGATTGTCTTTGCAGGCAATGGACTATTTTTGTTTGACGAGCGAGGCGACTCACTGACATTGTTGCCAACCCCCGATGCCGGTTTTATCGTATCCCTAACCAATGACGCCCAAGGCAACCTCTTCTTTGCATCGAATACAAGCATCAGCCGTTACGACCGTAAGTTGACTCGCTTCACCCAACTTGACACCAAATATTACAAGGATTTTCTGACAGGAGCCGACGGGGTGGTGCCGATGATGGTGGATCATGCCGGCCGGCTTTGGATTGGCAGGAATGGCAAAGGGGTCAGTTGCATCGATTTGGGAAGAGAGGAGGTGCAAGTCTATTTCCCCTCAGAATTAGTACGGTGCATAGACGAAGACGATGTTCACAATATCAGCTTTGGTACTGGAAACGGAATTTTCATCCTTAAAGCCGACGGGACGACAGAAGTGCTGCACCATGACCAACTGCATCCAAATCTGCTAAGTGACAACGCTGTCTATGCACTGCTGTCCGATGAAGAGGGCAACCGCTGGGTGGGCACATACTTCGGTGGTGTCGACATCATGCTGAATGATGCCTTAAATTTTCGTTGGATGCAGCCTGGAACAGAAAAAGGTTATCTAAAGGGACGTGTATTGCGCACCATGATAGAAACAGAACCAGATATGCTATGGGTGTCAACGGAAGGAGACGGCCTGTTGAAAATTAATCTGAAGACAGGGGAGAGCCAGACTTTCACCAATATTCCAAATTTAGGCAAAAACATACACAGCCTATATTATGACAAAGAGAAGCAAATCTTATGGATTGGTACGTTTCGCAATGGCCTGTTCCTTTACAACCTGAAGACTGGTGCCACTCGTCGCTATCTTCGAGAACGCGGGCTTGACTCTGATGCCATATTTTACATCGCACGACAGAAAAACGGGCGAATCTGGTTGGCCACCACGCAGGGTTTGCGGTATTACGATAAAGCGACTGACACTTTCGTCAAAACAGGCGATGTGCAGTTGGATAACCGATTTGTCTACACCCTGTGCGTTGACCATAATGATAACGTCTGGGCAGGTATGGCAGACGTCGGCTTATATCGCATTGATGGCAAAAGTGGCAAGATAACTCACTGGAAAAAGGGACAGAACGGACTGAACGACAATTACATCACTTGCCTCTTTGAAGACAGCAGAGGCACGATGTTCATAGGCACCAATATCAGCGGACTGCAGTTCATAAGACAGCAGGACGCTGACCAAATACAGGCCATTGGCAAAGGGTGGCTAATGCCACACTACACCATCTGCAGCATTGCTGAAGATGGAGACCACTGCTTGTGGGTTTCTACTAACCAAGGGCTGATCAAGATTGACATCAAGAATGAACGCATCACCCGATATACTACAGACAATGGTCTTCCCACCAACCAGTTTAATTTCTCCTCTTCACTGGTGGGGCACGATGGGCGGCTTTATTTTGGCACCGTACAAGGGATGGTTTCATTTCTCTCCTCACAACTGAAAGCAAGCAATAGGCAGCATAAAATACATTGGAGTGGGAATGAGAACGAAACGCTCAGGCTCACGTACGATGAAGCGCGGCACTTCACTATTACTTATGGCGTCATACGTCCTGCGACGGCAGGTATTGTACGCTACCAGATACGCATGGATGGCATTGACCAAGATTGGCGGGATGTAGGTGCACAACATCAGCTGAGTGGTTATCAGCTGGCTCCTGGCACCTACGTTCTACACGTCAGGGCCAATGAGATGGGGGAAGACTGGAGCAAATGTCCAGAACGGCAACTTAAAATTATTGTCAGTCCGCCTTGGTGGCAATCATGGTGGGCAAAGCTCATTTATCTGCTGATATTTTCAGCCATCATCTGGCTGATGTGGCATTATTACCGAAGCAGACAGAAGAGCCGGGAGACCATTAGGCTAGCGGAGATGGAAAACGAGAAAATCAAGGCCATAGACCAGGCAAAATTTGAATTTTTCACGTCTGTGTCACATGAATTGAAGACCCCACTGTCGCTAGTTATCGCACCGCTGAAGAATATTCTGAGACAACAGCATTTGCCCATCGACGGACAGCGCAATGTGGAAATTGCATTGAAAAACACGAAGAAGATAGAGCAATTGGTCGATGAACTCGTCACCTACAACAAAGTGGAAACCGATGCTTTCCATCTTTATGTACAACAAGGCAATCCTATGGAGTTCCTCAGCCGTGCTGTCCAACCATTCAGGGAAGCCGCCCGTGAGAAGGACATCAAGCTGGTCCTCATGTTGGAAGACAACGGCGAGCAAGTGTGGTTTTCGCCACAATACTTAGAGCATATCGTGGGCAACCTTCTCTCCAATGCCCTGAAGTTTACTCCCGATGGCGGCAGAGTGACGGTGACCGGACAAATCGAGGCCGATGAAGGGAAAGAATACTTGAATATTGAAGTGACTGATACCGGCATCGGTATCGTCAAAGAGGAACTAGCCAATATTTTCAACCGGTATTATCAAACACGCCGTGGCTATAATGCCACATCTTCAGGTTGGGGAATCGGGCTCTCGCTTGTCAAGCGGATGGCAGAAGGGCACAAAGGCTCAGTCAGCGTTATCAGCGAAGTGAACAAGGGAAGCACATTCAGGGTAAAGCTGTGTGTAAGCAGCGATGCTTTCGACGAACAGAACCGTATAGCAGGAGACAAGGTGTTGGTACCCATTAGCGACTACAGGCTGCAGACAAGTATGGTTGACATGGCGCGGTCTGTCTCACATGATGGACAGGTCCTTGGTGAGGCGGAGGGTGATGATGAGAACCGGGTTACTCTGCTGATTGTGGAGGACCATCAGGAAATGCTGGATTACCTGCGGCAGCAGTTGTCGGCTCATTATCGTGTGCTGACAGCAGAAAACGGCAAGAAAGCCCTTGAAGTAGCTCGGCGTGAAATGATACATCTCGTCGTCAGTGATGTGATGATGCCAGAGATGGACGGATTTGAACTATGCCGGCTGTTGAAAGGCTCAATGGACACTTCACACATCCCTGTCATTCTCCTGACGGCAAAGAGTGAGAGCGACGATGTGGCTACCGGATACCGCGCTGGAGCAGACGCATATGTATCAAAACCATTCGACATTGGAATTCTGGAAATGCAGATCAGCAATATCCTTAAACTTGTCCACTCGCGACAGCAGGAAATCGTAACATCACTGACAGACGACTTGTCCTCAGAGACACTGACTGCCATCGACCGCGATTTGTTACAGCGGATGAAACAATTGGTGGAAGAGAATCTCAGTAATAGCGACTTCTCAATAGCTGACATTACAACTTCTCTGGGAATCAGCCGCAGCCTGCTTCATGTTAAGATGAAAAGCTTGATGAATATGTCTATGGGAGACTATATCCGACATCAGCGTATGGAACGTGCCTGCCAGATGCTGCGTGAAGGCAACAATGTTTCGGAAACAGCCTATGCCACAGGTTTCACAGACCCAAACTATTTCTCAAAAATCTTTAAGAAGTTGTTTGGCAAGACCCCGACGGAGTACATTTCACAAAGCAATAAATGATTACTGTTCACGGCCTACATGTGCGACCAGCTGATTGCTTACACTATAATGTTGCGATTACTATTGCAGGCTTCGCCCGCTATTTTGCTTTAACAAAAATCTCAACTTTGGCAAGTTGAGAGGAGTTCAGAAGCCTTAAGAACTCTAAGGACTTTAAGGACTCTACAGTCAACAGCCATTGAGCCTAACGAGGAGAATTCGGGGCTAATGTCTGAACTGCAACACCAGAACTACTGAACAACAAAAAGTTGAGCGAAAGCGAAACTTCAAAAAAGATACGCTGCAACCCTCAACGGACCGCAGCGTACAAGCCTATGTTTAACTAAAAATCCTTTTCAAAACCAAAGGGAACCTCACGGCCACCTATGTTGTCAAATTAAACAATCTAATAATGGATCATTTCGTGGACAAGTGTATCCGTGTATTCATACTCTGGCAAGTCGCGCCGAATACTAATTTCTATGCTATATCGGACATGGTATGACTTTTCATTCTCATCCCAAACGAACTCGCTCTTGGTTACGCCCATTTCTGCATACCGTGTATTCAGCTTTATCGGTGGCATAACTAATTTGCCATCGAAGCAGAGTTGGTTATAATAATTAAACCTGTCAATAATATATTCAAGCGTTGGTCTCATATGCTAAAAGGGTAATAAGTCACTGTCATCGATGTCATAGTTTTCACTCTCATCAGAACCGTCCTCAACTTTTCCATCTTCAATCCAATTGGATCCCAACTGCTTAAGTTTCTTTTTGGCATCTTCATTGCCATTTGCAGCTGCTTTCCTATACCAAAATACAGCCGTATTGTGTTCTTTTGGTATGCCTATACCTTCTTCATAAATCTGTCCTAGTTTTAGGATCGCAGATTCATTTCCGGATTCTGCGGCTTTTTTGTAATAATGAATCGCTTTTTGAGTATCTCCCAATTCAGTATACAATTCCGCAAGATTAAGCATTGATTCAATATGACCTTTAGAAATGGCTATTTCATACCATTTGATACTCTCATCAATATTTTTTTCTGTACAATACCCTCTTCTATATAGATTCGCCAATTCAATTATTGCATCAATATAACCTTGATTCGCAGACTTTGTATAATACTCCAATGCCTTACGTTCATCTTTATCTGTGGCAATACCAAATCTATAATACCTGGCGACATTCTTAAGAGCTACATTATCATTCTTGTCTGCTGCTTTTCGGAACCACTCAAAGGCCTCAAGCTCATTGATCATTTCTCAGGTTACTGCGGAGCAATCCGAATGAACGGGTCCGCTGCTCTGAGTCTCTGTTGGGTGGCATCAGGCCGATGGGACGGATGGCTGGAGCAATATTTGGGTCCCTGGGATTTCATGGCAGGCGTGCTCATCGTGAGAGAGGCGGAGGGGAAGGTGACAAATTACGAAGGAAAAGAAGACATACTGGAAGGCAATGCTGTGGTGGCCAGCAATGGAACAATTCATAATGACTTATTAAATGCGCTCAAATGAAAAAGACATTCTTGCTCTTGCTGACAGTAGTGATGAATCTTAATCTGTCAGCTCAGGAAATACGTATCAAGACAGGCATCGAGGTGCTTAAGAGTCAAAACTTCCGTATGCTGGAAGGGAAACGTGTGGGACTTATTACCAATCCCACCGGAGTGGACAATGATATGGTTTCTGATATCGACTTGTTGGCTCAGGCACCCAACGTTAATATGGTGGCTCTGTTCGGCCCTGAACATGGTGTTCGAGGAAATGCTCATGCGGGAGCTGTGGTAACGGATTCTATCGACCAAGCCACAGGGTTGCCTGTGCGTTCGCTTTTCGGCAAGACACGCAAGGCTACCCCTGAGATGCTGGCTGACATAGATGTGCTTGTCTATGATATTCAGGACATTGGATGCCGTTCTTTCACTTATATCAGTACGATGGGACTTGCAATGGAGGCAGCAGCAGAGAATGGTAAAGAGTTTATCGTCTTGGACCGTCCGAATCCGTTAGGCGGGCTTAAAGTGGAAGGAAACGTGGTGGAGGAGGGGTGCTTTTCCTTTGTAAGCCAGTTCTCGATTCCTTACGTCTATGGTTTGACATGTGGCGAACTTGCTCTCCTGCTCAATGGTGAACGGATGCTGAAAGGAGGAGTGCAGTGCAATCTGAAGGTAGTTAAGATGAAAGGATGGAAGCGAAAGATGAATTATTTTGCAACAGGCCTGCAATGGGTTCCGTCGTCTCCTCATATTCCAAATGCCATTTCTCCTTATTTTTATCCTGCGACAGGCATTTTGGGAGAATTCAGTTACATGAGTATTGGGGTTGGCTATACGATTCCTTTCCAGATGGTAGCAGCGCCCTGGATCCGTGCTGACGAGTTTGCGGATGCCATGAATGCTCTCCATATACCAGGAGTTACTTTCCGTCCCATCTATGCAAAACCTTTCTATGCAGTCTTTCAGGGAGAGCAGGTGCAGGGCGTGCAAATCCATTTTGCCGATTATAGTAAGGCTCCCTTAAGTGATCTCAATTTCCTTTTGATGCAGGAGGAAGCTCGCCTCTATCCCGACCATAAAGTATTTGAGCAAGCCAATCAAGGTCGGTATGCTATGTTCGATAAGGTTTGTGGAAGTTCCTATATCCGTGAGACATTTGCTCGAAGTCACCGTTGGTCCGATATTCGCGACTATTGGTACAAAGATGCAGAATCCTTCCGAAAAGTTTCCAGAAAGTATTATCTATATAAGTAATTGATAGAAAAAGAGTTTCTTTACTCTCAACAATTATTTGCCGAAAATGACTTTCTCCAGAACTTCCGGTTCGTTCGTGGTGATGATATCAATACCCTTTGTTGTGGCATGTGCACGTAATGCCTCCTCACCATCTACCGTCCAGACATTGACCTCCATGCCATTGTCGTGAGCTTCTTGAAGCCATTCGGGATGTTTCTTGAAGACGCCTTGGTTGTAGTCAACGCCATTCACTCCCAGTTGCTCTTTGGCTTCCTTGGGGGACAAGTCTCCTGTCAAGTAAGCATTTTTTGCATCAGGAACCATCTCATGGAGACGTTGGCAAACACGCTTGCTGAAAGAAATGTATTCTGTCTGTGCCTCCAATCCAAGTTGCTTCACCAGTTTCACACAAGTCTCTGTTACCTTATCATCACGTTCTTGTGAGCTATGAGGCTTGATTTCCAGAATCAGTTGGGTGTCGGGTAATGATTTGCCTAATTGCAGATACTGTTGCAGGGTAGGCAGAAATTCGCCATTGCCCAATTGGCGGAATTGCAATTGAGGGTAAGTGGAATCCTCAATCTTCAATCCTTCCCATACGGCATCGTGGAAGACAACGGGTACTCCATCCGTAGTAATCCACACGTCAAATTCAGATCCATAACAACCAACATCATTGGCTTTCTGTAGACTGGTAAGGGAGTTTTGAGCACTCCCCTCAGTTTTCCAATAACCACGATGAGCAACTATCTTGGGTTGAGCCAACAGAGGGAGACTTGCCACGCAAGTCAACAAAACGAATGAAAAAATCTTCTTCATAATAAGTGTTTTATAAATCTTAGAGTTTTTTTACTGTGTTTTCTGCAAAGTTATGGAAAAATGCGGAACAAGAGAAGAAATTCTGTGTTTTTTCGTAATCGCGGAGACGCTTACTGTCCACGAAATACGCCGTGCGGTTCCACCGTTTGATGCTGTCAGTGGGCTGCCATATCCAGTTGCCGGAGGTGATGAGCGGGTCGGGGCTCTCCCAGGTAGAGACATACTCGTCGAAGCCATAGTTCAGGATAGACTGTGCATTCTTCACATCGCGCCCGCCTCCCATGTGCCATTTGCCGAAGTGTCCCGTCGCATAGCCGCTGTTCTTCAGGGTACGTGCCATGGAGGGGGCACGGTCGGTGAGGAAGTCGTTCTGCTCGTTCTTGGCGTTGTTTACCCGTTCCTGCAGGATGGTGTTGATGCCCCAGCGGGTGGGGTACATGCCTGTGGTGAGCCCTACTCGTGATGGCGAGCTGATGGGACAGGCGGTATAGAACTGCGTGAGACTAAGCCCCTCGCTGGCCAGCCGGTCTATATTGGTGGTATTGACATAGTCGCCCCCAAAGCAGGAAGGGTCAGAGTAGCCCATGTCATCAATATTCATGATGATGATATTGGGCCTCTGTGTCTGTGCCGCTCCCATCATAGGCATGAGAGTGACGCCCCCAAGAGTGAGAAGAGAGTTCTGTTTGTCATTATTTTAGCGTTTCTTGTTCGCGGTCGGGGTTGTAGTAGCCACTGACCTGCTGGAGGAACTGGCGCTTGAGCCGTCTGAGCAGGGCAGGCTTCTGGCGGGCGAGATCGGTGTGCTGCGTAGGGTCGGCCTGCAGGTCGTAGAGGGCCCAGTCGCTGACCACACCCAGCTCGTTGCCCGTCTCGTTGGTCTCAGGGCCACGATAGGGCGGCACCAGTGCATACTGACGCCAGCGGTAGGCCAGTCGTCCGCTGGCTTCCACCACGAGGTCGTCGCGGTGCTTCATGCGCTGTCCGAGGAAGGTGTCGAGCATGTCCTTCGAGTCGAGCGAGTCGGGGACGGGCTGGTTGATCAGTCGTCCGAACGATGCCAGCAGATCCTGCTGTGACACGAGCACCGGACTGTTGACATGACGTGTGTGCCCTTTCCAATAGACGAAGAAAGGAACGCGTGTGCCGGCATCGAAGAGGCTGTACTTGCCCCCTCGCAGCGAGCCGTTGGGGTCGTGCATGAAACGGGTATCGCGCGAGCCGTCCTCATAGCCGTCGTCGAGCACCGGTCCGTTGTCGGAGGTGAAGACGATGAGCGTGTTATCCAGCAAATGGCTCTCTTCCAGCTTCTTGATAATCTGTCCCACGCACCAGTCGGCCTCGACCACCACATCGCCTCGGGGACCGAGTTGCGTGGAGCCTGCAAAGCGTGGATCAGCCGTGCGGGGCACATGAGGCTGGTGCAGGCCGTAGTAGAGGAAGAAGGGCTCGTTCAGCCTGCTTACCGAGTCGATGAACCAGCAGGAACGGTCAAGGAAATACTGGGCCATCTCGTCGTCCTTCCACCGTGCCCGCTCGCCCCCTTTCATATAGCCGATGCGGGGAATGCCGTTGACGACGGTATTCTGGTGACCGTGGCTCCACTGCATCTTCACCAGCTCGGGGTTGGTCAGCGCTGTGGGTTCGCCAGGGAAGGGCGTGTCGTAGTCCACGTAGATAGGATCGTTGGCATCGCGTCCCACCACGTCGCCGTTCTCCACATAGACCGTCGGCACACGATCGACAGTAGCAGCGATGATGCACGAGTAGTCAAAACCTATCTCGCGTGCCCCCGGGGCTATGTGGCTGTTCCAGTCAATCTTGCCGATGCCCATGCCGAGGTGCCATTTGCCCACGGCAGCCGTGGCATAGCCTGCCTGCTGGAACATGCGGGGCATGGTGAACTGCTGGGGTGAGATGAGCAGCGGCGCATCGCCAGGCAGAATCTTCGCCTGTTCGTTCTTCCACGGATACATGCCCGTAAACAGGCCGTAGCGCGATGGTGTGGAGGTGGCCGAGGCGGCATGGCCGTCACTCAGACAGACACCCTCAGTGGCCAGGCGGTCGATGTTGGGTGTGTGGATGGTAGTGTTGCCATAGGCACTCACGTCGCCCCATCCCAGGTCGTCGGCCACGATGACGATGACGTTAGGCTTCTCCTGCTGTGCCAGTGCGGGCACTGCTGCCGCGAGTGCCGCCAGCACCGTTGTGGTGTTCTTTCTCATAGGCTTATTCTGTAGATGACGAATGCGTTGCCGGGCAGGGTAATCTTATCACCCTTGCTGACAGTAGTTGTCGTAGTGACTGTGCTGACAGCATCGGGCGTCAGCGGTGTCACCCGCTGGTCGGGTGTGGCAGTGAGGGTCAGAACTTCCGTCTGGCGATTCTTGAAGTTCTTGTCGGTTTTCAGTTCAAACGCCTGAGGCTGTTCGCTCAGATTGATGATCTTCACCACCATCTGCTTGCGCTGCAGGTCGCGACCTGCGGTGACGAAGAGCGTCTGTTCGCCCTCACTGTTGGCCACGTCGAATACCTGGTCCACGGGGTTGTCACGCAGCATCTTGCACAGATAGTAATTGAACGTGCGGGCGCTCACCGTGCTGCTGTTGAGTATCAGCGGCTGCATGTCGTTGCGGTCTATGGATTCCCAGTTGCGCATCAGTGGGCGGTCGGCCATGATGGGGTTCATGTCGCCGTTGCGTTCCAGTCCCATCTTGAAGATGCCCTCGGCCAGGATGCTGCCCGGGTAGCGGCCCGACGGTCCGCCCACGCCGTTGCTCTGTATGCCCAGCTCACCGATGAAGATGTCAATTCCGCGCCGCTTGTATACATCGTACTTATGGAAATTTTTCACGGCCCAGGGAATGTCCTTGTAGTAGTGCTCGTCATAGATTTCCACCTCGCTCCTGTCTATGAACTCATCCATGAAACGCTCTTTCTCGCCCTCGGTGCCCAGCGGGCTGTTGGCGATGAAGCGCAGCTGGGGATAGCGCTGCTTCACTGCCGAGTAGATCTGGTGGTACTTCTCGTAATAGACAGGACCGAAGTCCTCGTTGCCTATCTCGACATACTTCAGCGGGAAGGGTTCGGGATGTCCGTTCTTGGCGCGCTCGGCTCCCCATCGGCTGTCGACAGGCCCTATGGCATATTCGATGGCGTCGAGCAGGTCGTTGATATAATAGTTCACGTCGGTCTCCTTGTGGAAGAAATGACGCTGGTCGTCGCGGTGCACCCATTCCGTGCAGGCCATGCCCGTCGGGGTGACATACATGGCATCGCAGCCCATGTATTCGCATAGCTCGTAGAACTCATGGTAGCCCAGTCCGTCGGTACGGTAGTGAGGCTCCCACTTGCACCACTGTCCAGGCCTCTGGGCTATGTCGCCGATGGTCTTCTTCCAGTGGTACATCGTCTCCTCGTTAACGCCATGGACGATGCAGCCGCCAGGGAAGCGCAGGAAGTGGGGACGGTAGTCGATGAGGTTCTGCAGCACGTCGGCACGGAACACTGAGCGTCCGCCGTCGTAGGTGTCCGACGGGAACATCGACACCATGTCTAACTGGAAGCGTCCGCGCTGCGAGGGAACGATGGTGAGCATGCCGGCAGCAATGTTCTTTGTCGGCACGAGTTCACACTCGTATTTCGTCCATTGTCCTTTCCCGATGGTGAACGACTTAGCTTCCGACACGGCCCGTCCCTCCTCGTCGGAGAGTCGGAAGGCGACGGTACCCTCGTAGCCCTCGCTACGGGCATAGAACGACAGGCGGCAGGCCACGCCCTGCTTGAAAGCCATGCCGTTGTAGCCCTGGTTGTGGATGGCGGCACGCCCCAGGTCGTTGCTGATGACGTTGACAGCCATCGAGTGCGGGTTCTGGTCGTTCAGCGGGTGTCGGTCGGTGCAGGTGATGCGTATGGGACTGTTGGACAGCGGTGTGGTAACCCATCCCACCAGCGGGTCTATCTGATAGACGCGCTTGTTGGGGTGCCCAGAATTGGGCACGTCCTTATACTGTCCGTTCTCGATGACAAGTCCTCCGGGGAGGTTGGCTTCCTCGAAACCACGGTTGCGTACCATCTCGGCATAGAGTCCGCCCTCGCCGATGTTGCCTATCTCCTCATAGTGCCAGCCATAGATCATGCGCGACACCTTCTTTGCCTTTGCCGTGGTGATGGTCACACTATGGTTCTGGGCCTGGATGCCTGTGGCCATAAGTGCTGTCAGCACTACAGCGGTAAAACATTTGTTTGTCTTCATATTATTGTGTTTTTTTTCGTTACTCTCTTATAGTCGATGGCGAAGCGTCCCTTCCTGAACTTCATAGGCACCACGCCGGGTCGGCATGTCTGCTTGTACTCCTTGGCCTGGGCGCCCCGCGGATTGAAGAAGATGGTAGCCCACCACTGTCCCTGCTTGTCGCGGAACAGGTTGTTGTGCCCGCCGCCGGTGATGGCGTTATAGCGGGGCCCGTAGGGACCATAGATATTGTCGGCCGATGCGATGATGCAGTCGTAGCTGTAGCGTGTGCGGTTGTCGTCCACGGCAGGGCAGTAGGTGGCCGTCCCGTCGTCGAGGCGGTGCGACCAGATAGCCTGCACCAGGTGGTAGCGGCCCCCTTCCTTGCAGATGAAGGCCCCCTCGATGTAAGGTTCAGGATGATAGGGTGTCTCCTGCATCCTGCGCAGCGGTTCGTCCAGCCCCGACATGTCGGCTTTCATCCTGGCTATATAGTGGTTGTGGCCTATGAAATAGACCGTTCCGTCTTCATCTTCAAACAGCGAGCCGTCGATATTGTCGAACAGCGGTTCCTCCTCGTTGGCCTCGATGTTCACGTAGGGACCCTCGGGGCCGCCCGTCGTGCTCCTGAGCACAAACGAGCCCTTGCCGCCCGTCTTCGAGTTGTTCATGCAGGCCACGATGAACCAGCACTTCTGACTTTTCAGGTAGTGCAGCTCGGGTGCCCACACAGCTCGGAAGCGGTTGTCCATCACGTCGCCGTTGAGCGAGCGTTTTGGGTAGCGTTCGTCCTCCCCAAACACCTTGGCTTCACGCTGCCAGGTGCCGTTGTCGTCGAGCGACCACACGCGGCCCAACGGTGTCCACTCCTTCATGTCCTTAGAGCGGAACACGTAGATGCCGTCGTTCCAGTCCCAGCAGTGAGTCTGACCGGGAAATACCCTTGTGGGGTCGGCCGTCGTGCCCGTCATGTAGTAGTAGCCGTCGGGGCCCAGCGTCATCCATGTGTCGCGCATCCAGTAGTCCATCACGGGCTCCGTGGCCAGTGGCAGGCGCGTATGGCGGTCGGCGGTGCGTGCCTGTCCGTAGGGGGCGTCGCCGATGGTCGGTGCCGAGGCCGCAGGCCATGCCATGAGCATGGCGGCCAGCATGCCAGTCTTGAAGAATAGCGTTGTCTTTTTGCTTGTCATTTTATAATGATTATTTTTCCGTCAACGATGAATAACCCTTTTCTTTTCGCCGTACGCTGCCCTGCCAGATTGTAGATCAGTGCCCTCTTGTGCCAGGTGGGGACAGTCATCACGCTCTCCACCTTCGTGGCATCGCCGACGACCACGCTGCCCTTGGCCGAACCACCGTCGGCAGCATAGGCAGTGATGGTAACTGCCCCCTCGGCATGGCGGGTGATGATGCCGTTGTCATCGACTGACAGCACGTTGGGGTTGCTGCTCACCCAGCTTAGCATCGTGTTAGTGGCATCGGCAGGCAGGATGGTGGCCTTCAGCTGCTGGCTTTTGCCTACAGTGCACCCCGTCTTGGCTATGCTGATGCTTTCCACCCTGACACCCCCTGTCTGGTAGCAGAGCATGTTGTTGAAGTGAGCGGCCAGGCCCTTCGTTGCCAGTGCGGGCACCGACGGCTGCCAGTTGCCCGGTACCGTGGCCATGAGCTGGCCGTCAACCATGATCCACACGCCGTCGCGCTCACGCCGTGCCCTCAGGTGATAGCCCGCCGCCACGTCTTCGTGTACATAGATGCAGAACGGACGTGCATGCGTTCCCGACTTGGGCGTCAGGTACAGTCTTACTGCCGAGGTCTTCACCGGTGCAAACGTGTAGGTGTTCATCACGCCCAGCTTCGGCTCGCCCTGCAGCGTTGCCTCCACTTGCTTCCACGAACTGCCTTCCCTTGCCATCACAATCACTTTTGTGGGCAGGTCGAATGTCTGGTTCAGGTAGGGATAGGGTCCTTCCAGCCACAGCACGTCGATACCCGACACCTCCGTCTCATTACGCAGTTCGTAGATGTACGAGTTGGTGGGATAGGCCGATGATGTCGAGAACGAATACTGCCGCATGGTCTTATGGTTCAATGGAACCGTCTGCTGGCTGGTGACTATGCCCTGTTCACACGACGTGATGTCCAGTGCCTTCTTGCCGTAATTGATGGTAGCACGCACATAGTTCTGTCCATCGACATAGACAGGATAGAAGCCTGCCTCGCCAGCCGTAGCCAGGCCGTCGGTAGTCATATAGGCAGAGAACTCATAGTTCCATGCTGGGTCGCCCTTCAGCGCGAGGGCCTCGACAGCTTCCGTCGACTGCTGCGACAGTCCGCCGTCATCCACTGTCCACGTGCCACCCTGGGGCGTCCACCCCAGCACATGACTGTTCCATTCGTCCCAGCCCGCAGTATATTGTATGGCATCAAAACTCACTGTCGGCGACGAGGCCACCAGTCCTACTGTTCCAGCGCCGCTGTGTCCTATCACGGCATCACCGTCAATGGTCAGGTTGAATTCGTCGAGCATCACGTGCAGACGATCCACGTTCTTGTACATGGACAGCGTGTGCCAGGGCTCGGCAGCCGGTGGCCGTGGGACAGAAGTTGAAGTTAAGTGTCTTCTCGCGGTTCGGGTCGGTAGCATTGACCCAGTAGTTGTTGTGCCAGTTGTTCTGCAGCGAGGTGCGCACGGTGGTGGGGAAGAAGTCGCCGTAGCCCCATCCGTTGTCCTCGATGATGACGACTATCTGTGACTCGTCCTTGAGCAATACCGGCACGGGCATGCCGTCGCGGGAGCCCTGTCGGTAGCATATCTTCTGGGCCTGACTCCATGTCTGTCCTCCGTCCATGGACCGGGACAGCGATATCTGCTGGTCGTTGTTCGAGGTGTAGGGTCCCTCGTCGGCAAAGTAGAGCTGCAGCTCGCCCGAGGGCAGCTCCAGCATGGAGGGTTCCCAACAGCCGTCGGCAAAGGTGTGCAGGGCGTCGTTGACGAATATCTCGTCGCTCCAGGTCCGTCCGCCGTCAGTGCTCCGCTTGCAGCGTATGCCGAACTTACGTTCCTCGGAATAGGGCGATGTGGGCCGCGGGTTGTAGGCCACGATGATGGTGCCGTCGCTGAGCTGTATGAGGTCGGGCACGCACTCTCTGATGCCCGCGGGGTTGCTCACAATCTTCGTGGCCGAACCCCACGTAGAGCCTTTGTCCTGGCTGAAGGCAATCTTGATGCCGCCGCTCTCGCACACGGCCATCAGACGCCCGTCCTGCAACTCGATGATGCGGGCATAGCCGCCACCGCTGAACACCGTACGCCGCGAGGCCGTATCCCAGAAGATGCGCGACCCGCTGTATGGCTCTAAGGCATGGGCAAATGGCAGGTGTCCATATAGAACTGCCAGCAGAAAAAACAGCCATTTCATTTTCATAATTCTCATACTTTTTTACTTCTGTCGGCAAAGGTAGAATTAAATTGGAATAATCATCGGGAATTTTGTACTTATTATCAGTATTATTGTTTTGATTTCATTACCACAGGTCGAACTCGTAGATGCGGGGGGCATCCATGCCGACGGCCTGGGTGGGACTGACGACATAGAGGCGCACGTAGCGCACGGAGACGGGCAGGAAGCTGCGGTCGACATCGTTCTGGCGGTTGCTGTCAATCATGTCGAGCGTGCGCCACTCCTCCTGGTCGTTGCTGCGGCCTTGCAGGATGCAGGTGCGGGTGATGTAGGCCGGCATTTGTCCTGGCTGAAGGCAATCTTGATGCCGCCACTCTCGCAGACGGCCATCAGGCGGCCGTCCTGCAACTCGATGATGCGGGCATAGCCGCCACCGTTGAACACCGTTCGCCGCGAGGCCGTGTCCCAGAAGATGCGCGACCCGCTTTCCTCCTTGCACCCATGAAGGAGGATCAGACTATGAGCAGCTTCTATCGTCGCCGCTTTATGCACATTTTACCACGTCCACCTGACACGTACGTGATGCTGCGCGCTGTGAAGCGATGCCCGAAATCAATGGTGACATAGTGTGTCTCAGCGGGGTCATCGAGGCGCAATATTGAGTCTTCATTGAACACACTGCGCGAGTCGCCCATCAGCTGCTCGCTGTAGGGTATGGCCAGCACGCACACCGTTTTCTGCCAATTGCCGGAAGTCTTCATCGCCGGAAGTCGGAACTGTACGTCGCCACCGCCCTCCACCACCATGTCATGGTTTGCCAGGCGCTGCATGCTCTTGTCAGGCGTTATCCATCTGCCACCAGCCACATAGCCATTGCTGCAGTTGGCCTCGAAGCTGAGCCCTAACCGGCGAGCCTCCTGCGACGAAAATATCAATTCGTCCCACCATTCCGGACTGAATACCTTGAATGCTCCTTCGCCCTGGCCATGAACCTGGTCGTAATAGACCACGCCGCCTACGCCCTGATTTTTGAAAGCTTGCAGGTCAGCGGTAATGCCCTCGTGGGTACCAATGGTTTCACCGTGAAACCACCAAACCTTCGTGCGACAAGAATCTTGTGGATGTGCGAAACCATCATTATCGTCGGCAGCCATCGGGTGAACCATCGATAACATGAAAAGTGTTGTGAAAAGTGCTTTGGTATTCATTCTTGGGATTATTTTAATGTTGATGACGCAAAAGTACACAAAAAGAAAGTTCTTTTTAAGGTATATTTGTACGCAATTTTACAATTTTGTACATTTTTACCTCATGAAAGGTGTGTGAAGGATAGTAATTTTGCAGGTGAAACAAATTTCAGAAAAAAAATACCACAACCATTATGAGCAGAATTAAGACTACCCTATGCCTCATCATTATGCTGGCTACTATCTCGGCGAGTGCCGTGGCACAGCGCTACAACAGTATCCGGCCTGGCAAAAAATGGCTCGACACCGAGGGGAAACCCATCCATGCCCATGGCTTCCAGATTTTTGAAAAGGATGGCACATACTACTGGTATGGAGAGAATAAGGAACACACCCATCTAGACTCCAACGTTTGGACGTGGGGCATCAGAGCTTACCGTTCTAAAGACTTCTACAACTGGGAAGACCTGGGGCTCATCATCCCGCCCGATACGACCGACGCCACGTCGCCGCTGCACTACAGCCAGACCCTGGACCGACCGCACATATTATATAATAAGAATACGAAGAAATGGGTGTGCTGGATCAAGTCGATGGACACCGACGGCTACTTCGTCATTCTTCAAGCTGACCGCTTTGAGGGACCATACAGCATCGTGAAGAGCCTGAAGCCAGAGGGATTTGGCGTAGGCGACTTTGACATGTTCTGCGACACGCTTACGGGAAAGGGCTACGTATGGTTCGAGCGTCCCCATTGGGAAATGATCTGCGCCGAGTTGACTGACGACTTCCTGGGAACGAACGGCCGTTTCTCTGAACACTTCGTGGGCATCCGGCCGCCGTTCACCCGCGAGGCTCCTACACACTTCATGTGGCGGGGCCGCCACTATATGTTCACCTCCGGCACCACAGGGTATGTGCCAAACCCTTCGAAAGTGGCAGTCTTCGACGACTATCATGGCGAGTATACCGACCTGGGCGACCCGTGTATCGACGACCGGTTTGAAGACTCTTTTGGCTCGCAGATAACCAGCGTCATCCGCATACCGGGCAAAAATCTCTACGTGGCACTTGCCGACCGCTGGTTGCCCTATCTCTATGGCACCGACATCCCCAAGCGCATCCTGAAGAACAAGGAGACGGCCTACCTAAACCACAAACCTTTCGACCGCGATTTCACAACACCACAGGTAAAAGACAAGACTGGCGTGAAACGCAACAAGTGGGACACCACCGACGAGGCCACTTATGTATTCCTGCCCATCACGTTCGATGCCGAAGGCAAACCCATACTCGTCTGGCAAGACGAGTGGCGACTGGAAGACTACGACGTGCCACAACGTCAAGATGTAGGTCCGCAGGCCATGACCGACGAGATAGCGCCCATCAAAGCCCCATTCCCCATGCCCGAGCTCTCGCGACCTGTTTTCAAAGACAGAAAGACTGTGGTAAAGATGAACAGGCAGGGCATGTCGACCAAAGCCATCTAGACGGCCATCGACAAGATGTCGAAGCAAGGCGGCGGACGGGTTGTAATCCCGGCAGGACGATGGGAGTCAGGCCGCATCGAACTGAAATCGAATGTCGACCTCCATCTTGCCGACGGTGCAGAACTACACTTCAGTGGAAAAATCAAGGACTATCTTCCTGTTGTATTCACTCGTGACGAGGGCATTGAAATCATGTCGCTCGGGGCATTTGTCTATGCAAACGGGGCTGAGAACATAGCACTGACGGGCCGAGGGCGTATCGTAGGCCCTTCTACCGACTGCGAAATCTATCAGATCAACAACCAGAAAGCACTGAACATAGAGAGCATCATTACCCCGGACATACCCGTTGGCGAGCGCGTCTTCGACGGCAAGCGACATCAGGGTGAGGTATTCCTGCCTAAGAGCGTGGCTCCCATTCGTTGCAGGAATGTGCTCATCGAAGGTATTACCGTCGACCAAAGTCTCTATTGGAACATCGTTCCGCAATATTGCGAGAATGTCATCATACGTGGTGTCACTGTCAACAGCTTCGGCCACGGGCGCACCGACGGCATCGATATCGAGTCGTCGCGCAATGTGCTTGTCGAGTATTGTTCGCTCGATTGCCAGGATGACTGTTACACCATGAAGAGCGGCCGCAATGGTGATGGGCTGCGGGTGAACATCCCGACGGAGAACGTCGTCGTGCGCAACTGCCTGGCATTGCGTGGCGCAGGCGGCATCGTGTGTGGCACGGAACTGGCAGCAGGAGTGAAGAACATATATTGCTGTAATTGCGTGTTCGACGGCACCAATCAGGCATTCCGCATAAAGACCCTTCGTTCGCGTGGCGGTGGCGTCGAAAACCTCATCGTTGAGCGAGTGAGGGCCAATGTCAAGGACTATGCATTCTTTTGCGACATGCTCGGCAGCGTGAAATGGGGAGGCGATTTGGCCCGCCGTTTTCCCGACGGCAAGTCGGCGCCTGTCATCAACCGCTTTACACCAAACTTCAACACGGTCAGAATCAACAATGTAGTCATAGAGCACTGCCGCCAACTCGTGTTCGCCCTTGGATTGCCCGAACGCCCACTGCGTAATGTCTTGCTGTCGCAAGTCAAAGCAAACTGCCAGCAATTCATGAGGATGCGCGACGTAGAGGGTTTTGTCATCAAAGATGCCTGCATCACTGCTGCCGACCCCACGGCAAACATCGACGGTTGCTCTTCAGAGATGATGTTGAACGTCAAAGTCAACGGGCAAGAGCCGCAGGCCATCACCTATTCCGGTGAACCATCCACTCCGGTCATCATTCAATGACTAATCCCCATTTGACAATTTGTTAGTACATACATTTTATTTGGTTAGGTTAGTAAGTTTCGAGACAGCCCAACATGTGTTCAGCGGAACCACGTTGGGTTGTCATTTATCGAAAATCGGGAACACCACGGGAATACACGTACCCTTATTTAAACGTAATACTTAATCCTTTGACAAGCAGAATCTTGTCGGAGTATAAGTAATTTACGTTTCACATTCGCTCCGCTTGGCTTTGCCGCTTCGCTCTGCGAAGAATTTGTAGGGGATGAGTAGTAAGGAAATCTCCTTACTACACATAGTTTCCCTTTTTTTGTGTTTTATCCTTTGTGATAGCCCCAAATGTTAAAATGATACATTTTTAAAGGTGCAAAGGCCGTAATCTGAAAAACTATTTGTAACTTCGCTACCAAATCCTACATCAACCTTGTGCGCAGGGCACAGGAAAAAGGCTATAGTGTGAAGGCTTAGTTCTTTTGGTTAAACTCTCCAAGGTTAGCTATGCAACGCGTTGCAGAACGAGTGTCAAAAGGAGGTCATGATATACCTACCCCTACAATAAAACGTAGATATATCGCAGGAATTACTAACCTGTTCACTCTCTTTATGAAAGAGGTGGACTATTGGGACATCTATGACAACAGCGAATATCCCAGAAAGCAGATAGCTTGTGGAGGGAAAAATGTTGAGACTTTTGTTTATGAAGATTCAATCTTTGCAAATATTCAATGTTATGTCAAATAAAGAATTTACTGATTTCTCTGCCGAACTGAAGCGGGGACTGGAGATTGCAGAAAAGCGTATGCTGGAAGAAAAGGCCTTGCGTGACGAGGACATCATCGTTTCCTCTGACGGTAAGACGATAGAGAGAATTCCTGCAAAGCAGATAATAGCGCAGTCTGCCTTTGTTTAGATACTTGTGTAACTATTATCATAGCGAATACATTTCGCTGCATAAGTCTAATATCCCGAAGTATGGAAGGTGTGTCAGTGGGAAATGGGCTTTTCTTTTCTCATATGTAATTGAATATGGATTAATCCTGTCTTTTTTAATAATCTCAATAATCGAAAATGTTGTTCTCCATTTCATTAGCTTCCTGTTGTTAACGGATGTTAATTGCTGGCGAAAGTATTGCCCATACAGCTATGTTAAAAAACGTTTTGACATTATTTGTCCTCGTTTTGGCACTTTGTTGTCCGTTAACTCAAAACGGCTATTTTGGGGTCGGTTTGACTGATTGGGAATACTGATGCCATGTCCCAAATGAGCATTTTGGCAACTCGTCATGTTTTGACTAATCATTTTTCCTCTTAGTCCTGGTGCTATGTAGGATTGTATTGATGTCAGATAATTTATAACGGTATTTACCGCCTATCTCTATGGGAACCAAATAGCCGTCTTTTCTCCAGTTCCACAAGGTGGTCCTGCTCACATTTAGCTTGTCCTGAACTTGCTGGCCGGTAAGAAGTGCCTCGCTAGTGTTCATAACGGCTTCATCTTCCATCTGACGCCTTGTTTCACTGATGGTTTCGAAGATAGCTTTCTTTAGGTCTTCTGCCTTGATGACCATCAATGTCGTTCCTCCACTTTTGAGGATGTCATTTATTAAAGTTTCATTCATGCCTTTAAGAATTTGATAAATACTAATCTTTTGCAAATCTAATGAAAAGATCGTATACATCAAAATAGGCATTGCTGTCAGGCTTTAACAGACTTAAACATATGGAAACGCTTTTGAGCCTGGCTATTCAAGCATTTTGACCATATTTTGTTTCA
>ODAI014216666.1_pt1 | contig 34290 bp, 32 predicted proteins | sample 1539321 | NCBI WGS metagenome assembly ODAI01 (sample SAMN02144231, study PRJEB22623) | gut metagenome | biome: sheep rumen | host: Ovis aries | place: New Zealand
CAAAAAGTTAAATTAATGGAATATTAACTTTTTTATGTTTTTTTACAGACGGGTGCAGGCGGTATTTTGGACAGTGCAACTACATGACAGTATGCCGAACAAATCACAAAAACTGGTTTAGATACACAGGGCAAACTGTCGGATAGGAGCACTTATCACCCATAATATTGGCTCCTGGACCTTCCTGGTTAATTTATCTTTTGATTGGAGTATCTCTATAACATCGTTGACTAAAGCTGGGTTTTCGAGAAAATAAACGTTTTATTATCATTTGCAGAATATAATTAAACTGAGTTATCTTGCGGAGAAAAAAAATGCGGAAAAATATTTTTGTTTGTGTTTTCGGATTATTGATTGGCTGTTCGGACATGAATTTTTCGGATTATTCCGCCGAAGAATTTATAGAAAATCCACTGAATAAAAATTCCGATAAAATTGATGTCTATACTGCAGGCTTCGTCGTTGAGAACATACTCAATTTAGGTTTTGATGATAACTATTTCATGAAAAAAGGTCAAAATTTTCGAATTTATCAAAAAAATAACGAAAAAACCGTCGAAAACGCTTTAAAATTTCAAAAAAAAGAAAAAATTGACTACACAAACAGCGCATATATAACATGTGGCTACCTCGGAATTTGGAATGGAAAACATATAATAACACGCGAATGCAATACCGGAGGATCGGGAACTTTTACCGATATTGTTCAATGCTCGATTGAAAAGGAAAATTTGTTCATAGACGATGTGTTGTTGGTGGGAGACCGCGCTTTGGACGGCATCGTCGGCTGCTCTATGGAATGCGTTGCTGACTGTCCTGACCGTCCGCACATGGATTCAAACGGAAATTTGTATTTAAAAATGCAGTTATCTATCCCCACAATTGCGTCTCTGGCTGGAGTATCGGAGAAGGATGTGGAAACTGGTCCGTATCAAGGAGCTCAAGATTTTTGGAATGTCAGCGAATGTGTTTACGACCTCAAAACAAAGAAACTTGAAATAATTTCCATGAACATAAATTTCGAGGAACAGTTCACCTCGGACGTCGAAAAAATTCTTGGAATAACATTCCCGAATCACGGAAAAACAGTTCGTGTTGAGAAGAATGAAATCGGCAAATTTTTGAATAAATTTAAAGCTGCGTATTTGAAATGCGCCAAAACTTAAAAAGCCGATTTTGCCGCAGTTCGCAGGGAAATGTAATTTCATTTGCAAATTTATTCCCTAACCTGTAAACTGAGTTTGGTTGTTGTCGAGTTGATCATGAAGTGCGTAATCTGCAAGAAAGAAATTGAGTTGAAGGAATTTGTGCCGTTCTGTTCTTCTCGTTGCAGGAACATTGATCTGAATCGATGGTTTGACGAGGTTTACGTTGTGCCCGACGGTGATAATGTTGAAAAAAACGCTGGACAAGACTCAAAAATTGATTTATATGAGAATATGAACTGCCCAGATAGCTCAGTCGGTAGAGCAGAGGACTGAAAATCCTCGTGTCGCTGGTTCGATTCCGGCTCTGGGCACCATCATTTGCAATATTGTTGTTTGAATCGGCTAGGGATGGTAGTCCGTGGATAAATTTTAAGAGATAAAATGCGTTTAAAGGAAATAAAATCGAAAACACCTTCAGAACTTTTGGCTTTTGCGGATAGTTTGGAGTTGGAGAATGCTTCGGCGTTGAAAAGACAAGACTTAATGTTTGCGATCTTGAAAAAGCTTGCAGAAAACGGAGTTGAAATACAAGGTGAAGGAGTGCTGGAAATTCTGCAGGACGGTTTCGGATTTTTGCGTTCACCGGAAGCCAATTATATGGCGGGTTCGGATGATATTTATGTTTCTCCGTCTCAAATTCGCAAAAACAGCCTTAAAACTGGTGACACGTTGGAGGGAGCTATTCGTCCTCCTAAGGAAGGTGAAAGATATTTTGCGATGTCAAAGGTCAGTACCGTTAACGGAGATCCTCTGGAAGCAGTGCGCCATCGTGTGAATTTTGATGATTTGACTCCGTTATACCCTAATTCCAAGATTGATCTTGAATTTCCAAATGGCAATGGAAAAGACTTAACTACTCGAGTTATTGAATTGATTTCTCCTTTGGGAAGGGGGCAACGTGCTTTGATTGTTGCGCCTCCTCGTACCGGAAAAACAGTTATGTTGCAGAATTTGGCTCACGCAATAAAAGCAAATTCTCCCGAAACCTATTTAATCGTTCTGCTTATCGACGAACGTCCGGAAGAAGTCACGGATATGCGACGCTCGGTTGACGGAGAGGTAGTCAGTTCCACTTTCGATGAGGTTCCGACTCGTCACGTTCAGGTTGCGGAGATGGTTATTGAAAAGGCCAAAAGGCTGGTTGAACACAAAAAAGACGTCGTAATTTTGCTAGACTCAATTACTCGTTTGGCGAGGGCTTACAACACAGTATGTCCGTCTTCGGGAAAGGTTCTTACAGGTGGAGTCGATGCAAATGCGTTGCAGCGTCCGAAGAGAATTTTCGGTGCGGCCCGTAATATCGAGGAGGGAGGATCTTTGACAATTATCGGAACGGCTCTTGTAGAAACAGGTTCTCGTATGGATGATGTGATTTTCGAGGAGTTCAAAGGTACAGGTAACGCGGAAATCGTTCTTGATAGAAAACTGTCTGACAAGAGAATCTTCCCGGCAATTGATATCACTAAGTCGGGAACAAGAAAAGAAGAGTTGTTAGTCGAGCGCGGTAATCTATCTAAAATGTGGGTTTTGCGAAGAATCCTTATCCCGATGGGTTCAAACGACGGTATGGAATTCTTGATTGAAAAACTGAAAAATACCAAAAACAACGACGAGTTTTTTATAACGATGAATCAGTGATGCAAAAAGAGACTCCTTTTATCAGTGAACGTTTACTGAGGTTGCTGCGTTGTCCGATGACAGGAGTTGATCTTGAGTTGAGGAATGGCAGTTTGGTCAATGAAAAATTTGGGGTTTCATATCCTGTCGCAGATGGAATCCCGATCATGTTGTCGTTGCCTAAGCGCAAGACAAAAAAGTCACGAAGCAGACAGAAGGAAAAGGAAAATTCTCTCTAAAATCTTTGTAGTAATCTAGACTTTGTTCAGATATTTTGGTAGCTTGTTGGCAACGATGCCGGACTAGCTCAGCTGGTAGAGCGGCTGATTTGTAATCAGTAGGTCAATGGTTCGAGTCCGTTGTCCGGCACCACTGTATCAGAGCTTTTCGATCATCGAGAAATTTTTGAAAATTGTCGGGTCAACCCTGGGTCAACCTTTTGAAAGTGAAATTCCTTCTGAAATTATTTGATCGAGTTGAGATAATTCGAAACGAAATAATTTTATCTGATTAATTACAATTGATGAATACCTTCCCGTTTTTAATGCATTCAGTTTGGCTCTATGGTTAGGATGTTTTTTCGGAGTGAGTCCTCCGTGCAATCGACAACGTCCGTTTTTCATTGGGAGATTTTTGCACTTTCCGAATTTTGTTTTTGCTCCGCAGATATTGAGCGGGCTATTTTGAAACGTTTCCGACAATGGCTTGAGCTCCTTTTTCGATGTTGATTTTCTCGACGATTATCTTTTGCGTTTTGTTTTTGAATTTCGAAAGGGTGATGGCTAACTGAGCTACGCGGCTTTGGTATTTTGTTGCATATTTCAAATATAGCTCTTTGAATGGCAACGATTGCGATTGAACTCCTGCACTGTAAAGCTGATTGCTTCGGTTTTGAGCTCCAATTAAGGCTGAAATCAAAGTCTGTTCCGTTATTTCTTCGGGATTAAACAGAAAATCGATCTGCGCTTGAGTACTGAGTTTATCTGCTTCTTTCGAAACAACACCGTTGGAATTCATTACAACAAACCCCAACGTCGATAACGCCAAATCTTTTGGAATTTCGTAATCATTCCCATTAATTTTTACGCTTGCGATGTCTTGTTCATCAGTAATTTTCTTCATAATTTTCTCAAACCATTCTATGCTTATATTTTAGCACGTTAGGGTTTGTTTTTTGGAAAAAATTGTTGAAGCCCCTTATGAGTAGGTTCAAAACAAATTTCCATTTACTTTTGCATATATAAGTTCACAATAATCTAGCATATACTTCGCGGAAGCTCCTTTACTTTTCATATTCTCGAAGGTCTTATCATCCAAAATCACATAATGCCAAGTTGCCTGCATACGATCTTCTAAAGATAATTCATTAACTTTTTTAATCCAATCTAGAGCACTTTTCTGCTTTTGTACGACATTCTCTTGACTGATGTCTTTCTGCGCTTTTGTTTCAACTATGTATATATCATTATCAATTTTAACCATAAAATCAGGCGAGTAAGAAGAAAGCATTCCGTCTGTTCGAATATATTTCATACGAGCGAATTTATGATGATTTTCGTTGATTTTTAAGAGACGTTCTACTTCGGAATCTGCATCAACAAATTCTAAAAAGCTTTTCTCAAATTCTCCTTTGTTAGATGGATATCCTGTTTTTTCATAAATAGATTTTTGAATATTCAAAGAAAAATTCTTTCGTATTTTTAAGTTTGGAACTTCTGAAAAATACTTCTTTTCAACTATGGCTTCTTCTACGTTTACATTGTTTAAAAGTTCGTAAATCGATTGACTTACCTCTTTCATAATGTGTTTTATAACTTCACCCTTCAGCAACATTAAAACACGCCAATTATTGCTGTCCATTGGATCAAAAGACTCCCCAAATAATTTATTGCGTATGTATTCGTCGATTACAGCTGCCAGCGAAGTTTGATTGATCTGCAATATCGGGAATTCTTCATGATATTGAGAAATATTTGTGGTAATTGTCGCAACTATTTTAGCCAAAAAATCGTTGTAGCTTTTAGCATCAAAAATACCACTATGAACTTTATATTCACCAAAGAGAGTTTTTACAGTCATTTCTTGAGCTTCAAAAACTTCGTTCGAACGATCTGTAATGGATCTTAATTGTTTTAAAGTCCACGGGAGAGCTTTGAAATTATCGGCGCTCAGATTTTTAGGAGATAACATTTCTTCTCGATCTTTTATGATATACGGAATATAGAAATCATAATCTTCGTAATTTTTTTTCAACCCAACCGTAATAATGTCTCCTAAAATGTTTTTTCGCTTAACTTCTTCTTTTTCTTCAAAAATCATATCTTTTTTCAGATCTTCATAAAATTGAATGAATTGAGGGTATTCTACTATATGTAAGATATCATAATATCCGTTGGGTTCTTGCTTTAAATCAAGCATTTTATGACGATTTTCCGTTTTGATTTCGGTGTATTCAGGCTCGCGCCACATTAATCTCAAACCACGTCCGATGACTTGTTCCAGAAGAATAGAACTGTCTGCAGAACGTAACGGAACTATCACGCAAACATTGTTTACATCAAATCCTTCGCGTAACATTAAGACCGATACAATGATCTTCGGAGAGGATTTTTTATCAATATTGAACAGAGTTTGTTTCAAGTTTTTCCATTCATCAGGCTTAATATTTCCCTTTTTATCTGAATCTATTTGAACTATGTTTCGATCAGACCATCCGCTTTGCCCAAGAAAATCCATCACCATGTTAGAAACCTTTGTATTTTCACAAACTACGAGCATTTTCGGATATTTATTGTACTTAACGAATTCTTCCTCCAAAAGTTGAAGACGTACCAATCCTGCTCTCAGCATTAATTTCTGCCCATCTGATAATCCAACGATTTCTTTACCGTCGTAGATAGCTTTAAAATTCAAATCATTATCAGAAAGAGAATCTATTTCTTTACGTCTATCTATGGCAATCGTTTTTACCAGACCTGAATAAATAGCTTGGTGCAAAGTATAATCAACGATCACATGCGGGAAATAATGCTTTGTACGCCTTTGGCCTGAACCTGTTACGTCATAGGGAGTTACTGAGAAGTCTATCTGAATGAAGTTTTCTTTTTTATTTTCAGAAATATAATTCAGAGACTTTTGCCATTCGACTTCTTTTATCTCGTCAGCGGTTTTGGTTTCATGAATGTGATGTGCTTCATCGTTGAATACGCATATATTCTCGAGAGATCGCAAATACTCCAACTCGTTACCACTTAAATATTGATTATCCAGAGATTCCAGCGAATGTCCCGCAGTTGTACCCGGAGTAATCGGCAGTAAATCCTTTACGATACTACTTGGATTTGAAAGAAGAGAAGAACCCTCTTCGGCTTCGTTTTCAGCTCCCATTAGTACGTGCCAATTGGTAACGATGATTCCTTCTCCCGTAACTTTACGTCCTATTTCATCTTTTTTTATGACATTATTTTGTACAAAGCTTAAAACTGCTTCACGATATTTTTCAGGAACAAAAAGCTCCTGATATCGTTTTAAATCTGATGTCTCAAAATCTCGAATTCCATCTTCGTTTTCTTTACCTAAAAAAGCATCGAGCAATCTTTCATATACAATTAATCCGGGAGCAACAAAAAGAAAATTCTTTGTAAATGAACAGCTCTTTTTTGAGTTATTGAATTTTGCATTCAGATATTGCCATAAGAAAATCGCATGCATGCACCAAGTCTTACCCGTTCCGGTCGCCATTTTGATACAATATTTCGGATGAGAAAATTTATCTTTCTTTATGGTTTGGAGAAATCTGTCGTTTACAATATCCGAATTTGCTTGTTGATACAGATCGGATACTGACTTAGTTTTTAAAATTTCATGACAGTAAATCGTATTCAAAATCGCTTGTTTCTGTCCTTCGTGAAAGTTGAATTCTCTTTCATCACAGAAAGCTTGGGGAAACCAAAAGCGCAGCAAATCTTGAGTTATCGGACTTACTTTATTGATAAATTTCCCCGATTCCCATTCTTCATTAACCCTTTTCGTTAGCTGTTCAGCGAATCTCAAAGGAATATCTCTCGTTCCCGTGTTGAGCAAACTAGGCATCTCATATCTCCTTTATCACGCAAGCTTCCAACCCGAAGACATCCACTGTTTTCACGTAAATTTTTCGTTTTCTTTCGATCTTCGGAGTAATAATTTTAGCTGTTGTAATCGTTCTGAACTCATCATGATTGTTAAAAGTGTTTCCTCGATAGTCCTGCCATTTATTGCGGAAAGTTATGCCGTCGAAATCTGGATCCACGCTCCAATATTCGGTTAAAGCCAATGGGTCTCAGGCAATTATATCCTGAAGTTTTTCTTTATTCTTTTCATCTAACGGCAATGCATCGGGAGAAAGCAGCACATAATTATCCAATTCTCTGATAATTTCTTCTTCGCTTGAACTTACGCTTCTGACTCGCGGTTCCTTTATGGTCAGATACTGTAAAGATGAAAACCGAATCTTTCCGCTGTCGATTAACTTTTCGTAACAGCGATTCTTACTTAACTGAGAAAGCAAATCAGGAGGAATAACCAAAACTTCGAGCTGTTTTCTATCAAATTGTTTTATAATTTCAACGATATCAAATACGAAATTCCAGCCGAGGACAATGACTTTATTCCATCCTCCCAAAAGGATGTTTTTAAATTCCAAAGCGCGCTTTAAAGTTGATAATCCCGTCATTTTGTTCGGACTGTCGACGTAAACAAGTGTCCGACCATCTTGCAATTTCCCAAGATTTCTTGGAATACCTTCTTCATGAAACGGCTGAGCTCCGTATAAATTCAGAACGACTTGAGATAAATCCCCAACGCGTTTAAATTCCTTTGTTGCTGCGAATATTTCTTTTTGATAATCTCCGACAGATTGATACAGAAATGGTTTTGCTTCCTGATCGATCAATCTTTTTCTCATAATCATATTTGCAGGCTTACCGAGATCAGACATAACCCACCGTCGACCTAATTTTTCCGCGACCGCCCCCGTTGTTCCGCTTCCTGCAAAGAAATCAGCAACAATGGAGTCTTCGTTTGAAGAGGCTTTTATAATACGTTCAAGTAATGCCTCTGGTTTTTGGGTAGCGTAATTTATACGTTCTTCCGAGCTTCTACCGACCATGTCAATATTCCAATAATCCTTACAATTGACTAATGTATACCAACCAATATCGTCTTGAAATTGAAGTTCTTTTGCACTTTTAAAACCATATTTTTTTAGATCGCTGTTATACGATTTTTCCTTTAATATATGAAATATATAATCGGTCGCATTCTTTCTGTAAAATAAAATGTTGTCGTGTTTTTTTGCAAAAGCTGAGTTGCCAACTCCTCCTGATTTATAACACCATATAATTTCGTTAATAAAATTCTCTTTCCCAAATATTTCATCCATCAAAATCTTTACATAATGACACACATGCCAATCAAGATGCACATAGATTGATCCTCTCTCGGATAGCAATTCCTTCATCAAGCATAATCTCGGATATAGATTTCTCAGATAACTTACCGTCCCGTCTTTCCACATATCGGAGTAAGCAAACTGCTCCAAAACAGTCGGCTTTAAATCGACAGCAGTACCGGGAAGTGATATTTTCGTGCGGTAATCTGCTTTTGAATCGAAGGGGGGATCAATATAAATTAAATCGATCATCCCTCGCATAGACGGCAGTCTCGTTGAGGGATCTCCGTTCAGCAAAGCCTGCATTACCAGCAAATTATCTCCATAACAGAGGCGATTAAACCAATCTCGTTTATCAAAACATTGTTCGCCTACAAATAGATTGCTGTCCTTACGCACAGGAAGCACGCATTCGTTTGTTTGCAAAAGTATTTTATGGTTACTTTCCAAACGTCGAAGAATCTTCTCAACTTCTTTCTTTCCTTCTGCCACAATCTTCGGCAGCACATCGATTAGGGACATCGGCATCTTCAAAACCCTCCGGTTATTTTGAATATTTTGCTGAGAGAAAATATTAAGTTTTAATAATGCCTCAAATTTGAGAGCAAAATTAATAAAATTTTAATCTTTAAATGATACAAATGACTTAGATAGTACTACTGAAAATAACCGGAGAGTTTCTTTCAGTATCAGTGGGTTTGCGGTACAATATCCTTGGAAAGAAAACGATTATTAACTAAGGATGTTGTGATGATTTACGGATACATTAGAGTAAGCACCGAGCAGCAAAATACAATCAACCAAAAGCATGAAATTTCAACGTTTGCGAATAAAAGTGGGCTTAAAATCGACAAATGGGTGGACGAAACGATTTCTTCCCGCAAGCCTCTGAAGGAACGCAAGCTGGGAAATTTGATCAAAAAATTGAAAAAAGAGGATATTCTCATTGCCAGCGAATTGAGCAGGCTTGGCAGAAACCTCATGGAAGTGATGGGAATCCTTCAGAAATGTTTGGAAAACGAGTGCCAGGTGTGGACTTTGAAAGAGAACTACCGACTCGGTGCTGATATTCGGAGCAAAGTTTTGGCTTTCGCTTTTTCACTCGCTAACGAGGCAGCAAGGCGCTGCAGCCGGTATTTTCAGGAATATTCTCATTCAACAGTATGCCGAACAAATCTCAAAAATCGTTTCAGATATGGAGAGCATACCGTCGGATAGGAGTACCTATAATACCGGCACCGGAAACTTCCCGGTCGGACGCCCTTTCGGCAGCACTTACAGAAAACTGAAAAGAAAGCACAATAAAATCAAAGAACTTCTTGCGAAAAAAGTTTCAAAAGCTGAAATTGCCCGCCTTCTCGGATGCGATTGGAATACCCTGCATCGCTATATAAAAGAGCAGATTGTATTGGCAAGCAATGTTATGAGAAATCCAGCTATATAACCGCTACTATTTTGACATCGCGAGGGACACGTTTTGAACATGTCCCTGTTGCTGTTTAAGTTATAATACAAATTTAGTTTTTTAATTTTTCAGAGAGGATTCTAGATTTAGCTGTATTAGTCGTAGGCTGTGATTGGTCTGACCATCTGAACGATCTTCATCTCGACTATCTTCACAAGATTTACATTTTGGATCCATTACTATATTAACGTTACCTAGACGTTTTTTGTTTTTGCAAGCTTTGCAGTCTTTGCGATATTTTTGCCCTGAAATTATAACAGAATACCTATTTGGTTGTTCAGGTGTAATTTTTGCCGCCATTTGTTCACAAAATTTACATGGATCGCGAACTGTTACCATGTTAAGAGGCTCTAATTGATCGCGATATAAATACTCTACTATGCATTCCGTATGAGTATAGCGTGTATACTTTGAACACAAATCCTCTGCACATTGTATATAATTTATGGGGTTTGTGGCTTTTAACTCCTCAAATTTTTCTAAAAATTCTTTTTTGTCCTTCCCATCATTTAGGTTAAAAAATCCTATATACTCACCAAACTGTTCCAATAAATGGTTGGTTTTTTCGATGATAATTTCTTTTACTATTTTAAATGATTCAAAAAATCCTTTTCTGCCAAAGGAGAGAGTGGACATATCTACTTTTAAAACATTTAGCGACTTTATATACTCCGACTCCGATAGGAGCTTTTCACGATGCCAGCTGCTTATGTAAGGGTCTTCTTGATAATTTTGCAATACTTTTGATATTTCTGTATTATTTTTCAGATTTTTTGTTTCATTCCAAAAAGACCCAATAAGAGATTTCATTTTATTATACGCTTTACGCCTATTTAATATTCTTTTTAACTCCGAAAAAACTCTAACAACATCGTTCATCGCATCTATTTCTTCAACAGAAACTCCAAACTCTTCGCAAAGTTGTCTAGCTTTATACCGCTTTCCACCTACGACAAAATCATCAAAGTCATGGGTGACATTCATTAATCCGTTTATGAATGCATCACCATTACAGAATAAAAGATTTGTATCTGCCCCGTTTGCTTTCAAAACATCTTTAGCCTCTTTCACTAAAGATAAAGCTTCATCTTTAGTTATATCTTTATTTATTCCAAAAGATTGCTTTATTATTTCAACAAAATTTGGACATTCATTTAAATCTATTACTGATCCATATCTTAATTCATGAGAATTTTTATTTACTTTAGCTTTCTTTGAAGAAGCCTCTTGGTCTTCTATTTTAACTTCAGAAAGACTGTACGGTCTTTTGTTATTATTTGGAGCTAAATTTTCCATCCCATACAGGCTTGGAACAATTAAAATCACCCACAAAAATTTCAGAAATTTAATGTACTGTTTCATAAACAAACCTCCTTCTTTCTTCCATTTTGAGTAGCACACGTCGCGCCAAAATGATATTTTTCCAAAACAGAATCGTTCCGAAAGCATCACTTTCGCGAATTACACACTTCCTCCGTTCACACAATGCAAGCGGACATCAATTGTCACTACAAAAACTACACGTACTACTCAAACTCTTTACAAATATCACAGGATTATTGAGTTTTCAACGATGCTCCAGATTTTGAACACACCAATTAGCTCTTTGCAAACTCCAGTAACGAAAAGATTTTATAATTGTCAGCATTTTCTGATAATTTTTCCTGCATATATCCCGCACAAAAAGCTATTACGTATTTCTGACGGACTAGAACGGACGAAAATACGTAAACGGAGTATATGTTGGCGGCACAGCAAATGCATCGCCTATATCAGGTTTGCCGCATAAGACGTGATTTTTTCGCATCTTTTTTGCTTAATTCAAAATTTCATGATATATTCAATCGCGCAGGATGGAGACGAAGATGTTATTAGGATTATCCGTAGAAAATTGGTTGTCTTTCAAAGATAAGACAGAATTTTCAATGATTGCTACGCGCGAACAGCAGCACGGAGACCGGCTGTTTGAACTGAATCATTACAAAAACAGAGTTCTTCCGATTGCTGCTATTTATGGAGCAAATGCTTCCGGAAAAACCAATTTTATCAAGATAATGTCGACGGCGAGAAATTTTATTCTCAATGGTTCGCGTCCGGAGGAAGTTCTGCCCGTGTATCCGTATTTATTGGACGACGATTGCGTGAAAAAGCCTTCTCGATTTTCCGTTGGGATTCTGATCGATGACACAATATACGAATATGCTTTTGTTGTCGATCGTAAGCAAGTTATTGAGGAGAAACTGTCGGAAGTACAGCCTAAAAAGGAGAAGATTTTATTTCATCGAAAATCAAATGAGATTTTTTTCGCCGATGAAATCAAAGATCAGGAATTTTTACAGTTTATTTTTAAAGGAACTCGAAAAAATCAGTTGTTTTTAACCAGTTCGGTTTTTCAAAACGCCGAACATTTCAAAAAAATTTTCGATTGGTTCGATAACATCGAGATCATTACGCCGGACGCGACTTTTCAGCCTTTTGAAAAATTTTTCGACGAAACAAGCCATTTATATAACGACATAAATAATTATTTCCAAAATTGCGATGTCGGAATTGAGAAAATCGAGTGCGAAGAAATTCCGTTCAGCTCTTTACCCTTACCTTTAGATACTCGATCCTTCTTCGCAAATATTCAGGAAGGCAGAACCTTTCGCTTGCAGATCGGACGTGAAAGAATTTTAGTAACGAAGAAGAACGGGAATATCGTATCGAAAAGAATAATATCCGTACATACGAACGAGCAAGGGCAGAATGTGAAATTCAATTTAACCGACGAGTCCGACGGAACTTTGCGCGCCATCGATTTGTTTCCGGCTTTTTCTGAACTTTGCACCGACAGTTCGAAGATATACATAGTTGATGAAATCGATCGAAGCTTGCATCCTCTGTTGGTGAAGCATCTGATAGAAACGTATTTAGACAGCTGCAACAAATCTAAGAAAGGTCAACTAATTTTCACAACTCACGATACGAATCTGATAAGTCAGAAGATATTCCGTCGGGATGAAATCTGGGTAATCGATCGAAATAAATTCAAGTCGTCGGAGTTTATCTCTTTCAGCGATTTTGAAAATATCCGAAAAGATAAAGATATCCGGAAGAGCTACATGGACGGCAGATTCGGTGGCATACCTACATTGATGGGGAACTAATTAGATACAATCGCATAAGAAAATCTCGCTGCCTTCCTTTTAAGAAACTCATTCATTTGGTAATGGCAGGAACGAGAACAGAACCTCAGTATTTTTCAATATTTCGATCTGACGAATATGTTTTGAAATTTCACAAAAACAGAAGAAACGAAACCTCTCCGAAAGGATTGGTTAAAAGAGCGAATTCGGTTGAAAAGGAAAACGGATTATCCAACGCAGATCAAATTTGGATTGTTTCAGATAAAGATAATTGGACGGATGAGCATTTTAAAGCGTTGAAAATTTGGTTGCAGAAACCTCAACGTTTCCATGCCTTGAGTAATCCGAGTTTCGAGTATTGGCTGTTGTTGCATTTCGAAGACACAGGGATTTCATCTCAAGACGATTGTTTAAACCGATTGAAAAAATATCTCCAGGGGTATGATAAGAATCTGGATATAAAAGTTTTTACTCCTGAGTTGATAAAAAAAGCAGTATTGCGCGCTAAGAAAAGAAACGATAATGCGGATGGAAATTGCTTCGATTATCAAGGTTCAACCGTGTATAAGTTGGTTGAGATTTTACTAGATTGATTTTTTTAGCCGACAGAACCGACATTCCGGCAGTTCTTTAAATTTGAGGAATTGCAAGCTGTATGCTTTCCGGCATTATGCCGGCATTGCCGGCAGGAAGGTCCTGCAGCCAGTATTCTTAAATACTTTGATATAAAGGTATGCACGAACAAATAACTAAAATCGATTTAGATATGGAGAGCATACCGTTATACAGGAGTATCGCCTACACGGGCTCCGTGCCGGCATTACCAGCACAAATGCCGATCTTCTTGATCGCACAAACCCTTAAATTTCAGAGTGCGCCGATTTGCCGGCTCTGCCAGCGCAAAATTATGTTATACGAAATACCAACTTAATCATCCGTTTATTTTTAAATATTTCATAGGGACATCTTTTGTTACTTCCGTCGCTATCTAACTCTAAGATTCCTTTTTCTTTCAAAATTCGTCTAGTCAGTTTCACATCGAATCCAGTGCAAATTTCTTTTTGAAACGCCTGAGTATATATGTAGTATGTTTCAGCGTTTTCTTCAAAAACGAGAAGTCCTAATGAGTTGTTATAACTTTTAGCTTCCCCGAATCCTTCAATTCCGTGAATTTTTGTTTTAAATCTGTTTTGATTCATCTCCAAAAATCCTCTGATATGATCAATCACCTGATTTTCTTCATGAGACTTCACTGATCCCCGATTTGTGAGCCATTTGGAGAACACTTTTGTTACATCTTCTTCTATGGCTGAGGAGTTATGCGTCAGGATTCCCAAACAATCTGATGAAGCGAATATTCCAGCTGTAATATTTCCCGCAAAATAATCCGCAACTCGTTGAACTTGTCCGTCGGCTTGTTTCAGATTGAATCTTTCGTACAAATTCTTTTGAGTTTGAGCATATATTCCCCGTAAAGTTTCTACGCTGTCTTTCATCGCGACTCCTTTCGCGAATTCATGAGCAGCTGTTCCATAATATAAATTTGTTTGTTGCTTAATATAGTTACTGAACTCACTTCCGCTGGAGAAACTATGAAGATTATTAAATATTCCAAATCCGTTTTCAATTTCTGCGTAAATATCAATGGCTCTGACGCCTTGACCTCCTTTAACCTTCTCTCCAGATTCATTGATTTTATCCGCTACGCAGATTTCGCCTGTACTAATAGCGTTTAAAAGCCAAGTTTTTATGGATTGCGGATTTCCGTTTTTATCAGCTCTTCCCTTTCCTGATCCGTTCGCTATAAGATACGAGTTGCCGCCTGTTTCTTTACTGTTAGCCTGTGAAAGTTCATCCAATATAAGAGTGGAATCGTTATGAAGTTCAGCTAGTCCTTCGAGTCCATTAGATGTGAGACGCCATATTTTCATAAACTCATGACCTCCCCAAACCGAGGCTCCTAAATAAGCCAAAGTTGTTTTACCTATCGAACTTCTTCCTACATAATGAAAAATGCAACCGCTTAATCCCAAAGGTCTTAATATAATTGAACTCAATGAATTACAAAGAACAAAAGTCAGATTTTCGTTATTTTCACAAAATCTGCATATTTTCTCCTTCCATTCCTCCAGAGTTCTGCGCTGTCCGAATCCGCAATTTCTCAGAGATTTTGAAAGAATAACTTTTTTCTCATCTTTTACTCCGTCTCGGATTGCCATAAACGACGGACAGACATAAGTATCAAAATCTGTGTTTGTCCAGCCAGTTTTATTGATCTCAATGAAATGATCTTTTTGATTCATGGTATCAAACTGGCTCAGCAGATATGACTTTAGCTTCGAACTCTCAATATGCGGACAAAATCCCTTTCATCAGTAAGATTTTAACGACATCTTGGATGTTATAGAAATGATCATTCTTTATATCCAGAATTTGAATATCACCATTCATATCCTTAAATTCCAGACGAGTTTTCCAAACAGGTACCCAGCAGCTTAGCTGGTGGTTCTGCATATGCGCCTATAAGGCTTCTTTACTAGCTTCCGCCTTAAGGGCGTACCCTGATCTGACCGTGCGACCTTTACTTACTACCCATAAATGGGTCTAGTTCCATTGTTAATTGAGTACTTTCCGCATCTTCTTTTAACTGATTCCTTATATATTCCGTTATCTTCTTTGTATTCTTTCCTATCGTATCTACATAATATCCTCTACACCCAAACTCTCTGTTTCTATACTTGTACTTTAAGTTTCCCCATTTCTCGTAGATTAGTAGACTACTTTTCCCTTTCAAATACCCCATTATTCCTGATACTGAGTATTTCGGCGGTATTTCTATTAACATATGTACGTGATCCGCACATACTTCCGCCTCTATTATATTTATCCCTTTCCAATTGCATAATTTCCTTAATATTGCTCCTATTTCTAGCCTTCGACTTCCATAAAACGCTTTCCGTCTGTACTTCGGCGCAAACTCCACGTGATACTTACAATTCCAACTCGTGTGTGATATCTTATTCACATTCATGAGAACTCCTCTTTTCTTAAATCGGTCAGATCACTTTTTTGATTTATATCAGAGGAGTTCTCTCTCGCATAGCTATAAGCTTTCCGGAACCACCAGACTATCTGCTGGTTTTCTGGATACAAAAAAAGCGCTGAAATATCAGCGCCTGAACGACACAATTTTAGCAAACAATTACTTCTTGTTCACGATATTTTTCGCTTCTTCCACTGAATCCTTGACTCTCTTGGTAACTGCTGCTGTCAACTCTTTATTCGAAGCCACCAACATGTCAGAAATTTGCTTACTGTTACTGACTGCTTTCGCAACCGTGTCTCGAGTAACTTCGTTAAATTTCGTTATCATATCTGATGGTTTACCGGTTTTTTCCCAGATAGATCCCATATCTGTCATCATCTGCTTAATGAATGCCGCTTGTAACTTTGTAATACCGTTACATACCTCAATTGACATTTTGTTAATTAAACCCAACACTTCCAAATTCTTTTTATAGGATTCCATAATCGCATTCATGTCAATGCTTGGCATTTTAAAATTAGGAAACATCGTTGTCCCTGTTTTCTCAGTTGTTCCACTGTTATTTGGTGTACCCATAACTTTCTCCTTAATGCATTACAACGGTTGCTATTGTACACCCCAAATGAAAAAAAATCAAACAAATATAGAATTTTTTAATTATTTTAGGATATTTTTATATAAATCTATACCGCAAGGACTATGCCACTTTCTGGTTTCCAATGCAAATAAACTTGATCATCCCATTGTATGGGTCTCTCAGCCGCTCGAACTAAATTTGCAACAGTCGCTAAAACGACTGCTCCCGATGTCAGTTTTACGTAATATATTGAAACATCTCCAAGATAAGCTATATCTTGAACAGTCCCACTTGTCCAATTATACTCATCCTTCGGCTCCTCCAAAGACAGCATAACTTTCTCGGGACGAATAGCGACACAGATCTGTGCCCCTACCGGAACAGACGCAGAATGATTAACATAGAGATTTTTCTCCAACATTGTAGATTTTACTATCACGTGATCCGACTTTTCTTCAATTATCAAGCCTTCGAATAAATTTACCGATCCGATAAAATTCGCAACGTATCTGGAATTCGGATACTCATAGACTTCGGTCGGACCTCCCACCTGAAATATACGCCCTTCGTTCATCACGCCAATACGAGTTGACATAGTCATTGCTTCCTCTTGATCGTGCGAAACCATTACAAAAGTGACTCCGACTTTTTCTTGGATATTAACCAATTCCAACTGAGTTCTTTCTCTCAATTTTTTATCCAATGCAGCCAAAGGCTCATCCAATAAAACCAATTTCGGCTGTTTTACGAGACTTCTAGCCAAAGCGACCCTCTGCCTCTCTCCACCTGAGAGTTGATGCGGTCGCCTTTTTTCATATCCGCTCATTTGAACGAGTTTTAAATACGCATTAACTCTATCCTGTATTTCACTTTTGCCCATACCTTCCTGAATTAATCCGAAAGCAACGTTTTGTTCCACTGTCATGTGTGGGAACAATGCATAAGACTGAAAAACCATACTAACAGGACGCTTATAAGCCGGAGTGTCAGTCATATCAACTCCATCAATAAAAATCTTCCCCGAAGTAGGAGACTCGAAACCTGCTAACATTCTCAACAAAGTGGTTTTTCCGCACCCCGAATGTCCCAAGAGAGAGAAAAGTTCTCCCTTGTATATGGAGAGCGACACATCATTAACCGCAACCTTTTCCCCAAAAGTCTTCGTAAGATTTTTGATACAGACATACGGCTTAATCTTCGGATCTTGCCAAGGTTCGGGATTACTTAATCTATTTTTCTGGTTCGATTGCACCGCAGCCATTTTCCTTTCAATAATTCAGATACTACGCTCGATACCTTTTATTATATAGAAAAGTAAGAACAAACGCTAAATAAAATTCCAGAATTAATTATTTTTAAAATTTTTGATGGTAGCTTGGAAATAGATAGTGGGAGTGTTTTATGAAGAAAATTTTGGGAATATTACTGATTTTGACTGCTTGCTGTAGCACTGAAGAACGAAATATCTTAAACGAGGCTAAATTTCAGGAAGAAAGAATAAGAAACCATTTTATGGGATATGTTTCCGAAGATGTTTCAACATTAATCGCAGAAACTCAAATTATAGCTTACAAACTAAAGTCGCTGAAATTTCATAAACTCGCAAACAAGTTTAATTCCTATATTGATGTCCTCATGTACGGGAACCGAACTATATATGAATCTGTAAAAGACATGCAAGATCTTGTATACAAAGGTATTTGCGCTTGTGACTATCCGTATTGTATAGAAAATCCTTTTGTCAAATGATTTTGGGATTCGATACCGTACTTTTCAAAATCACCCTGGCCACGGTAGCCACATACACCTTAGCGGCCCCCGATTTTTTTAATAATTCAGCACAAGCGTTGGCGGTTGCTCCAGTTGTTATGACATCATCTACCAACAAAACTACTTTATCTTTAACTGAAATTTCCGCATTCACAGAGAAACTTTTTCTTAAATTTATCAGTCTTTTTTCTTTGTTAAGGGACTTTTGCTGCATTGTTTCTCTGATTTTCCTCAAAATTTCCGGTCTATAACTCAAACCAGTCAGTTTTTGCAGTTCCATACATAACAACTCTGTTTGATTATATTTCCTTTTAAATCTTCGTTTATAAGTAATCGGAATAGGCACAAGAAAATCAATCTCACAAAAAAAATCTTGAATTATTCGATTAAGCCACTTCGCAAAAATCGGAGCATATAAAGTGGCATCACCATCTTTAAATTTAAGAATCAAATGCCGAGCAAGACCTTCATATTGCATGACCGATACAACCCTATCAAAAAAATTTCCTCCAACAACGCAATATTTGCAAATTCCGTCATCTATAGGCTGACCACAAGTGTTACATTTGGGTTCCGATATCCACCTAATTTCTTTCCAACAGTAATTACAAAGTCCCACTTTTTCGACGTATTCTCCACAACATATGCATCGAGGGGGCAATAATTCATTTTTTAATCTTTCCCAACAAGCGCCCATTCTTAAAAAATCCCAAATTGAAGAAATTCTATAACGCAACAAGTTAAAATATTCTAAAAATTTATTTAAAGATATGTCGTTAACCATTTTCTTACTTTTATAAATTGGCTTTTATTCTGCATTATGAGATAATACTCCCGTTTGATTATATGTATTTGGAGAGTATTTATGGAATATTGTACTTTTGAATGTATCGTTGTGGTGTCAGGTGTACTAGCCCTGATATACGGAGCGATTAATACCATGAATATGCTCAAACTCAGCGCTGGAAATGCAAAAATGCAAGAGATTGCAGGAGCAATACAGAGTGGAGCTTCGGCATATTTAAATAGGCAGTATACCACTATATCGGTAGTTGGTATAATCATCGCTGCACTTGTTGCTTCCTTTATGGGAATTTATCCTGCTGTAGGTTTTGTGTTAGGAGCAGTTTTATCAGGAATCGCTGGTTACATAGGCATGAATATTTCTGTTAGAGCAAATGTTCGTACAACTGAAGCCGCAAAAAAAGGCATCAATTATGCATTGTCTGTTGCTTATAAATCAGGATCTGTAACTGGATTTTTAGTTGTAGGACTGGGATTACTAGGCATCTCTTTTTATTTCTTCTATTTGAGAGCATTTTTGACTGATGAAAGGCTGATTTCCGAATCGCTTATAGCTATGGGATTTGGGGCCTCTTTAATTTCGATTTTTGCGCGTCTTGGCGGAGGAATCTTCACAAAAGGAGCCGATGTCGGAGCAGACTTGGTTGGGAAAGTCGAAGCAGGAATTCCGGAAGATGACCCGAGAAATCCTGCGGTTATCGCAGACAACGTCGGAGACAATGTCGGAGATTGCGCTGGTATGGCAGCTGACTTATTCGAAACTTACGTCGTAACTATCGCTGCAACAATGGTCTTGGCAGGAATTTTCTTTACCGGATCAAACAAGGATTTATTCATGTTGTATCCTCTAGTAATTTCTGGTGTCTGCATTTTCGGATCTATATTCGGAACATTTTTTGTAGTACTTGGGAAAAGCGGAAAAGTCATGCATGCTTTGTACAAAGGTCTGTTTGCAACAGTCGGATTTTCCATCGTTTTCATTTATGTAGCCACAAAAAAAATGCTAGGGGACTTAGGTACTGTTTACAACATCGGAACCCAAGCATTCACCGGATCCGACATTTTGGTTTGTGCAATGGTTGGATTAGTCATTACTTTATTATTGGTTTTTATCACTGAGTATTATACTTCGTATTCGTACAGACCGGTTATCAGTATTGCTAAAGCATCTACAACGGGACATGGAACGAACATTATTCAGGGTTTGGCTATCTCGATGGAGGCGACCGCGGTTCCTGCTTTAATAATCTGTGCGGGAATTTTAGTGTCATACTTGAGTGCAGGACTTTATGGAATTGCGATTTCAGCAACCTCAATGTTGGCCCTGGCGGGAATTATTGTTACTCTGGATGCCTATGGTCCTGTAACTGATAATGCTGGAGGTATTGCTGAAATGTCAGGACTCCCGGAAAATATCCGTAACGTTACCGATAAATTGGATGCCGTTGGAAATACAACAAAGGCTGTAACAAAAGGATATGCCATCGGATCAGCCGGTTTGGCTTCTCTGGTTTTATTCTCTGCTTACACCCAGGATATTGAGTTCTATTTCAAAAATTTGAATGTACATTTTGATCTAGGAAATCCTTATGTAGTTATTGGATTGATTTGCGGAGGTTTGTTGCCTTATCTCTTCGGAGCCTGTGGAATGATGGCTGTAGGAAGAGCCGGTGGTGCGATAGTTTTAGAGGTCCGTCGTCAGTTCAAGACAATTAAGGGCATCATGACAGGAAAGGCAAAGCCTGACTACAAAACCGCTGTCGATATTTTGACTCAGGAAGCAATCAAAGAAATGATTCTGCCGTCATTATTGCCTGTGTTAGCTCCAATAGTTCTTTATCTTGCAATCGGCGTTGTTGCTGGACATGAAGCGGGGTTGATCAGTGTCGGAGCTATGCTTTTGGGAACGATTCTAACTGGTCTGTTCTTAGCTATCTCTATGACTTCGGGAGGTGGAGCTTGGGATAATGCGAAAAAGTACATCGAAGATGGAAACTTTGGAGGAAAAGGATCAGAAGCACACAAGGCGGCTGTCACTGGAGACACTGTCGGAGATCCTTACAAAGATACTGCAGGACCAGCAATTAATCCTATGATCAAAATTACAAATATTGTCGCAATTTTGCTTTTGGCTTCACTTGCAAAACTAATGTCATGATTTATGTTTTTGATCTGTTATAAGAACCGCCTTCGGGCGGTTTTTTTGTTGAGCTAAAAGTAAAAATATCTGCTTAATTAGAATTATAGAATTGTTGTAATTTTCTCGACTTAGTTAGTATAATGACAGGTGTTTGACTAGGAAATTTTTGAGGAAAATTTTGAGAAGATTTCTATTTTTGTTATTTTTTTCGATGTTTTGCGCAAATGCAAGCTGCAAATTGGAAGAATTTTCTCTGAAAAACGGAATGAACGTAATAATGATAGAAAAAAAATCCGTGCCAATTATATCACTTTCAATTTGGTACAGATGCGGAGCCCAATGCGATATACCTTCTAAGTCAGGAGTCGCTCATTTTCTCGAACATCTCGCATTTTTAAATCATAAGCAAGAATTCAGTAATTACCTTGATGAAATCGGCGCTGAAAAAAATGCTTTTACATCAATTAATACCATTTGTTTCTATGAAATTTTCCCTAAAGAGTGTCTCGGAAAGGTCTTATTTTTTGAATCAAAACGAATGCAAGGTTTGGAGGTTGAACCTGAAGTATTTTTGAATGAAAAAAAGGCAATAACAGAAGAAAGAGAAATGAGAATAGATGCCGATATCCAAGGAAAATATGGGGAAGTGTTTTTATCTAACGTATTCAACAGGCAAGTCGGAGGTATCCCGATTATTGGATGGAAACACGAAATAGAATCTATAGAAATCGAGGATTTACAACTATTCTACAAGAAGTGGATATCCCCAAACAATGCCATAATGATTTTAGTTGGAGATTTTGAAAAAGAATATGCCAAACAACTCATCAAAAAATATTTCGACATCATTCCTCAAGCAAATTTACCCCTCCTCTCATCAGGAAGCAGTCAAAAGTTCAGTAAAAAGTCGATCGAATGTAAATCTGTAGAAAATGGCCCATCCTCGACAATACAATATGTGTTTAAAATTCCTTTTTTATCCAAGGATAACTTAAGAAAATCTATTGCCTTGAATTTGGCTTTGGCAGTATTAGAGCAGCCTTCCTCTTTCGTAACGACTATTTTAAAACAAATGGATAACATCGTTTTTGATGTAAATTTTTCTTACATAGATTCCATTTATCAATATGATATTTTGGTTGTAACTTTCAACGCAACATCAATTGATAATCTGGATAAAATCGAAGTCTCATGGCCTTATTTGAAAAAGAAAATATCTGCTAACTATATATGTGAAAGTAGTTTTCAAAAAGTAAAAAAGAAAGAACTTTTATCCATTGCTTACAAAAAAGATGACATTGAAAAAATTGCAAATTATTTCGGATGGAATTTGGTATCCGGATTATCCGCAGAAGAAGTTTTAAGACTGGATGAACTGGTTCAGTCGATTACAGTAGAAGAATGCAATGATGTTCTAAATGAGATATTCTCTGCATCACCAATAGCTGTCATGAAAACTTTACCGAAAGGATATGATTGTGATTAGAAAAATTTTATTCGCAATCTTGTTTTTAATGTCAGGAATTTCAACTGCTGAGGTAAAAGAGTTAGCAAGTTCCAGAGGAATAAAGTTTTGGTATTCTAGAGATAACAGCGCTCCACTGATTAATATTGCAATTGCTTTCAAGAATTGTGGTTCAGCACATTTCGATGAAACGAAATCTTTTATTCCTGACTTATTTATAAGCACCGTGTTTAGTGGCTGTGGTGATTATTCGAAGGAAGAATTTCAGGAAAAAATAAACAATATTTCTGCCAAATTTCACGGACGTATCGATCCTGATAATATCTTATTCTTTTTTAGGTACCCAAAAATTGTATCTTCTGAAGCAGTCAGCTTGATACAAACGATGTTTGCTTCTCCAAAATTTCAAAAAATAGAGATAGAGAAAAAGAAAAATTCCTTGTCCTATTTTTGGGAAAATTATCAAGTTGCACCTATCTCTTGGTGCCTGAATATTTTGCTACCCCAGCTTCTATTTAAAGACCATCCTTATGGAAACAGTGTCAGCAATTCGGAACATCTATTGAAAGTGAATGGCTCAGACTTAAATGCGTTCTACAAAAAATACATTGTGCGAAATAATGTTGAACTGTGTATTTTCGGAAACATCTCCGAGACAGAAGCTATAAAGCTCGTGGATCAGATTTTATCCTCAATCCCTGTAGGGGAAAAAGCACCTGATAATATTCCAGACATCAATCCCTGCCTAAAAGATTTTACAAAAAAATACCATATCGAGGGACCTCAAAGTTATGTGATTTTTACTCTACCGCATATATTGCAAAGTTCTGAGCAAAAATTCGCCGCCTCCATTTTCTATCTGATACTTGGTGGAGACAACTTTAAAAGCCTTATCACAAAAAAGCTCCGATCTGAATCCGGACTAATTTATTCTGGTGGTGTTTATAAAATCGAGCAGAAACATTCTTGCTTTGAAGTAGGTATTTTACAAACTTCAAATAAAAATACGAATGTCGTTATCGATAAAATAAAACATTTATTAAAAAATTTAAAAGAAGAAGGAATATCACAAGAAGATCTCATTTTTGCAAAAAGTAATATAAAAGGAACCTTCTTAGTAGGTCTGAGAACATCTGAAGATTTATGTTATTTTTATATTGCAAAAAAATTGCAGGGATATTCTATAAAAGCCTTGGAAGAATTTTTACAGGGAATAGATGCTGTCACGTTGGAACAAGTGAACTCATTTGCTAGACAAGTTATTGACGAAAAAAATATTCCAATTGTAGTTATAGGAGGAAATGAATGAAATGTTTTTTGCTTTCATTATTTGCTTATTTATTTCTGTACTTTCAGGGTACAGTCGCTTCGGTTGAGGAATATCAAAAGAACAATGTACGAGTAATTATTTGTGATGACTTCATTCTTCCAATTACAAAGGTCGGGGTATTTTATTCTGTCGGATCGAATCTGTTAAAAAACATCTGTGAAGCAAAAGTAATAGAAAAAATCTTTTTAAGCGAAGAGTCAAAAACAGCTGCCAAAAAACTGGGAACTGATATCTCCTTCAGCGTACATGATAATTTTTCGGAAGTAAGCACGGTTGTATCGAATGAACAAATCTTAGATGTTATTAAAATTATATTGGAGAACAAACCTGACGTTGAGAGCCTACCTCTGATAAAAACCAAAATAAAAATCAAGTTTAAATTATCTGATTACTTCGAAACAAATCTTATTACTAATGAAATTTACGCTAAAACAAATCCTATAGGTATTTTTAACGAATCAATTTTAGATAATCTTACAATCCCTTATATAAAAAATTCTTTGAATAAGTACGCTGAGGCTCACACAGACATAATTATTTGTGGCAAGTTCAACAAACAATATCTGGTTGAGAAACTTAATTTAAAACCGTCATTTCCTACCGACATAAATGTGGATAATACAAATCAATTAAATACAGTTGTTTCGAAACTAAACGTTGAGGCACGAAGCAAATTTTTAGGACGATCTTTGTATTACATGTACGGAGTAAGTACCGAGGAGTTATTAAAAAAACAGAGAATAATTCTGTCAATACTAAATTATAGGCTATTCACTTATCTCAAGAAGTATTCCCAATTGCTTGGTGATTTTTTTATAACTGATTTTGTAAAACCTAATTTTATCCTCCTGGGATTTACCCTAAAAAGAGACATATCTCAAAAATTTTTCGAATCTAGTTTAAAAAATTTGTTTTCTCATCTAAAAAACACAGAATTTTCTTTCAACGAATTGCAGTTAATATCAAAACTTGAAAAATTTTCAGAAACAAATGTTAATGAAGACATTAACATGAAATATAACTTACTCAAAGAACAATACATTTTCCATTCCCAGCCAAAAGGACACATTTCCGAAGAAATATTAGGCATAACATCGCAGGATATAAAAAATTTCATTGAACAAGTCATGGAAAATAACTTTGTCGCAAAAATATCTACTCAATACAAAGCGGAAAATTGATATGAAAAAGTATTTGTCAATCATATTTATTATTTTTATGGTTTTTATAGTTTTTTGGATCTTTAATAAAAAAACGCGGAATTCTTTTCCGTTAATTCATCTAGATGATCCCTGTGATACCATCATTTTTAGTAATCAGAACAGTGATCAAATATATGTAACATTAAAATTCAAAAATTCAGGAGTGTTATATAATTCAGATAGACAACATGGAATATCACCGTTAATATCCAAACTGTTGCTCAGAAAAATTGGAGAATTATCACCAGAAGAAACTGAGGAAAAAATTCGACAGTTGGGTGTCACTAGCCTGTCCTTAAATGGGTCATCAGACGATTTTCTCATCTCATTTAGTGTAATAGAGAGTCAATTTGAACCTGCTGTAAAATTTTTACTTTCAGGTCTAAAAGCAAAATTCTCAGAAAATGATTTGGCTTGGGCTAAAGTTTTTTTTCCTACTCAAATAAACATAGAAAACTCACTTCCCAACGAAATATTGATTGACGCATTACACAAAAAATTATATCCAAACCACGTGTACGGGAAAAATCTCACAGGTTCTTCCTTAGCAATCACGACAATTACTCTAGACGATATACATAAGTTCATAAAAAATAATTTTGCTATGAGCAATTTAAAAATTTATTGCGCAGGAAACTGTTCCAAGGAAAAATTAAAAATTCTAACCGATGAACTTTCGAAATTTCTGCCAAAACAATCGAATCAAAACAACATTCCTAGTTTAAAAAATATCGCAGTTGATAATTCCGATAAAAAAATTTTAAATGACAACATAAAAGATATTTGCGGTATAACGACGGGAATACGTTTGGATGCTCTCTCTCAACAAGAAAAATCTGCTCTTTTAATTATTGCGGATACCTTGTTTAATGGGGACAATGGTGAGTTTTTAAGTGATAAATTTCCTATGAATTTTTCCTATGCAATAGAAGACCGAGACCTTTCCTCGGTTTTGATTCTATCATCATTTGTTCAGCAGGAGGATAGTGATAAATATTTAAAAAAGATAAACGATTTTTTGTCTAACTTGGATTTGTTACAACTGAAAAACTTTGAATCATCCAGAAACTATTTTATCAAAAAACAAAATCTTAAAATAAGCTCATTGAGATTCCTACATAATTCTTTAAATTTCCTATCTATGCCATTTTCTGGTTGCTCAAACGAAATTTATAAACAGGTTTTGGACAAAATCAAGCAACCGAAGACCCGCTGTACTGTAATTATTTCATCAAAATAAGGAACTGCCGTAAAAAATCGAATTACGAAATTGATATAAGAACTTTGTTCTTGTCTATCTATAAAGAGAAAGCCTCGACAAAGTCTTGGCTTTCAATATGGAAATCAAGGACAATCTTTTATTCGTAAGAGAAATCCGCCGACACACTAAGCTTAATTTTTTTCATCAAAGTGCTCTCCTCCCCAATTGAGTAGTAAATATCCGAACTATTGTCAGACGTTTCCTCCCTCACCAAAGGATCAGATATGTTACTTATCGAAATAACTTTTTTTACTTTCTTGTTAAACGGAGCCAACAAAACTTGAGCGTCTTTTTCCGCATTTTTTGCCGCTTCCATCATCAACTCAGCCTTGACTCCATCTAAGTTTAATATTTTATAAGTACAATTGTATGAAACGATCAAACCTTTCGATGCCAACTGCATGATCTGATTTTTTATATTATCGACACTTTCGAAATTTTTGGTGCGAATAAAAACCGTATCTTCAGCCGCAAAAGCTTGCTCTTTGTGAGAGATTTTTACACCTCCCCAAGCATTTTCCCTTTCTCCTCTGTTTTCAGTCTTTATATTTACCGAAATGATATCTTTCTCATCCAACCCACAGGTCTTCAAAAAATCCAAAACTTGCTGCTTATCAGCTATTCTTTTTTGGTTAAGCTTTGAGAAATCTTCATCCTTATTTTTGATTACTATTTTCAACTCTGCTATATCAGATTTCACTATTTTCTCCGCTGAACCTGATGTTGAAATACTGACGTGCTGATTGCTGTGCTTTATCGCTCTACTCACAGTCCTGAATCCGTATAAAAACACCAATGAAACGAATAAACCGACTATAAAAGTAATTCTTACTGTTTTGTCCATTGTTAATCTCCTAATCTGTCTTCTATTCTAGAACAAGAAGATTAAAAAACTGTTAATTTACCATTTTTTTCAGATCAAATAATAAATTTAACGCATCCAAAGGAGTTAATTCATTTACATTCAAATTTTTTAATCTCTCTTCTACCGGAGAAATCACGGAATAATTCAACTCGATCTGATCGGATGGATCAATGGACAAATTATGAGTTTCGCTTTTTGACTCTAATTTGATAAGCAGATCTTTTGCTCTTCTTATTACGTTTTTCGGGACTCCCGCCAAACTTGCAACATGTATGCCGTAGGATTTATCCGCAATTCCATCAATAATGCGATGATAGAAAATTACTTTTCCTTCCCACTCCTGAACTTTCAAAGTCTTGCACCTTATGTTTTTGAATTTTTCACTTAAAGTTGTAAGTTCTCTGTAGTGAGTCGCAAAGAGCACACGGCACTTGTTGTTTTTGTAAAGATTCTCTATCACCGCCCAGGCAATAGATAACCCATCGTAAGTAGATGTCCCTCTCCCGACCTCATCTAAAATGACAAAAGACCTTTCCGTAGCTTGGTTTAAAATTGTTGCGGTTTCTATCATTTCAACCATAAATGTAGATCGTCCCCTCGCCAAATCATCAGATGCTCCTATACGAGAGAACAACCTATCGACAATTCCTATTTTCGCTTTTTTCGCCGGTATAAAACTCCCAACCTGAGCCATAACGATAAGCAACGCATTCTGCCTCAGATATGTACTTTTTCCCGCCATATTAGGGCCAGTTAGCAAACAAACTCGAGAATCAAAAGTAAGATCACAATCATTTCCTGTAAAATCATTCTGGAGTAATTCCAGCACAGGATGACGCCCACTTTCTATCTCCAGCACAGGCTCAGCAACAATTTCCGGACAAACATAGTTTCGCTCTGTAGCAATCAATGAAAAATTTGTATAAACATCCAATAAAGCCAACAGCTTTATGGAATCGGAAATCGCTGCGTAATTTTGCAAAACAGTTTCAACTAATTCATTGTATATAGAACTCTGCAACTGGCTGAAATCCTCTGATGCTTTCAATATTTGATCTTGTAATTCCAACATTTCTTCCGTCGTATATCTTATGTTGTTAACAAGAGTCTGACGGTGCATAAATTCAGGCAATATCTTATTTTTTTGAGAAAGAGGAATCTCAATGTACCAACCGATGATGGCATTATTTCGAATTTTTAATGTATTTATCCCTGTCTGATATATATATTTATCCTGAAGTTTCATTATGAGATCTTCACTATGATTCTTCAAATATCTTAGTTTATCTAATTCAGAGGAATAACCCTCTGCGATTAGATCTCCATTTTGCTGAAATTTTTCCACCAATGAGGATTGAAGCCGATCTCTCAATCCAGATAAGTTAGGCAAATTTTTAAAATCATGATCTTCTTCATACGGAATATCTTTACCGAATACGATATTCCTTACTTGCTCGCTGACCACCAGGGCATCTCGGATATTCTCCATATCCTTAGGCGAAAATTTATTGAATCTTATTCTGTTTATTGATCTTTCAAAATCAGGACATTGGGCTAAAATTTCTCTCAAACCATTCGATAATTCATCATTTTCAATAAAAAATTTCACACACTCTTGCCTTTTTTTCAGAAGCTCAATATCAACTATCGGCATAGCAACACGAGATGCTAACATTCTAGCTCCGAAGGCTGTTTTTGTTTTATCTAATGCCCGAATAAGAGTATACTTTTCTTCTGATCCATTATTGTTCATGATTTCCAAACTTTTGCTGGTATCAGAATCGATAACAAGGTAATTATTCGTCGAAATTCTTCTTGGAGTCGGCAGAACTCTCAGATTATCTTTTTGTGTTATAATTAAATATTCTAAAACGGATCCACAACAAGAAAGTTCAGCATCGGAACTCAGCTCAAAACTATCCAGTGTAGAGACGTTAAAATACTTTTCCAACCTAGCTTTCTCGATTTTAGGGTTAAACTTAGACGACGGTAATTTTGTGATAGTTGCTTCAGAAAACTTATTGATACTTTTGGCAAGATCTTCAAAATCAGATGATATCAGGATCTCTTTCGGAGCATAATTTTCCAGCACGGAACTAATCCCTGAATAATCTACAGTATTCACAAAAAAATCACCGGTAGAAATATCGATTAAAGAGAAACTTATTTGATCTATTTTGTCCTTTTTCTTTTTGCAAACCGGGACCAAAGACATCAGGTAATTATTTTTATTGTACGTAAGTAAATTATCTTCCACCAAGGTTCCTGCGGAAATAATTCTTGTAATCGCCCTTTTTACAACAGATTTATACCCTCTTTTTTTCGCATCTTTCGGATTTTCCAACTGCTCGCAAACGGCTACTTTGTATCCTGCTTTTATTAATTTACTCACATAATTGTCTATGGTAGCAACAGGTATTCCGCACATGGGAATATCCTCTCCCTTCACCTTCCCTCTGTGAGTCAATACAATATTTAATACAGATGACGCTATTTTTGCATCTTCAAAAAACAGCTCATAAAAATCACCCAACCGAAACAACAATAAACAATCTTGACATTCGGATTTTGCCGCCACGTACTGAGACATCATTGGAGTTGAATCTTTTAAGGCCTTATAATAAAGAATGTTATCTTCCATGCTGCTACCCAAATGCGAATGCGTTAAGTATAAAAAAAATACTGAATGTTTTAAAGTTTATTTTACAAATGAACTTGCTACGTACTCAGAAACAAATGGCCTGATTCTCATGAATACGATTTATAGCGATTCTCCTATCAAAAGAGAAAGTTAACAATTTGTTAATTTTTTATTTCGCAAAGCCCCACACACCCACCCGTTGGCAAAATAGCGTAAAAAAGTAAAAAAAACGTTGAATTAACTATTCGTTAACTTTTTGTGTGCTTTTGATAAGCGATTGCCTATAGAAAAATCCCCAACTTTCATAGGTCAGCCTATATTTGGCCAAAACAATTTACAAAACACCGTTTAAAAATTTAAATTATTTAAACTATTCAACACCGCTATGCTATGAAACCAAGGAAATTCAACAGACAACCGGATACAAAACAAGATTGATAGAAACAGAAACCTGGCGTCCCCGACGAGATTCGAACTCGTGTTGCCGCCGTGAAAGGGCGATGTCCTAGGCCTCTAGACGACGGGGACGTTGTAACTCTTTTAATACATCCAAAAAAAAAAGTCAACACAATTTTGTAACACCCTTAAACCAGCGATTGGCATATTGATAGAAACATACAATATAAAATTCACTAGAAAATAAAAAAACAGAGATAACTAATAGAAAACACTCTCTCTAACGAACAACCACAACTAATCAGAAACACATCTGACGCCAAACTTTTAAATTACACAAATCTTAAAAAAAGAACAGCCCTGCAACCATTCCGATAATCAAAAGCCAGACCACCGCTTTCTTAACCATAACCTTAAACGGAGGTTTATTATCATTTACATGTGTTATCTCTATATTAGAATAAGGCACAACAGCATCCTCTACGTTATATCTCTCTTCTTCTCTCGCTCTTTCATCCATATACATATCATATATTCCTTACAAAAATATTAATAATGGACCTTCATTGTAATTGATTTAGTTTTTTTGTCCAACTTCCGTTTGGGAACCTCGCTTTCAGCACTGCTGCAGCACTGTTAGCCTCCTCTTGTAATCCTTCATTCTTGCAACATTCAGCTATACGATAAAACGCTTCTTCTGCACTCTTCGTATTCGAAAATCTACTGACAACATAATTATATCTACCCAATGCAGCAAGAGTGCTTTTATGTTGTTGATAATAACGGCCTATCATCATTTCGTGAGCAGCAATGATATCATCCAAAATAACTATTTTTTCCTGACTATCTGCGACATACTCGCAGGCAGGAAATCTATTTATCAATTCAATGAAAGATTTTTTTGCATCCCTGGCTTGAGCTGAATCGCGTCCTACTGTTGACACAGTCATATACTTGCTAACAGCCTTTAAATACAGCGCATAAGGAACCAATCCACTTGACGGATGATATCTTAAAAAAATATCTAACTCTCGAATGGAATCCATATAACTGCCTTTTTTGAAATTACAATAGGCTGACATAATCTGGGCCGTAGCAGCTTTTTCCGAGTACGGAAAATAAGTTTCCACATCCTTAAATCGTCCTGCAGCATCTTCAAAATCACCATTTTTCATTAAATTTTCGGCTTCGAGATAGACAACTTCAGCACTTTTCCCTTCGACAGGCAACTTCGAACTTCCGCACCCTGAAAGAAAAAAAACTAAACCTAAAACAAGGTATCTCTTACTATTTAATGCCTGTCGACCCATATCCACCTCCTGCTCTTGAAGTGTCATCTAGTGATTTTACTTCATTCCATTCAATTTTTTCATATTTTTTTACTACTAATTGAGCAATCCGCATACCACGCTCCACTACAAAATCTTCACTCCCAAGATTGATCAAAAGAACTTTCACTTCTCCGCGATAATCACTGTCGATTGTTCCAGGAGTGTTGAGAACAGTGACACCGTTTCTAAAAGCAATTCCCGATCTCGGCCTGATTTGAGCTTCGTATCTTTCAGGAATTGCAATTGATAACCCCGTCGGAATCAATTTCCTTTCCATAGGATGAATAACAACCTTCTCATCTATAGCAGCTTTCAAATCGACACCGGCACTCCCTTCAGTTGCATACTGAGGCAAGTCCAAGCCTTTACCATGATCTAAAATCTTTACGTCTACTGTTACATCTGTTTTCATTTTTTATATTTCTCCCTAAAATCTGCCAAAAATTTCTTTAATCCTTTCTCCGAAATTTGTCCCATAAATTCCGAACGCTGAACATTACTTATACTGACATCACTGATAATTGCATCATATACCTTAAAAACACCTTTGGATACGTAAACCGACCAAACTACATCGACATCCTGTTTATTCGGAATCACTACCTTAGATTTCACCAAAATCTGCTTAGATGATTTATTTTTTGACTCGATAACCACTAATTTGGCTGTTTTATATTCTGAAAATCTGGAAGAATAAAGCCTTACCAGCATATTTTCAAAACATTCAAAAAAATCTTTCTTTTCCGCTTCAGATAAAACTCTGAAATTCTTCCCTAATGAATAGCGCGCGATGCTTTCTAATGCAAAATTTTCTTTCAAAAGAACCGAAAAATTTTCTCTCACCTTTTCGGTCGTAATCTTCGGCATGTTGATTATTCCAATAGCCCTATTCCCTAAACTTTGGATAAAATCTCCTGCGGCCTTCGCTCTTTTCTCATCAATTTCGATTGCTTCTAATTCCTTTGACTCAGCAATATCTGTCCCCCCAACCAACGTCATCAATACAACAAAACCAAGCAAAATATTTTTCATTGTCTTTCTCCCTCAGGCTCCGCTTTTATCATGATATCAACCTTTTCGAATAATTCTGAGACCTTATTTTCAACTCTTTTCGTAACATTGTCAGCACTAGCCAAAGACATATCACCATCCAGTACAATTACTGCCTCTACATGCTTTTTCATGCCTGCTGAACGAGTTCTGAGAACCCTAATTTCCCTCACTTCGGAAACCTCCCTTATAGCTTTCTTAATCTTATTCCTCACCTCACTAGGCAAGGCTTCATCCATTAGATCAACCAACGCATTTCTCATAACCTTAAAAGCACTACAAAGAACGTAAATTCCAACCACCAAACCGAAAACAATATCAACATGAGCGATAAAATTTGAAATTATCAAAGATCCAATAACCGCTAAATTCATACAGAAGTCGGCTAAATAATGTAATGAATCCCCTTTAACCAAAGTTGACTCCGTCCTTCTTGCAACATACTTTTGAAAATATATCAACTGATAAACCATAATCGTAGATATCAGCATAACTGCTATACCTACGGAGGTATTTTGAATTGGTTTCGGATCGCTCCATGCTTTATAGGACTCCTGAATGATAATAAGCCCCGAATAAAAGATAATTAAACACTGAAAAATCGAAACTATTCCTTCTACTTTTTCATGACCAAAATTATGGTTATCGTCAAATTTAATGTTCGAATATCTTAAAGCATGAAATACTAAAAATGAAACTAATGCATCCAGCAATGAGTCTGTCATAGACGCCTGGAGAGAAATTGACCCGGTGACATACCAAGCAATAAACTTTATGAAAACAAGAAAAATAGAAGTCACCACTCCCAAAGAAACCGATCTCTTCGCCAATTCCGTATAACTACAGCTAAGAAACCACCTATCTAATATTTTGTTCAAAAATTTTACATCAAACATCCATATCCCCAAAACATTCTTCCATTGTAAACGAATATAAAGTATTTTTCAGTATTCATTTTAAAAATTTTGTAGTATATTATGCACTGAGTTCGGGCGGGATAGCTCAGTTGGTTAGAGCAGCGGAATCATAATCCGCGTGTCGGGGGTTCAAGTCCCTCTCCCGCTACCAGTTCAAATTTCAGCGATATCTCGATTTTAGTGTGTCGTAGATTGTTCCATTCCTTACAAAATTTGAGATCTAATAAAGAGGAAGGAGGATTCTATCTCTAGCCCCTCCTTACCATTTTTCGGTACAAGACCTTATTATATATTAGCTTGACCGCCTAATTAGTTCCTGAAGTAAAAATGCCAAGCTAATTTTAGAGAATGATATCACTTATTGCATTGACTTTTCAAGATTTTAATATTTAAAATTTAAAAAAAATAGTGAAAATTAAAAAGTTTTGGAGATATTATATGAAATACAATCTGGCCCTAGACATCGGAGTGAGTTCTATTGGTACGGCTTTAATAGAACTAGATCAAAATAATAACAGACTTCGTTTAATTGATGCGGGTGTAAGAATATTTGAAGTATCGGAAGAAGCTAAAACCAGAAGAACAAATCGAACCGCTCGTAAAAACTCGAAAAGAACGGCAAAACGTTTAAAGTTACTCTCAAACA
>ODAI010889526.1_pt1 | contig 34287 bp, 23 predicted proteins | sample 1539321 | NCBI WGS metagenome assembly ODAI01 (sample SAMN02144231, study PRJEB22623) | gut metagenome | biome: sheep rumen | host: Ovis aries | place: New Zealand
CCAAAAGCGGGAAAGTCAGGCAGAAAACGCAAGTGACAAGGGCACAGATCCCCAGGGTCAGCTTTCCAGAGCGTGACATATTTTAAAAATATATGTCACTTTTATGTTACATAATTCCTGTCTTTGACAGTTGAAAAAAAGACAAACGTCTCGAATCTCCAGTGTTTATGCGGGATTCGAGACGTTTTTTATTGTTAATCAATATGCGTACGTGGCTCCGTCTTTTGGAAAAATAAGATGAAAGGCGCGCGGGCGCGCCTTTCTTTGATTCCAGGAGCTGGAGTTTTCTGCCAAGGCATATCTTTCTTGATTAAGATTGTTTTTTATTTTTTTGTTTGTTTACATATGTTCCTCATCTTTGCGATAGGTATCAATTCTTTTGAAGTATCAAATCCAAAAGCATGGTGCAGGGAATCAGTCAGTTCATTGCGGTTATAAGAGGGAATGTAACCATATCCCTCCAGTTTTGTCATGTTCATGTCCCGGAGTTGATGGATCAGTTGGGCCGCAGTGTATTTCCCGCCAAGCCGCAGATCCAGATAACGGTATACGATCAAAGCGATGAAACAGGTCATGAAATGCGCTTTTACCCGGTCATCATTCTGCAGGTAAGCGGGACGGGCTTTAAATTCATGTTTCATGATCCGAAAACATTCCTCGATCTGCCACCTTCTCTGATTGACCCTGACGATCTCCTGTGCATCATCCTCCAGGTTGGTGCAGACAGCATAGAACCCGTCAAAGCGTTCTTCCTGAGCGATCCTTGTCTCGTCTAATGTAAAGATCCTGTGCTCTGCGATCACGCCATCGTCTGTACAGCGGTTTTCCTGTATAAAACGTTTTGCATCGGTTGAACGGCTTTTTTTCAATGAGGACGGATGATCGATCTTTTTGACAGCTCTGTCGATATGCCTCTGACGGAGTGATCTCAGGTAATCCCTGTATTTGAGAGAATACGTCACGATCATCCTCTGCTCGATGCCGTTTTCTTTGAACCATCGTTCTTTGTAGAGAACTGTTTCCTGATCCGTTTCCTCGTCCAGATCTGAAAGAGAATACGTCTTCCCTGGTTCTCCAAAACGTTTCCACCCTTCCGGACTGAGAAGCCATTCAGTCTGGAAAGATTTCAGCGTTTTAACGGACTGTGTTGTGATAAAAGCCCTGCCGTCTCTGTCGTTAAAGAGGCGGTTGCTGGTGGAGGAAAGCCCCGCGTCTGTGCAGACAACAAATCTGGAAAGAGAAAAATCTTCCAGGAGTTTCTTTTCCAATGGCTTTAGAGTGATCTGTTCATTGGTGTTGCCCGGGTTGATGCAGAAGGCAAGAGGGATACCCTCGCCGTCCATAAACAGCCCCATCTGGACGATCGGGTTGGGCCTGTTTTCCTTCGAATAGCCATACTGCTTATCGCCTGCTGCCTGTTCGATCTCAAAGTAGTAGTTCGTACAGTCATAATAAATGATGCCGGTCTTGCGCCTGGAGAGTTTCAGGCTGTTTTTATACAGTGTTGACTGGATGTAGTCTGATTCCAGAGCAAGCATACTGAGAGCACGATATATCTGATGGAGGTCAAAATCGGGCTGTTCGATATATCTGACGGACTGCTCATATGTGTTCTTCTTGGATCCCGGATAAAGGATCCGGGAATATACAAGCCTGGAAAGGATGGAGTTGATGTTGTAGTCAAATTTATGCTTCCTTTTGATGGCTGCGCAGATCTTGTCGAGACCAAGATCATAGTAGATATCCTGAAGAAAGAGATATCCCGCATTAAAGGAGCGCAGCTCATCTAACGGGATCGACCTTACAGGAGAGAAGGAGACAGAGATAGAAGTATCCTCTTCTTCAGCCTTTTGATTTAGCTGAGCAACATGGGCTCTTGCCCAGGCTTCAGCATCGTCGACACCATATGTCTCCCGGATGTATTTATCGTTCCCAAGTATTTCAACCGTTACGGTTGTTCTTTTTTTGTTTATATATGCGGACTTGATCACTGAGTATGAATTTGAATGAGCAGATTTAGTTATCCTGAGTCTCATAAACACCTCCCGAATACTACATATAGTATATCACAAGACGTAAAAAGACGCAATATAAATAACATTAAGGTTGACAAAAAAATACGCTAACCGCAAGGGCTAGCGAAACATTGGAGATTATTCAACTGTCAAAGACCCGGATCGGGGGCTTGTTTAAAAGAAAAAACTATTTCTGTACTTCTATTGACGGTATCTTTGACGCCGGTTATGATCCCGTTTTCGACAGTTTGACATTAAAAAAGAGCCAAGAGTGCCCATAATTACTGGGTTCTTGGCTCTTTTAGCTGTGAAAGAGTGTTGTATGTATGGGTTACTTCAAAAATTTTTTAATCATACGGTTGAGTTCCTTGGGCTTGTAATGAGCATTGTCCAGAGTAAGGCCAGTCAGGCCTGTAAGAGCATCCAGGGCTTTGCTTCCGTTATAAAGTGCCATATATTCCATGTCATGTACATTGACAACATTCATATTCTTCAATGTTGTGATGAGATTCTCCGGTGTGACGTGTGTATCCTGGTCATTCAGCCTGCACTCTAAAAGGCGGTAGACCAAAAGGGCAGTATAGCAGATCAAAAAGTGTGCCTTTATCCTTCTGCCCTCCCGGTGGTTTACGGGACGCCCGGAGAAGTTTGTTTTCATGATCCTGAAACAGTCTTCAATAAGATACCGCTTCTTAGCCACGTCAAGAATATCTTTTGCCGGATCATCCAGATTGGTTGCAACGGCGTAATAACCATCATATTTTTCTTCTTCTGCGATCTTTTCTTCGTCCAGTACATACTCCACGACGGCTTTTTCCCCGGATCTTGTCTTTGCTGTGCGCTTCATGAAACGGCGGACATCATTGGGGCCTTTTTTGATCTCTTCCGGATCCCCTGAAGACAGGAGCTTTTTCGCCCTTTCGATCTGCCGGCTGCGGATAAACCGCTGATATTCCATCATTTTTCGTGAAAAAGTGATGATGATCCTCTGCTTGAGGATCCCTTTGGACTTGACCCGTCGGGTTTTTCCGTTCTTCTGGAGCTTTTCTTCATATAATCCCAGATCTATGGCTTTATCAGCTGTGATCACTTTATAGACCGAATCGTTGTACAGGTCCAGGTTCTTTTCATCAAACCGGTCGAAGCCCTTCATTTCTGATACTGTCACCGGCAGATCATCCGAGAGTCGTCTGTATCCATAGTCATTGAAGACGGCCTGCTTGAGGACGTCGCTCATTTTCTTTATAGACTGGGTCACAATGAATGCCCTTCCGCCCAGGCTGTTGAACTTTCTTATGTTATAGGAGCCGAGGCCGGCATCTGCGCAATAGATGAATTTTGCTCCGTCCAGCATTTTCAGGACTTCATTTTCCAGGGGGATCGCTGTGAGCTGCTCGCTGGTGTTTCCCGGGTGGAGGCACATGGTGATCGGGATCCCGCGGCGGTCCATCAAAAGGCCCATCTCTACAATGGGATTTGGCCGGTGCTCCTTGCTTACGCCGTATTTCCGCAGCCCCGGCATGATCTCGCCCGTCACTTCGTCCACGACTTCTTCATCTTCCTGTTCGCATTCAAAATAGAAGTTGGTACAGTCGTAATACATCACGGCCGGATCTCTTTTGACGACGTTACCACTGTTTTTATACAGCCATACAAGGTATTCGCTGAAGTTCTCCTCCAGGATATCCATAAACCGGAGGATATGGTGGTATCCGAAAGATGGCTGCTCATAGTATGTTCCCAGATCGTCCCAGGTGGCATGCTTGGACTTTGGGTCCAGTACCCTGGCATAAACAAGGAAGCGGGCTATGGTATAGCAGTCATAAGTGATCTTCCTGTCTGCAGTCTTATCTTCGAAAAACTGTTTCAGAAGGAGTCCTTTCATCACTTCCTGCAGAAAAAAGTATCCGATGTTCAGCGAGTTCGAGGAAGAAGCTTCCTCATCAGTATGCCTGACCTTCTCGTTGAAGTTAACGGTCATGTCAAAACTGACTTTTCCTACCCGGTATTCCTCATTCATCTTCTCGATCTCTTTCCGTACATAGGACAGAGGATCATCAGTGATCTTAAGGAGTTCAGAATGCTTCCCGAATTTTTTCACATTCCTCGTTGTAGTTTTTTTTCCGATGCGTATACCCTGCTGAGCGTAATAAGTTGGGTCGGCAAGGCGCTTGTCGTAGTAGAGTTTCATGGGTTTTCTCCTCTCTACCTATTGTACCATAAAAATACAACACATACAACGCATAGAAGAGAAAAATTTGACAAAAAAAGACCGCCGTTAGGCGGTTTCTGGGGTATTTCTATTTATTCAACTGTCAAAGACCCGGAATCCGCAGTGCAGCCATGCACAAGTATTTCCTTGCACAAAAGGGTGCGGACCTGACCTGAGTCCGGTGTCTGGCGGGATCTTTGCGATGCAGGCCACAAGAGGATACATTTACGTATGTCCCGCAGATGTGAACCAATGCTGTGCAGGGCAGCAGGTCTCACGGGCGGGCATTGAAAACCGCCCGGCCTTACATACTGGCCTGCGCGCTTATCACTTATAACAAAAATTCCTTTATTTTTATAAAAATTTTGAGCAAAATGCAAAAGAATGGGTTATAATGAATAAAGATTGATATTTTCGGGAAATATCCCCGTTTCCGGCATTTATACAAGATTGCGGCACATTCGATTGATCTGCCGCTGTCTTTGCGGGAATGCAGCAGCTCTACACTGTTCCGGCGTTCAGCCTGTGTGGGCATGTACAACCGCATGGCAGCTTCGCGGGAGCATTTTTCGTAAGTAACTGTTGGTATCATACCCAAATCTCATTACAGTAACAGGGGGTCATTGAATATGAAGAAGATTCTTTTTGTGGCATCTGAGGGCGTTCCTTTCATTAAGACTGGCGGACTGGCGGACGTTGTCGGTTCTCTTCCGAAGGAACTGGACAAGGAATATTATGACGTCAGGGTGATCATGCCCAAGTATTCCTGCATGAAGCAGGAGATGAAAGACAAGATGGAGTATGTCACACACTTCTACATGGACTTCCACTGGAAGAGCGAGTACGTAGGTGTGCTGAAGGCTGAAGTAGAAGGAATTACTTTCTACTTTATCGATAATGAGGGATTCTTCACCAGTGACAAGCCTTATACGGATGACCCGCTTTTCGAGATTACCCGTTTTTCATTCTTCTCAAAGGCTGTGCTGTCCGCACTTCCCACCGTTGATTTCCGCCCCGACCTGATCCACTGCCACGATTGGCAGACCGGTCTTGTTCCCGTATATCTGAAAGAGCGTTTCGCAGGAAACGAGTTCTTCCAGGGTATCAAGTCCGTTATGACAATCCATAACCTCAAGTTCCAGGGCAAGTGGAACGTGCGCGATGTCGAGGATATCACAGGCCTTTCCGGCTACTATTTCACACCCGACAAGCTTGAGGCTTACAAGGACGCCAACCTCCTCAAAGGCGGTCTGGTATATGCGGATGCGATCACAACTGTTTCCCCGACCTATGCGGAGGAGATCAAGACCCAGTTCTACGGCGAGGGCCTTGACGGACTGATGAACGCAAGGAGCAATGACCTGCGCGGTATCATCAACGGCATCGACTACACCGATTTCTCCCCGGATAATGACAAGAAGATCCCTCAGCCTTATACGGTTGACAACTTCCGCAAGATGAAAGTCAAAAACAAACTTGCGCTGCAGAAGGAACTGGGACTCAAGGTCGATGAAAAGTGCTTCATGATCGGTATTGTCTCCCGTCTGACAGACCAGAAGGGCTTCGATCTGATCGCTTATGTGCTTGAAGAGATCCTTTCTCTTGACGCGATCCAGATGGTTGTTCTGGGCACCGGTGAAGAGCGCTATGAGAATATGTTCCGTTACTTCGACTGGAAGTACAATGACAAGATCTCTGCGAATATCTACTATTCGGATGAGCTGTCCCACAAGATCTATGCTTCCTCCGATGCTTTCCTCATGCCTTCTCTGTTTGAGCCCTGCGGACTCAGCCAGCTGATGTCCCTGCGTTACGGCACACTTCCGATTGTCCGCGAGACCGGCGGTCTGAAGGATACTGTCGAGCCTTACAATGAGTTCGAAGGAACCGGCACAGGCTTTACATTTGCCAACTACAATGCGCATGAGATGATGCATTCCATCCGCTATGCAGAGCAGGTCTACTATGACAAGCGCCTCGAGTGGAACAAGATGGTCGAGCGTGCAATGCGTGCGGACTTCTCCTGGAAACAGTCCGCGGCCAAGTATCAGGAGATGTATGACTGGCTCATCGGCTGATCACATTTTTTCACCAGATGCCTGAGACCGGATGAGCCTGGATGAGACCTGTCGGCACAGGCCTGAACCAGAGGCCGGCAGACCGGCGCTCAAGACATTCAGATCTAAATTGAATCTACACTGCGGCAGGGCATCGTGAATGTCCTGCCGCATTTTACTGTGGATTTTTTTCTGACTTATGTTATAGTTGTAGAGATTTACTGTAAAAGTCCGATCAAGCGGCTGTGCGGATGGACGAGTTAGCTCGTCAGGACATACTGACATTTGATCGGCCCCCTATGGCCGCAAGGATCAAGAAAGCTGATTGATAAGATATGACCGAAGATAGCAGAGAAGAGATGCGTGAAGCAGGGAGAGAAATGGATAAAGAAAAGCCAGCAGGCAGCAGTATTGCCGTACAGGCCGGTATTCTGGCGATCGCGACGATCGTTGTCCGCATTATCGGGCTTTTATACAGGGCTCCCCTGACCGCGATCATCGGAGATGAAGGCAATGGATATTACGGCGCCGCCTACAATATTTATATGATCATTCTGATCCTGTCCTCCAACTCTCTGCCGGCGGCGATTTCAAGACAGATGTCGACCAAGATCGCCGTGGGCCAGTACAAAAATGCTCAGCGGGCATTTCATTGCGCATTGATCTATTCCCTGATCGTGGGAGCTGCGGGCAGCCTGCTCCTGTATTTCGGCGCGGGGGTCCTGGTCAAGAACAACGCAATCCCGGTCCTCAGAGTCTTTGCGCCGACAGTCTTTCTGTTCGGTATTCTGGGTGCGGTACGCGGATATTTCCAGGCCAACCAGTCCATGGTGCAGACTTCGGTCTCGCAGATTCTGGAGCAGATCGCCAACGCGGCGGTCAGTATCGGCGCGGCATCCCTTCTGATCCACACAGCATCGGTGCACGCGGGTCAGACGGAACGCGCAGTCCGCGGTGCTATGGGAAGCGCCATGGGCACAGGATGCGGTGTTGCCACTGCCCTGATCTTTATGGTGATCGCCTATGCAAGGCACAGAAAGGGGTATTTCCGCAGAATTGCTTCTGATACCGGATATACGGAATCCTACGGGCGGATCATGAAGAGCACGATCCTTGTGATCACTCCCTTTATTGCGAGCAGCTTTATCCTGAATCTGACGACTACACTGGATCAGATGATATATTTGAACATGCTGATCGACCTCAAGAGGCTTCCGGAGGCGGCGGTCACAACCGTATTCGGACTATTTTCCAATAAGGCTGTGGTGATCACGAATATACCGATCTCGGTCGCGACGGCTGTTTCCGCAGCCATCATCCCCAATATCGCAACGGCTTATGCCTCCGGAGATATGCAGGAGACCCGGCGGCGATCGATCAATGCCAGCAGGATGGCCCTGATTATATCCATCCCGTGCGCAGTCGGACTGATGGTCCTTGCGCGTCCGGTCACAATGCTGATGTTCCCCCAGTGGGATACGCTGGAACTGGCGTCGGTCCTGCTCGCCCTGCAGGCTGTGACAGTCATCTTTTTGTCTGTCGGAACCATCACCAACGCAGTCCTGCAGGCCATAGGCAAGATGAATATGCCCATCGTCAGTGCAGGTGTATCCCTGATCATCCAGACAGCGGCGCTGACCTTTTTCCTGCGGTTCACAGACTGGGGCATTTATGCCATGGTCTTTGTCAGCGTCCTTTACGCTGCGATCATCTTTGCCCTCAATGAAATGTTCCTGCGCCATTACCTGGGCCTGCGCCTGGACGCAGTGAAGGTCTACTGGAAGCCGATCCTGAGCGCGATTGTGATGGGCGCTGCTGCCTTTGCCGTCTACCGCCTGGTCTTTGCACTGGCTTCACGTGTGACCGGAGAATATTTCGCCAACTTCGCAGCGATCATCCCCTCCATTGTGGTCGCCATTATTGTATATTTCTTCATCCTGATCAGGCTGGGAAGCTTTACGGAGGAGGATATCCTGGGACTTCCCAAGGGGAACGCGATCGCGCGGCTTCTCAAAAAACTCCGCTGGCTTTAACCTGCCGGCCATGAATCAGCCGGCTTTACGTTCCCTGGCTTTAAGCCTGCCGTCCGTGAATCAGCAGCTTTCACATCTCCCGGCTTTAAGTCCGTTGACTGAAAAACTGCCGGCTATAAGGCCGCCGGCTTAATGAATGAAATAAAACGCTCTGCAGGCAGTATGCTTCCTGCAGAGCGTTTTCTGGTGAAAAAATATTTGTGAAATAATATTGGTGAAAAGATACTGGTGAAAAAGGAGATGCTGTAATGACAGCCTCCATATTCCAGAACTTTATTGGACTTCGCGCAGGGTGCTGATGTCGGTCCTGGCGATGATGGAGTAGTTGGTGTAGTATACGACAAAGCCGGGGGCGGCGCCGGAGGGCTTTTTGACGTTGCGGCGTTCGAGATAGTCGATCTCGACTTTGCCCTGTTCACGTCCGCTGGAGTAGTAGGCGGCCAGGGCTGCGGCCTCTTCGAAGGCACGGTCCGGTATCTGGTCCATGGGCAGCCCCCTGGTCTTGAGCAGGACATGGGATCCGGGCATGTCGTTGGCATGGAACCAGATGTCGCGGCTGTCCGCCATGCGGAAGGTGATCTCGTCATTCTGCGTATTGTTCTTGCCTACATAGATGTCGTAGCCGTCGCTGCTGATGTAATGGAGCGGAAGACTCTGAGGTGTTCGGGCACGTCCTTTTTTTCCGTCGTTCCGCTGATCTTTGCGGCCGGTGTATTTGCGGCGCAGGAATCCGCTCTCCTCCATTTCACGGCGGATCTGGGACAGATCGCCGTCAGTGGTGGAGAATTCCAGGGCATTCTGGATGCTCCTGAGGTGATCGATCTCTGCCTTGACTTCCGCTGTCAGGCGGGTGAGGGCTTCATAGGTCCGCTTCATGCGGGCGTAGCGGTCAAAGAATTTCTGCGCGTTCTGCTGCGGTGTCAGTGTGGGATCCAGCTGGATTTTGACCATCTGGCCGGTGTAATAGTTCAGGACTTCGCAGCTCTTTGCGCCTTCGGGGATCGAGTATCCGTAGGCATTGAGAAGCTCGCCGTATACTTTGAATTTGTCCCGTTTTTCCGTGTCTTTGATCTGGCGGCACTGCAGGTCATATTTGTGAACATCGCGCTCCAGAATGGTCTGGACAATGTGGCGGAGGTCGGCGGAGCGCTGACGGATGCGGGTGTAGAGATTTTTGCGCGCATAAAAATCCTCCAGCAGAGCAGACGGAGAATCGTAAGCCACTTCACTGCAGTCGGCGTAGTGGTGCAGCGGAACAAGGGAAAACTCCGCGGGGGCGCCGGCATTGCGGCCGTCTCCCTGCCGGCAGTACATGACAGGGGTGAACTGCTGTGCCTTGATCTGCTCTACAAGCTTGTCGAATTCCTGCCAGAGTGATTCTTTTTCAGGGGGAGAGAGAAGGGCGGCGCTGCGGTCCTGGGTGAGCCTGGCACGGTGGGCGATCTCCTGGGCGACAACGGTCGAAAAACCGGTGTAGCTTTTTAAAAGGAGCTTTGAGACCTCCATATGCCCCTCGCCCAGGACAGACAGAAAACCTTCGCGCGTCTCTGAGAGCGGATCTTTTTTGGACTGAGTGTCCGGAATGAAATAGGACCGGCCCGGAAGGACTTCGCGGACAGAGCTCACCAGCGAAGAGACGTGGCGGATGCTGTCGACGATCATCTCCTTGTCATCGAGGAAAATGATATTGCTGTGCTTGCCCATGATCTCGACGACCAGGAAATGGGTGCACAGGTCGCCCATTTCATTGCGGTGTTCCACTTCCAGACGCAGGATCCTCTCGAGTCCGGGCTGGGTGACCGAGACAATGCGCCCGTTCTGCAGATGTTTGCGCAGGAGCATACAGAAGGCAGGAGCCTGAAGGGGCGCCTGGCGGCTGGTATTGGTCAGGTACACGAGAGGGAGAGAGGGATCGGCGCAGAGATAGAGTCTGAGCTGTCCGCCGCCTCGTTCGGCAGAGGGGCGCACAGTGACTACCAGTTCGTTTTTGTCCGTCTGCGCGATTTTATAAATACGTCCGCCGCCGATGGTGTCCTGCAGTTCCTTACAGAGGCCGGCAACGGTGATTCCGTCAAAAGCCATGGATATTCTCCTTATATTTTATGTAATATTCTTATTTTTTCACTGTTTTCATTTAATCAATTTAGTATACACTTCTTTCTTGACGCTTGAAAGTATAATGTTATAATGGAAACTGATTTTATACGCCCCTTTAGGAGGACAGCACATGATCAGAAGCATGACAGGGTACGGCAGAAGTGAATTGCAGAATGATTCTTTCAGGATCGCGGTGGAAATCAAGTCTGTCAACAACAGGTATCTCGATATCAATATCAAGATGCCCAGGATTCTCAATCCGCTTGAGGCACAGATCCGCAAGGAACTGAAAAAATATATGGAACGCGGCAAAGTAGATGTCTTTATCTCCTACCAGGACTTGAGCGAGTCCAATATGGAGGTCAAGTACAACGCGCGTATTGCAAGGGAATACTGGAAGTATCTGAGCCAGATGGCGGAAGAGTTTGGGATCGAGAACGATGTCCGTGTTTCTTCTCTGGCCCGTTTTCCTGACGTTCTGGCCATGGAGGAAGAGCCTGTGGATCCGGAAGGGATCTGGGAGAATCTGCAGCAGGTCCTTATAGACGCTGCAAAGATGTTTGACGAGACCAGGGTCCGGGAGGGCGAGTTCCTCAGAAACGACCTGAACGGCAAGCTCGATGAGATGATGGGACATGTGGAGTTTATCTCCGGGCGTGCACCCGGTCTGATCGAGACTTACAGAAAAAATCTGCAGGATAAGGTGACAGAGCTTCTCGAGGGGGCCAATATTGACGATACAAGGATCGCCCAGGAGGTGACCATCTATGCGGATAAGGTCTGTGTGGATGAGGAACTTGTACGTCTGCGCAGTCATATCGAGGCGACCCGCCAGGAACTCAAACGCAGCGGAAGCATCGGCCGCAAGCTCGATTTTATAGCCCAGGAGATGAACAGAGAATCCAATACCATTCTCTCCAAGACGGACGACCGGGAGGTCTCCGATCATGCCATTGAGCTTAAGACATCGGTCGAGAAGATCCGCGAGCAGGTACAGAATATCGAGTGATCCGGTGTGATCCTGAATATTCCGGTGTAAACTATGGCAGTGAACAAACTGATACATGTCGGATTCGGCAATATAGTAAATGCGGGCAAGATCATAGCCATCGTGAGTCCGGATTCGGCTCCGGTACGCCGCCTGGTCTCACAGGCCAAGAACGACGGACGCACGATCGACGCGACCCAGGGCAGGAAGACAAAGTCTGTGATCGTCATGGAAAATGACAGGATCGTCCTGTCAGCACTCCTCCCCGAGACGATCCGGGGCCGTGCCCTTGCAGATCCGGATGCCGACCAGGAAGAAGAGTGAAAAATCTTGTCGATACAAGATTTTTCGCTCCGGCATGTTTCGGAAGACTGAACGTTACTTTGTAACGGCTGAACCGCAGACACAAACATATCATTAAGACATATGATGATGCGCTGATACCGCATGCGCGGGAAGAGGCAGAAAGATGGAAGGAAAACTGGTAGTTATCTCCGGCTTCAGCGGAGCCGGAAAAGGAACGGTCATCCGTCGTCTGATGGAGCAGAATAAGGGATATGCTCTTTCTGTTTCCATGACGACCCGGCAGCCCAGAAAAGGGGAGACCGACGGGGTGGAATATCACTTTGTCAAAAACGAGGTCTTTGAGGAGCTGATCCGACAGGATGGATTCCTGGAGCATGCCGGATATGTAGATCATTATTACGGCACACCCCGTGCCTTTGTAGAGGAAAACATGGCAGCCGGCAGGAATGTCCTTTTGGAGATCGAAGTGCAGGGCGCTATGCAGATCCGGGAGAAATATCCGGACGCGATCCTGGCTTTTGTCACACCTCCGACAGCACAGGAGCTCAAAAACAGGCTCTTCGGCCGCAAAACGGAATCGGAGGAGAAAGCGATGGGACGGCTGCGCAGAGCGGCTGAAGAAGCGTTTTCTATCCCTGAGTATCCCTATCTGATCATCAACGAGGACGTGGACGCATGTGCGCAGTCCCTGCAGTCTGTGATCAGCGGAGCCTGGACGCCCCAGGAACCGGACGGCCCCCATATCGGAGGCGAGATAATTACGGATCCTGCTGAAAAGGAGGCATTTGCCAGAACCTTCAGCGCCCGGCTTGAAGAGATACTTACGCAGTAAACGCGGCGGAAAAGCTGCGGGACTGCTTATGGATGGCAGCCTTTTTTTAAGGGGATCACTCCCTGCCGCAAAGAGAACGGCCTGCCTCATATAACGATTTTGTGTTTAAAGAGATTTTTGAATTTAAAGAAAAGAAAGGAAAGGTAATTCCATGATTCATCCGTCCTATGTGGATCTTATGAAAGTAGTTAACAAAGACGTCGAAGAGGGAGAGACTCCTGTAATCAACAGCCGTTATTCCATCGTTATGGCCACTGCCAAGCGTGCCCGTCAGATCGTAGACGGCGATGAGCCTCTTGTAAGGGTTTCCAGAGGCGAAAAGCCCCTTTCTACTGCTGTCGCCGAGCTTAATCAGGGCGAAATCCGGATTCTGGCAGAAGACGAAGCAGAAGAAGAGTATCTCGAGACCGCTGCAGGGACCGGCTCCGCCGAAATGCTTGAAAGCAGTGAATCTGCAGACGAGACAGTGCCGGCTTCTGACGAGACCGATGATTCTGACGAGGCGGACGAATCCGCTGAGGAAGAAAGCACAGAAGACGATGAGGAAACTGCCGAATGAAGATCCTGTTTGTATCCCTTGGATGCGACAAGAACCTTGTCGATTCCGAGGAAATGCTGGGGGACCTGACGCAGGCGGGATATGAGATCACCGACGATGAGACTGCGGCAGAGGCTGCGGTCGTCAATACCTGCTGTTTCATCAATGACGCGAAAAAAGAGAGTATTGAGACCATACTGGAACTGGCGCAGCGGCGCACAGACGGACAGCTGCGGGCGCTGATCGTGACCGGATGTCTTGCGCAGCGGTACAGCCGGGATATCCTTCAGGAGATTCCTGAAGTTGACGCGGTCATAGGGACAACAGCACAGGAGACGCTGCTGCAGACGCTGGAAGAGGTCATCGGACGCGATCCTGCAGCTGAGGAAGGCGGAAGCAGAAAGGAAAAAGACCGTGCACTGGTCCGTCTCAATGATCTGCGCAAGATGCCCCGCACGGACGCAAAACGTGTTCTCACAACTGCCAACGGATACGGGTATCTCAGGATCGCGGAAGGCTGCAGCAAACACTGTACCTACTGCGTGATCCCGTCCATCCGCGGCTCATACAGAAGTATACCTATGGAGAGTGTGCTTAGCACGGCACAGGAGCTTGCCGGGCAGGGAGTGCGCGAACTGATTCTGGTCGCGCAGGAGACGACAGTCTATGGCACAGATCTCTACGGAAAAAAGATGCTTCCGGAGCTTCTGCACCGGCTGGGACAGATTGAAGGGATCCGCTGGATCCGTCTGCTCTACTGCTATCCGGAGGAGATCACACCGGAGCTGGTGCAGACCATGCGCGATGAGCCCAAGGTCCTTCATTATATCGATATGCCCATCCAGCATGCGTCGGATGACATCCTTAAGAAGATGGGACGGCGCACGAACAGAAAAGAACTGGAGGAAATCATCGGCCTTCTCAGAAAAGAGATACCGGATATCTGCATCCGGACAACACTGATCTCAGGTTTTCCCGGTGAGACGGAAAAGGATCACAAGACCCTTATGTCCTTTGTCCGCAGGATGAAATTTGAACGTCTGGGTGTATTTGCCTACTCGCGTGAGGAGGGGACTCCCGCAGCGAAGATGGTCGGACAGATTCCTGCCCCGGTTAAGCGCAAACGGCGCAAGGAGCTCATGCTCCTGCAGCAGGAGATTGCCTTTAAGAAAGCGCGGCGCATGAAGGGCAGGACTGTAGAGGCTATCATTGAAGGCAGGATCGTCGGAGAGGACGTCTATATTGCCCGCACCTATATGGATGCCCCCGGTGTGGACGGCACACTCTTTATTGAAACAAGACGTGAGCTGATGTCCGGCGATTTCGTCACAGTGAAGATCACTGGTTCCGATCAGTATGACCTTGTAGGTGTCATCGCTGACTGATATCGTTAGTATCATTGGTTTATCATTTATCATATGATTATCAGCCGGATTTATGCCGGTCTGATGGAGGGAGTATTCATGAATCTGCCTAACAAACTGACAGTGCTTCGAGTGATCCTGGTTCCTTTCTTTGTCGTCTTCCTTTTGCTCTCAAAGACGACAGAGTCCATGAAGTGGATCGCGCTGGTCCTTTTTATAGTTGCATCTCTGACAGATTTTCTGGACGGATATCTCGCGCGCAGCCGCAATCTCGTGACCACATTCGGCAAGTTTATGGATCCTCTGGCCGACAAAGTCCTGACGATTTCGGGTATGATCTGCCTGATTGAACTGGGCAGGATCCCTTCCTGGATCGTCGTGATCATTGTGGCGCGGGAATTCATTATCAGTGGTTTCAGGCTGATCGCCACAGAGCACGGTATTGTCATTGCTGCCAATTACTGGGGCAAATGGAAGACCACTTTCCAGATGATCATGATCATCCTCATGATCGTGAACATCCCTGCTCTTAAGATGGTCACCGCGATCGTGATGTGGATTGCCCTGATCCTTACGATCGTTTCGCTGGCCACCTATATCATGCAGAACATGGAAGTTGTCCGGACAATGGAGACAAAATAATGAGACGTGCCATTTTGATGTGCGCCGGAGAATATGAACCGATCCCGATTCCGGTCGGTGAAGAACACAAAAGCCTTCGTTATGCGGAGGCTTTTGATCATTCTGCCCCAAAGGATAATCTGGTCATCAATGCTCCGGAGAATGCCCCTGCCGTCACTGCCGGGGAGGATACCCCTGCTGCCGTTTCCCTGAAGGATGTCCTTGTTGTCGCTGTTGACGGAGGACTGCCCAGGCTTCTGGCACAGGAAATCGAACCCGATCTGGTCCTGGGGGATTTTGATTCTCTGGATAAAAAATTCCGGCCTCTCCTCGATCAGTTCGGCGCCGCCCACCCGGAGAGACTTCTGCGCCTGCCATGCGAAAAGGATGACACGGATACGGTTTACGCGGCCCGGATGTGTCTGGAGCGGGGCTGCACTGAGCTTTTGCTTTACGGTGCCCTGGGCGGCAGACTCGATCACACCTTTGCCAACCTTCAGACCCTTGCCTGGCTGAAAAAACATGGTGCGGACGGATATCTGATCGGAAAGACGACCATGGCTGCCGCACTGTGCGGGGAGACGGTTTTTCTTCCGCAGGACTATGAGGGAACTTTTTCTCTCTTTGCCCTGGACGGGCAGGTGACCGGCGTGACCCTTGAGGGAATGAAATATCCCCTCAATGATGCCGTCATGACCAACAGCTTTCCGATCGGCGTGAGCAATGAAGTGAATCGTCAGACTGTCCGGGGTACAGAATGCGGACGGGCATCAGTGACCATCCGCAGAGGTATGGCGCTGATGATCCTGGAAAAAAGTGAATCGGAAGTCATCAGACGGGCCGGGAAAAAGCAAGAGGAAAACGGAGTGACACAGAAAGACGGCCATAATACTGTGGCTGAGGCAGATATGTCTGCACAGGGCATGCCCGACCCCTCCCTGTTCAGAAGGATTCCCATGCACTGATTGCACTGATATGAGATTCCTGATCCTGACAGGGAAATCCGGTATTCTGACAGGAAAACCGGGATTCTTACAGGGAAATCCGGTACCCGGACAGAAAACCCGCCATCCTTACAGGGAAACCCGGGATTCTGATATTTGGGGAGTTGATCAGACTCAATTGAAATATGATGAAGAATAAAACAAGTCCCTGCGGCGCTGTTTGAGGCAATGCCGCAGGGACTTGTTTTTTTACAGGGTTTTTAAAAGATGATCTTTTTAAAAGGTGATCCTTACAGTCAGGGCTCTGTGACAGAGTGAGCCGTAAAGGTTATACTCCGCAGGCTGTATACCGGTCTGTCAGATCTCGCTGAAGAGGAGATCGGAGTAGACGGGGATGGGCCACGCATCGCGGGAGGTGATGGTCTCGAGCTCGTCGGCAAAGCTGCGGCATTCATTCATGTCAGGGACAATGACAGTGTGGCAGTAGTGCATGGCCTCCTCATCGTCCGAAGGAACGATGCGGAGGTCCCTTTCGAGCTTGTCGCAGGCGTCTGACAGGCAGTCCGCCAGCATGCAGTTGTTGAGGGCGTTGGTCTCCTCGTATTTGGCCGGCAGGCCCAGTGCTTTTCGTCTCTCCAGGCCAAGGCAGAGCTGTGAGCCGTACATGGAGACGGCGGGAAGGATCTCTTTTCGCATCATGTCGATCATAGTCCTGGCTTCCATTGAGATCGTCGCGGTGTAGTTCTGCACATGGATGTTATAACGGGCAAATACTTCATCGCGGGTGTAGATCGCGTGACTGGTAAAGAGCTCGATGTTTTTCTCCGTGATATAGGCGGGCAGTGCGTCCACCGTGGAGATGTTGTTGCACAGACCGCGGCGTTTGGCCTCTTCGATCCATGCTTCGTCATAGCCGTTTCCGTCGAAGATGATGCGCTTGTGGGCAGTCAGTTCGCGGCGGATCAGGGTGTTGAGGTCATGGTGGAAGTCGTTGGATTTTTCCAGTTCATCTGCAAATTTGCCCAGCTCCTCTGCCATCATTGTGTTGAGGACGATATTGGGGCCGGAAATGGAGAGCGAAGAGCCCACCATGCGGAACTCGAACTTGTTTCCTGTAAAGGCCATGGGCGAAGTGCGGTTGCGGTCCGTGTTGTCCATGGGGATGGGCGGCATGGTATCGACACCGATATGCAGATTGCGCTTGCCCGTGTTGGTATAGGCCGTGTCATCGATTATGGAATCGATGACAGCGCTCAGTTCTTCGCCCATAAAGATGGACACAACAGCGGGCGGGGCTTCCTGAGCGCCAAGGCGGTGGTCATTGCCGGGAGTGGCGACAGTGGCGCGGAGCATATCCTGGTATTCGTCGACGCCCTTGATGAAGGCAGTGAGAAAGAGCAGGAACTGGGCGTTTTCGCGGGGAGTGGAACCGGGCTTGAAGAGATTCTCACCGGAATCCGTGCCCAGGGACCAGTTGTCGTGCTTGCCCGACCCGTTGACACCGGCGAAGGGCTTTTCATGGAGAAGGCACACAAGTCCGTGGCGGTCGGCTACCTTTTTCATGATCTCCATGGTGATCTGGTTCTGGTCGCAGGCCATGTTGGCATCTGTGTAGATCGGCGCCATTTCGTGCTGGGCGGGAGCGACCTCATTGTGCTTGGTCTTGGACAGGACACCCAGCTTCCAGAGCTCATTGTCCAGGTCCTGCATGTAGGCCTGGACGCGGGGGCGGATCGCTCCGTAGTAGTGATCTTCCAGCTCCTGTCCCCGGGGCGGTTTTGCACCGAAGAGAGTGCGGCCGGTCATGATCAGATCCTCGCGCTTCTTATATTGTTCCTTGTCGATGAGGAAATATTCCTGCTCGGAGCCGACTTGGGCGATGACGCGCTTGGCCGTGGTGTTTCCGAAGAGGCGCAGGATCCTGACAGCTTCTTTACTGACCGCATCCATGGAGCGGAGCAGAGGTGTCTTTTTGTCAAGTGCATGCCCGGAATAGGAACAGAAGATGGTGGGAATGCAAAGAGACTTTTCCTTAATAAAAGCAAAAGATGTGGGGTCCCATGCGGTGTAGCCGCGGGCTTCAAAGGTCGCCCTGAGACCGCCGGAAGGGAAGGAAGATGCGTCTGATTCCCCGCGGACCAGTTCCTTGCCTGAAAACTCCATCACGACCTTGCCGCCGCCGGCAGGCTGGATAAAGCTGTCATGTTTTTCGGCAGTGACGCCGGTCATGGGCTGGAACCAGTGTGTATAGTGGGTCGCACCTTTATCTACTGCCCACTGCTTCATTGCCTCTGCGATCTCGTTTGCAGTGGAAATGTCGAGAGGAGTCGAGTCAGTGACGGATTTCTTCCACGCCTTGTAACATGCGGGGGAGAGACGGTCTTTCATGGTCTCTTCGTCGAAGACCATGCTCCCGAACAGTTCGGGGAGACGCCGGGATTCGTTGTTCATATGAGAAACCTCCTGATGATATATCATAAAACCGGCGGCAGGGTACCGCCGCTGTTAAAAGCTTTGCAGTTCTTTGCTGTAAGGCATTATACAGAAAACCGAAGTTGAGCGCAACAAATCGTTTTTACAAGTTTTTACAGATCATGGTACCAGATCATGGTACGGAAGTTTACGCAAAGGTCTGTTTTTGTTGAACTGTGCGTCTTTTCGTAGTAAAATATCTTTTCAGAAGATGTATGCAAGGCTCTGCCGGGGGGGCAGGGCACCAAGCGGCAGAGGCCTGCAGTGTGCGATCAGGTCCGGAATGATCTGCAGGAATGATTTCGGTCATTTTCTGTACCGGACGAGAAAAGAATCGTATAGAAAAGGAGAGATGTGTATGAGTCACAGACCTGTAGTTTTAATGATCCTGGATGGCTATGGATTAAATGATAACCCTGAGGCAAATGCGGTTGCCATGGCGAATACGCCTGTTATGGACAGGCTGATGGCAGAGTATCCTTTTCAGAAGGGATATGCCAGCGGCATGTCTGTCGGTCTTCCGGACGGCCAGATGGGCAACTCGGAAGTCGGCCACATGAATATGGGCGCAGGCCGTATCGTTTATCAGGAACTGACCAGAATCACCAAGGAAATCCAGGACGGCGAGTTCTTTGAAAATCCTGAGATCCTCGCGGCGATCAACAACTGCAAGATCCGCAATTCGGACCTGCATCTGTTTGGTCTGCTCTCGGACGGCGGCGTTCACAGCCATAATACACACCTGTATGCTCTCCTTGAAATGGCAAAACGCAATGGTCTCGACAGAGTCTATGTGGACTGCTTCCTCGACGGACGTGACACACCGCCCAGAAGCGGTATCGATTTCCTCGCTCAGCTCGAGGACAAAATGAAAGAGATCGGCGTCGGCAAGATCGCCATGATCAGCGGCCGTTACTACGCAATGGACCGTGACAACAACTATGACCGTGTGCAGATCGCCTATGACGCAATGACAAAGGGCGAGGGCCTCAAGGCAGCCAGCTCCGCAGAGGCGATCCAGGGCTCCTATGACCGCGACGAGTCTGACGAGTTCGTCAAGCCCACCGTCATCATGGACGGAGACAAGCCCGTTTCCCTGATCAAGGACGGCGACTCCATCGTCTTCTTCAACTTCCGTCCCGACCGAGCACGTGAGATCACTCACTGCTTCTGTGACAATGAGTTCAATTACTTCGAGAGAGGCCCCAGGAAGAAAGTCTTCTTTGTCTGCTTCAAGGATTACGATCCCGAGATCCCCAACAAGGAGATCGCTTTCAAGAAGGTCGATGTCACCAATACCTTCGGCGAGTGGCTTGCCGCTCAGGGAATGAAACAGGCAAGGATCGCTGAGACTGAGAAGTATGCGCATGTCACATTCTTCTTCAACGGCGGTGTCGAGGATCCCAACGAAAATGAAGACAGGATCCTGGTACGTTCTCCCAAGGATGTTCCCACATATGACCTCAAGCCCGAGATGAGTGCTTACGGCGTTCTCGACAAGCTTCTCGCAGCCATCGAGTCCGACAAGTATGATGCCATCGTCATCAATTTCGCCAACCCCGACATGGTCGGCCATACCGGCGTCCTGCCGGCAGCCATCAAGGCAGTCGAAGTTGTCGATGAGTGTGTCGGCAAGGCGGCGGAAGCCATCATTGCCAAGGGCGGTGTCCTCTTCATCTGCGCTGACCACGGCAACTGCGAGCAGATGGTCAACTATGAGACCGGTGCTCCCCACACTGCACACACCACCAATCCTGTTCCCTTCATTCTTGTCAATTTCGACAAGGATTACACCCTGGCAGAGGGCGGCGTCCTCGCGGACATCGTTCCCACACTGATCGAAGTCATGGGCAAGGAACAGCCTGTCGAGATGACCGGCAAATCTCTTCTGGTCAAAAAGGCGTGATGTCTTGATATAAGGTAATTTCACATTTCCCTGTTGAAAGATTTATGCTGTAGTACGCCTGTCAGGCCGGTCCGGTCTTAAGGGAAAGGCTGTTTCATGACAGCGACTTCACAATAGTACATTCACAATAGCATTAGATGAAAAGCTCTGCATCGGATCTGATCCTGCAGAGCTTTTTTTCTGTGTATTCTCTGTGAAGAGGGTAACTCTCAAATGAAAAAAACCGTCATTTCAGTCAAATGAGGCCGGAATAAATCCGGCCGGGATTCTTTGTATGGCGGTGAGGACGGAAGGCGGGAGGCGGACTGATGAAAACATCCTTTTACCCTGACATCAATGTGCCGGTGAGTGAGGGGGGGCAGATATTGTCTTTTATTGTACGTTTTAGCGTACATATTGTGGTTTGGAAGGAAATTTTTTTGATTTTTATGTGAAAAGACAGGTGTGGGTATATTCAAAATGGAAAAAATGAATTATTATAGGTTTATATGTGCAGAAGTGTGCGCATATAACATTTTGTTATTGCTCCGTTAGAAATACCGGAATATTGACTGATCATGAAGATTCTGAACAGAAAAAATGCTTCGGATGAGGATAGAAAAGATACTCGAAGCATGGGCGAAAAACTGAATAGATACCTGCGCAGAAACGCGGATGGTCAGGATACACATACGGAGCGGCGCAGGAACTGGCCTGATGTCAGGGGATTATCGGCGTCTTCAGTCAGGGAAAGCATTCTGAAAAAGAGAAAAACAGGCGGCGGAAAGGCCGGTGAGGAGGCTCATGGGGATCCCGGCAGGGGCACAGACCGGACCGCAAAGCAAAAGCGGGAGAGGCGTGTGAGCTGGATCTTCCTGTCCCCCAGCCTCATCGGTGTATGCTTATTCTTTGTCCTGCCCTTTATTGTGGTCATTTATTATTCGATGATCGACAATCCGATCCGCCACAGATTTGTCGGATTCTCCAACTATTTCAGGGTCATGAGAAACGAAGCCTTCCGTGTGGCGGTCCTCAACACTCTGAAGTTCTCGATCGTCGCCGTGCCGCTGGCCGTGGGGCTCTCGCTCTTTCTGGCTGTCGTCATGGAGCAGAAGATTCCGTGGAAGAGCCGTTTTCGTTCCTTTTTCCTCAGTCCCATGATGGTCCCCACTGCTTCGGTCATTATGATCTGGCAGATTCTCTTTCATTACAACGGACTTGTCAATGTCTTTCTGGAACCTCTTCCGGGGGCGAAGATCGACTGGCTCAAGTCCTCTTATGCGCAGGTGCCCATTGTCCTTCTGTTTTTGTGGAAAAACCTTGGATATAATATGATCCTGTTTATGTCGGGACTGGCCAATATCCCCAGGGATCAGATTGAAGTCGCCCGTCTCGAGAGTGCATCGGAGTTTCAGATTTTCTGGCTGATCAAGATCAGATATCTGTCTTCGACGATCATGTTTGTAACAATTATGTCTCTGATCAATTCCTTCAAGGTATTCCGTGAGATTTACCTGATGGCAGGAGACTATCCCTATGATGCGCTGTATATGCTGCAGCACTTCATGAACAATACCTTTAAATCACTGGATTACCAGAAGCTCAGTGCCGCCGCCGTTCTGATGGCGATTTTTATGGTTGTCGTGATCGGCGTTCTGTTCCTGACAGAGGACTGGTTCGGAAGGGATCTGGAGTGAGAGGGGAGAAGAAGAATTGTCCGGACACAAAAAAAGGCGTTCGTCAAAAAAACGCAGTGCCGGCCGGGTGAGAGACCGGTTGAATATTGAGACAGATCCGGCGGAACTGTATCCTCTGATGAGAAAAGAAGAGATGGACCCGGAAAAGGATGAAGGCGATTCTTTTCCTGATGATCCTGTCGCTGACCTTCTGCCTGAGGAGCCTGCGGCCGGAATATTTGCGGAAGAGACTGTAACTGACTATCTGCCGGAGAAGTCCGGAATTGACTTTCTCCGGGAGGAGACCGAATCCGATTCTCCCCGGGAGGAGAGCTTATCTGATCCTCTTCCGGAGCAGACGGAAGATATCAGCGTCCTGGGAGAACATGGGGAAGAGGCTGCTGCGGCAGTGTCCGTTCCCGCGGCTCCTGTAAAAACACCCGGACCGTCCCTCGATGAACGGTTCCGGAAGTTCTGGACAAAAAAGAGGATCGAGATTCTCCGCATTGTCATAAGAACGGCAGTCGCCGGTTTTTTCGCGGTCCTGTTCCTGATGCCGATCGTGCTGACGATCACGAACTCGCTTATGACAAAATCCGAGATCAATGCCAACTACGGTGTGATCTTCGCGAAAAGAAACGGCGTACGTGTATTTATCAGCAACACGGTCAATCTCAAGTTTATTCCCGACATTGTCACTTTCGAGCAGTATTTCAAGGTCCTCATCCTGAGCCCGGAGTACCTGCTCAAGTTCTGGAACTCAGTCATCTATGTAGTTCCGATCGTTGTATTTCAGCTGGCCATTGCTTCGCTTGCCTCCTATGGCTTTGCGCGCTACCGCGGGCGGGTGAGAGAGGTTATTTTCTTCGCCTACATCATCCTCATGCTCATGCCCTATCAGGTCACGCTGGTACCCAACTATCTCGTGTCCAGCTGGCTGAATATCCTGGATACAAGATGGGCGATCTGGCTGCCGGGCTTCTTTTCGCCCTTCGCAGTCTACATGCTCACAAAATATATGCGCAGGATCCCGAAATCCATTTATGAGGCTGCGGAGATCGACGGCGCGGGAGAATGGCAGATTTTTACAAAGATCTGCCTGCCCAACTGCAAAGGAGGTCTTGCCTCCATAGCCATCCTGCTCTTTATTGATTACTGGAATATGGTCGAGCAGCCGCTGATCCTGCTCTCCAATGATCAGCTTCATCCACTTTCCGTTTTCCTTTCCAAGATCAATTCGGGAGAGATTTCCCTGGCCTTTGCGGTCGCGGTCATCTACATGGTACTTCCCATGATGGTCTTTTTGTATGGAGAGGAATCTCTGGTAGAAGGAATCGTCTATCAGGGAGGCATCAAAGAATAGAGCATTATCATTGAACGGCACCGAAAACCTTTCGGGAAGGAAGTACTATGAATATTGAAGATAAAGAACTGGCGCAGGTCCTCAAATCCCAGAGGCGAAAAGACATAATAAAGAACATCACGATCGTCTTTCTGCTGATTCTTCTGGCCCTGACTTTCTTTTCCAGAACGATCATGAACTATACGCTTCCTCAGGTTGCAACCCACGTGGTCGCCCAGGGAGAGGTCTCCCCCAGGATCCGCGGACAGGGTACAGCTGAAGTGGATGATCCCTATAATGTCATGATGACCCAGGCCAGGACCATCAAGAGTGTCAATGTCCGCGTGGACCAGAAGGTAAAGCGCGGTGATGTCCTGTATTATCTGGAGGATAATGAGTCCGATGATCTGAGGAGTGCGAGGCAGGAACTGGCCGGTCTTCAATCGGATTTTACCAAGAAGCTCTTTGACGGCACACTGAGCGACTCGGATATTACCAGGCTCCGTGCCGGCAATTATCGGTCGGACGATGAAATGCAGGCAGAGCTTGCTGCAGCCAACCGCCGTCTCGAGGCAGCAACGGCCGAGGCCACTGCGGCAAAGGCAGCGCTGGACAAGCTGACAGCGACAAGCAGCGACACTGACCCGGGCTCCGGCGGCGGGGGCATGGCAGAAGCCTCTGTCAATACCAAATCCACATCCGGAAAAACGGTGGACGAAGAAGATTACTATTATGACGACTCCTCATCGTCTGATGATGGCAGCGGAGGCGGAGGCGGATCTTCCAACAGCAGGACTGAGAAAAAGATCGAAAAGGCCACCACGAGGAACATTGATGCGGAGATAGAACTGGAAGAAGCCAAGACCTGGCAGGAAAAGGTTGTCAACAGCATCAGTTCCGAACTCGAGCTGAAGAGCCTGCAGGATCAGATCAGGCTGGCTCAGGCCAAGGTCGACCGCATGGAAGAAGAGAATATCGGCGCGACCATTAAATCTCCTGTCGACGGTATTGTGACAAGCCTTACATATTCCTCCGGCGAGATCGCTTCTGCCGATTCCTCTGCCGCGATTATCAGGATCGACGGCAAAAAGCTGACTGTCAGCTTTTCTGTCAGCAAGGAACAGGCCCAGAAGCTGCAGGTGGGCGATGAAGCGCAGCCGCAGAATTACTGGGAGTACGATGAAGATTTCAAGGCGGTTCTCCGCCAGATCACTGCAGACAGCAGCGACCCTCAGAATTCCCGGCTTCTGAAATTCGAGATTGACAGCAAGGCAGTCACTGCCGGCGATAATGTACAGCTTCAGATTGCAGAGAGTTCCAAGACCTATGATCTGGTCGTCCCCAATTCGGCTGTCCGAAACGATGCCAACGGCACTTTTGTGCTGATTCTCAAGACCAGGCAGAGCCCTCTCGGAAACAGATATATTGTCACGAGAGAGCCCGTCAAGGTACTGGCCAAAGACGACACCAATTCGGCGATCAGCGGAGCGATCGGTGCATATACATATGTCGTTACGACTTCGACGAGGGCGGTTTCGTCCGGTGACCAGGTACGCCTGGCTGAGGAAGAGGAAGTCTCAGAAGATTAATAAGGGGCGGAAAAGAGGCACACATGTCTGACAGCAAACTGAATAAGAAATTTCTCAATGCTGTCCGGACAGGCGGCCGCAGCACAGCGCGGACGATTGGCAGCACATGGAAGAAATTGCGCATATGGCAGAAGATCGGACTGATATTGTGTCTTGTATTCTGGCTGGCATCAGTTATCCTGGGCGCGGTGATGACGAAGATTACCGACGGTCTGATTGACCAGAAGGCTGCCCAGCGCTGGTCTCCCGGCGAAAACTATTCGCAGATCAGTGCCTTTTTGGCTGAAGGGAGCGGTGCGTCCGAGGATACGGTCAAGGCCATGTATACAGGATTGATGCTCGATCTGCAGTCAGACGCGATTGCCTTATCCGAGACCCAGATCGAAAATGGTGCGAGCCTGATCGAGGAATGCTACTGCGGAATGGGAAGCGTCGATCTTTCGACCACGACTGACAGTGTCACAGTCAATGCCATCGGTGTCGGCGGGAATTTCTTCAATTTCCATCCGCTGGAACTTATGGACGGGTACTATTTTTCGGACGATGATCTGATGCAGGACCGGGTCCTGCTCGATGACCAGACAGCATGGAGACTTTTCGGTTCTCCCAATGTGGTCGGTATGCCTGTCATGATCGGGGGGACACCCCATTATATTGCCGGTGTTTTCCGGCAGCCGACAAAGCGCTTTTACAAAGAGTCCGGTATGGGCAGTTATCTGGTATTCATGTCCTTCGATTCTCTCTGCAAATATACGGAAGCATCCAGCGCGGAAGAGGAAGGAGACGGCACATCCAATGATACTATGGATATGTCCGGCGGAATGGATGCCATGGCACCGCAGACTGTCCCGCAGGCAGTCCCTCAGACGGCCGCCTATATGCCGGAACTGACAGATACTTTCCCGGATAGAAGAGAAGTTGCTTCTGAAGAAGACTTCGGCTCATTTGATGACAGCGATGACAGCGATGACAGCGATGACAGCGATGACAGCGGCGAATCGGAAGAGCCGCTCAAGGAAACAGTAGATAATAACGATGAAGAACTCAGTGACGATCCCGCAGGCGGAGAAAACCTGGATTCAGGCGGACAGCCGGATGGTTCTTCCAACAACAGCAAAGACGGTGACGAAGGCCAGGAAACTCCGGAAGTAAATCGGAGCAGGGTGACCTGCTATGAATGTGTAATGCCGAATCCGGTTTCGGGATATGCTCTGCAGAAGGTACGCAGCCGCCTGGAACAGGTTCCGTTCCCTATGGAAAAGGCCACTATTGTGGACAATACCAGCCGCTTTGATATACTGCGTCTGGTCACTTTAATGGGACAGCCCGGCGTGCGCAGCATGCAGATCGCTCCGATCCGTTATCCCTATTGGGAAAACGTGGCGCTGGGATGGGAAGATGTTCTGATCCCCTATGCATTTCTCTGGATGTTCCTGAGGTATTCTCCTCTGGTCTTTCTTCTCTGGCTGGTGATCTGGTATGCGACACATAAGAGCTGGACAGTCGGCGGTATTGTCCGCGATATTCAGGACAGGATCTATGACAGGCAGTCCGAGCGCATATACGGTAAGCGGACACCTGAAAAAGCACTGGAAACCGCTGAAGCTCCTGAAGAAATACCGGAAGCCGCTGAGGCTCCTGAAGAAACATCGGATACAGCCGGGGTTTCCGCTGAAGAAAAGCCGGATGTATCCGGGGCCTCTGAAGACAGACCGGATGCTCCCGGAGTCTCTGAAGACAGGTCTGAGGATACATTGGATAGCTCTGAGATCCCTGCAAACGACGCAGATGATCAGCCGCCCGAAGACATTACTGCGGATGACCAGTCTCCTTTAGAGCAGGCTTAAAAGCATTGATAAAGAAGGATTTAAAAATGATCAGATTAAAAAAAGGATTCAGACGTTTTGCCGCTGCGGCACTTTGCCTTGTTCTTGCAATGACTGCAGCGGGCTGCGGAGGCAAAGGCTCGGACGACAAAAAAAAGCCGGGCGGGCAGACCGGTTCAGCAACATCCACCATGCCGGAAATTACCAGCAAGGATGGTGTCGTGACATCCCGGATGGTCTCCCTGGGTGAGGATTTTACGACAGACGGACTGCAGGTCCTCGCCATGGAGGACGGAACTTTTTACGGCTTTAACTACAGCTATGAAGGTGACGGCTTCAGCGCCTATGAACTTATACAGTTCAAAGAAGACGGCTCCGGGATGAAAAAGGCTACTTACAAGGTGGATGACGAAGAGGCCACGGAAGTGACAGCCTCTGCCTATAAGAACGGTAACTATTACCTTGGGCTTTCCACAACATCCAATTCCCCTGCCCTGGATTATGCGCTGGATAATGATCTGGGCGCAATGGATGAAATTCCGGATGACCTGAGTGAAGAGGCTGTCAGTACTTATCAGATTGCCTGTGTTTCTCCGGACGGCAAACAAAAGTGGATTGCGGATGTCCGGGATCCTGCCGACGAAATGTATTTTTATATTGAATCCATTGTGGTCGGCGACGAGGGTATCTATATCGTTTCGTCTGAGGGTGTCGACCTTTATTCCGCAGAAGACGGCTCTTATAAGGAGACTATATGTGCAGTCGCTGCCGACGATCTGACAGGTATCCTGCATGTCACGCCCGACGGCACGGTCTTCATGATGGATGACATGGGATCCGCCTCAAAGGTTCAGCTCTTCGATCCCGCCAAAGGAGAATTTAAAGACAGTATTACCCTGCCCGGTGCCCTGATGGGCGCAAATATCTTCGCAGGCAGACAGTATGATCTTTATCTGGTGTCCGAGGGCGGAATTTACGGTGCAAAATTCGGATCAGACAAGCTGACAGCCGTTGTCAACTATGTCAATTCCGACCTTGATATAGAGGGTGTGACGTCGCTGATCGAACTCGAGGACGGCAGGTTTGCCATCCAGGCATACGGGGCAGAAGTCTCGCTCGATACCTATGTCCTGCAAATGGTCGCGCCCGAGGATGTCAAAGACAGAAAAGAGATCACACTTGGCGGCTACTATATCTCATACGATGTCCGCAGTGAGGTCATCCAGTTCAACAAGGAGAATACCGACTATAGAATATCCATCCAGGATTACAGCCAGTATGATCTTGCGGAAGATGATTATGACAGCTCCACAGGTCTTTCCAGGATGAATACCGATATCGTGTCCGGCAATGTTCCGGATATCCTGGTCATGAGCGAATCCATGCCTGTCAACAATTATATCTCCAAGGGTATGATGATGGATCTGACAGAGCGGTATGAAGCCGATCCCGATATCGACAAGGCCGATTTCATGCAGAACGTGATGGATGCCTTTAAAACAGACGGCAGGATGTATGTGATCGTTCCCGGATTTACTGTGACCGGTGTTGCGGGCAAGGCCAAATATATCGGCGACGGAAAGGATCTGACGATCAGCAAGGCCAAAAAAATCGCGGCCGATATGGGGCTGGATGAAACCGGCGTCTTCGGTGTGATCGACCGTGAATCTGTACTTGCATACGCGATCGAGTTCTCCGGCGATCAGTTCATGGATATGGATAAACACACCTGTGATTTCAATAATCCCCGTTTCCAGGAGCTTCTCGAATTCGCCAACAAGTTCCCCGCACAGATCAACGACGATGCGGAATATGACTACAGCACGCAGTTCCTGGCCGACAAGGCTCTCCTTGGTATCCAGTTTATCAATACGCCTTATGATTACTACTACATGACCAGACAGCTCTACGGCGATATTGATGTGACGATCACAGGATTCCCGTCTGAGGGCAATAAGGGTCCTGCTGTTGCTCCGTATTTTCAGCTGGGGATCAGCAGCAGCGCCTCTGATCCCGATGGATGCTGGTCCTTCGCGCGCCGCTTCCTGATGAAGGATTATCAGGGCAGATTGGACAGCTGCCTGCCTGTCAGCAAGACTGCGGTCAAGGCTATGGGCGATGATATCATCAAGAGCTTCGAAGAGCAGGAAGTTGCTGATCAGGAATACCTGAAGGAGCAGAATGCACTTGTTTCCGAGGAGGAGCCTGTTACAGAAGATGACTCATCGATCGGTCTCACCGGAGACGAGGTGACCGAAGTCACCGATGACCTGGATCTCGACACCGAAGAATCCGAAGATATGACCGGAAAACCTATGCCCGAAGAAGACTTTAACGGGACTCATGAAGAGTATGAGGAGTATCTGAAGGATTTTGAGCAGGCAGCTTCTTCGGAAGAGGAGGAAGAACTGGTCATCGAGCCTCTCGAAGAGGGAGACATCGAGGAGTCTGCAGATACCTTTGGCCTTGACAGCCTTCCCAGATTCGGACAGGAAGACCTCGACAAGATGCAGAAAGTCCTCGAAAACCTCAGCTTCTCTGTAAACAGCGAGAATGAAGTGCTCGGAATCATCCTGGAAGAGGCAGGTGCTTATTTTGCGGGACAGAAGTCGGCCGCGGAAGTATCTGATATCATCCAGAGCCGTATTTCGGTCTATCTGAAAGAAAACGAATAAGAAAACAACAGGTTGCTGCCAGATCCTCGAGGGGTGTGAACAGTAACAGCAAGATGCCTCCGGCAGACACAGATTTTATGTCTGCCGGAGGTTTGACGCAGAATCCGGCATGCTGAACAGATGCCGCTGCGTTCAGGTCATGGCCTTTGACAGATTGAAAGGTATATTTATGCAAAAAGAGATTACCCAGGATAAAATCAGAAATTTCTGTATTGTCGCCCACATCGATCACGGCAAATCCACGCTGGCGGACCGCATGATTGAAAAGACAGGTCTGCTCACCAGCCGTGAGATGCAGGACCAGGTGCTCGACAACATGGATCTTGAGCGGGAACGCGGTATCACGATTAAGTCCCAGGCCGTCCGTCTGGTCTATAGTGCCAGAGACGGGCAGGAATATATTTTCAATCTCATCGATACACCCGGACATGTGGATTTTAATTATGAGGTGAGCCGATCCCTGGCCGCCTGCGACGGAGCGATCCTGGTCGTGGACGCGACACAGGGGATCCAGGCCCAGACCCTGGCCAATGTCTATCTGGCCCTGGAGCACAACCTGGATGTTTTTCCGGTCATTAACAAGATCGACCTCCCCTCTGCCCAGCCGGAAGCGGTGCGGGAAGAGATCGAGGATGTCATCGGACTGGATGCCTCGGAAGCTCCCCTTATTTCCGCCAAGCAGGGACTGGGGGTGGAGGATGTCCTGGAGGCAGTCATCACCAATATACCGGCGCCCGACGGCGATCCGGATGCCCCTCTCAAGGCCCTGATCTTTGACTCCCTGTATGATTCCTACAGGGGTGTCATTGTATTCTGCCGCCTGCGGGACGGCAGGCTCCGCCGCGGCACAAAGGTCAAAATGATGGCAACAGGTGCCGTCGCGGAAGTGGTCGAAGTCGGCTATTTCGGCCCCGGCCAGTTTATCCCCTGCGATGAGCTCTCCGCAGGTATGGTCGGATATTTCACCGCTTCGATCAAAAATATCCGCGATGCCCGTGTCGGTGATACTGTCACAGAGAGCACCCGCCCCTGCGATGAGCCCCTGCCCGGCTATAAGCGCGCACAGCCCATGGTCTACTGCGGCCTGTATCCTTCCGAGACACCCCGCTATCCCGACCTGCGCGATGCCCTGGAAAAGCTCCAGCTCAATGATGCCTCTCTCTTCTTCGAGCCCGAGACATCTCTGGCCCTGGGATTCGGTTTCCGCTGCGGATTCCTGGGACTTCTGCACATGGAAGTCATTCTGGAGCGTCTGGAGCGCGAATATGATCTGGACCTGATCTCTACAGCACCGGGTGTCGTCTACAAAGTCTACAAGACTGACGGGACCATGATGGAACTGACAAATCCCTCCAACCTGCCCGAGCCCTCCGCCATTCTCAGAATGGAGGAACCCATCGTCAGCGCGGAGATCATGGTCACCACTGAATTTATCGGTCCCATTATGCAGCTGTGCCAGGAGCGCCGCGGCCGTTATCTGGGCACCGATTACATCGAGACCACCCGCGCGGTCCTCAAGTATGAACTGCCTCTCAACGAGATCATTTATGACTTCTTTGACGCCCTCAAATCCAGGTCCAGGGGATATGCTTCCTTCGACTATGAGCTCAAGGGCTATGAGGAGTCCAAACTTGTCAAGATGGATATTCTTGTCAACAAAGAGCCTGTCGATGCCCTCTCCTTTATCGTCCATGCGGACGGCGCCTATGAGCGCGGACGCAAGATGTGCGAGAAGCTCAAGGAGGAAATCCCGCGCCAGCTCTTTGATGTGCCCATCCAGGCTGCCGTCGGCGGACGTGTCATAGCACGCGAGACGGTCCGCCAGATGCGCAAGGACGTCCTGGCCAAGTGCTATGGCGGTGATATTTCCCGAAAGAAGAAGCTTCTGGAAAAACAGAAGGAAGGCAAAAAGCGCATGCAGACCGTCGGCAATGTAGAGATCCCCAAAGAGGCCTTCATGAATGTCCTCAAACTGGACACACAGTAGGCTGTTTATCAGATGCGGGACAGTCCCCGCTTTTTATAAGACAGATGCGGGACAGCCCGTCTTTCTGCGGACGGGATACAGGAAATCATTTATCAGCGGGAGTTATTGTGACAGATTTCAGCCTGACAGATAATCATCATCAAAATCATGTTCAAAATAAAGAGTGCCGGAGGGATCTTCTCTCCGGCACTGCTTCAATTTCCATCTATATTCATATCCCCTTCTGCGTGCGGAAGTGCAGTTACTGCGATTTCCTGTCAGGACCCCGGACGCCGCAACTGCAGGAGAGGTATGTTCAGGCCCTGATCCGGGAGATCGGCGCACAGAGAGATTGTCCTTCGGGGACACCGGTTGACACGATCTTTTTCGGCGGCGGTACGCCCTCTGTACTTTCGGCCGGACAGATCGGCCGTATCATGGAGGCCCTGAGGGAACAGTTTTTCATCCTTGCGGATGCAGAGATCAGCATGGAGATGAATCCCGGGACAGCGGATGCAGACCAGCTGTCTGCACTGAAAAAAAACGGCCTTAACCGGCTTTCGATCGGTGTCCAGTCCATGCACGATGAGGAGCTGCGCCTGCTGGGCAGGATCCACTGTGCCACTGAAGCCCGGCAGGCTTTTGATATGGCCAGGGAGGCCGGATTTGACAATATCAATATCGATCTGATGAGCGCCCTGCCCGGTCAGACCTTTGAGAGCTGGGCAGATTCACTGCGGCAGGCCGTCGAATGGAAGCCGGAGCACATCTCCGCCTACAGCCTGATCATTGAGCCGGGCACGCCCTTTTCGGACCTCTATGACTCCGGAAAGCTGCCTGCTCTGCCGGACGAGGAGACAGACCGCAGGATGTATCATTATACCCGCCGCTTCCTGGCGCAGCACGGATATGAGCGCTACGAAATCTCCAATTACGCGCTGCCGGGAAGGGAATGCAGGCACAACACAGGCTACTGGACCGGACATCCCTATCTGGGATTCGGGATCGGTGCCGCCTCTTATGTCAATGGAACCCGCTTTTCCAACACTGCAGATTTTGAGGCCTATCTCAGTTTTTGTGAAGATGATCTCCGTGCAGATAATCTATGCAAAGATGATCACCATGAAGATGGTCTTTGTGAAGACATCCGCACAGACGTCCATGTACTCTCTCAGGAGGAGAAGATGGAGGAATTCATGTTCCTGGGACTTCGTATGACTGCAGGGGTGAGCGGAGCAGACTTTGCCTCCCGCTTCCATAAGACACTGGATGAGGCCTACGGACCCGTGATCCGAAGACATGTCGCCCAGGGGCTGCTGCAGCCTACGGCAGACGGCTTCTGCCTCACGGAGCGGGGGACCGATGTCAGCAATTATGTAATGGCGGATTATCTTATGTGATTTATTTGATCAGAGGTCTCCGCGCCGGATATCCCGGACCATCAGATAGATGAGGAATACGGCAACTGCGATGGAGCCGATTTCCGCCGTAGGGGTCGCCCACACAATACCGTACATTCCAATGATGGATTTAAAGAGGAACATAAGGGGGATGTCCATACAGCCCTTGCGGAGAATGGACAGGAGGAAGGAACTGAATCTGCGGCCGGCAGCCTGAAAGACTGTGTTGGTCAGATAGACGATGGATGCAAGCGGTGTCGCAAGGGCAATGACGCGCAGGAAGGCGCTCCCGAAACTGACAGAGGCTTCTTCGGCTATAAAAAAGGCGACCAGATTCGGGGCAAAAGCCCTGAAGGTAATCGTGCAGAGCAGGTTGAAAGCCAGTGCCGTGCCGGCTGTGAAAATGATGGATCTTTTCAGGCGGTCGAAATTCCTTGCGCCGAAATTGTAGCCGATCAGGGGCAGAACGCCCTGGGTGAGACCCATGGTCGTATTGAAGGCCAGCATATTGATCTTTTTGGCGACACCCATACCCGCGACAGCGGCGCTGCCGTATTCACTTACCAGATAATTGGCGGCGATATTGGAGAGCATGGCCATGGCTGTGGCGAGTGCTGCGGGAATGCCGATGGAGACTACATTTCCGGGGATTCCTTCTGCGACAGTGAAATCGGAAGGCGAGAGGGAGAGCACCTCGTGGTGCCTGTGTTTGCAGAGGTAGACCAGGAAATAGGCGAGTGCTGCGGTGTTGGACAGACAGGTTGCGATGGCCGCACCGGTGACTTCATGGCCGGGCGGCAGAATGACAAACATGAAGAGGGGATCCAGTACAATATTGAGGACTCCGCCCAGAGACATGCCGAATCCGGCTTCTTTAGCCGCGCCGACAGAGCGCACCAGATGTCCGCACAGGACATTTCCGACAGTCGGTATGGAACCGATGATTATGGTCCAGAACATGTAGTCGTAAATGTACCGGAAGGAAGCGCTGTCTCCGCCTATGACCGGAATGAGCCGGCTGCGGAAGAGTGTGATGACCAAAGCGAACAGGACGGAAGCGGCAAGGCCTCCGTAAAAGCAGAAGGAAAAAGTCTTTCTGGCATACTGGAAATCCTTGCGCCCCAGAGCGCGGGAAATGACACTGGCACCGCCTATCCCGAAGAGGTTGGCGATCGCCGCCATCAGTATAAAGACAGGCATGCTGACAGAGAGAGCTGCGACCATTGCCGCGCTTCCCGTCCTTCCCACATACCAAGTGTCCGCAAAATTGTATATAATATTAATGAGCTGCGTGATGATGGTCGGGACCGCAAGTGTCATGACGGCCACAGGGATCGGAGCAGACTCGAAAACAGCCAGGTCCCGGGATCTGTTAGCGGTTTGAGCGGGTTTTGCCATTGTGTTTGACCTTTCAAGGGAAGCAATTTATGATAAAAACACTATATTGTA
>ODAI012312336.1_pt1 | contig 34276 bp, 28 predicted proteins | sample 1539321 | NCBI WGS metagenome assembly ODAI01 (sample SAMN02144231, study PRJEB22623) | gut metagenome | biome: sheep rumen | host: Ovis aries | place: New Zealand
GCTTTGATAAGCTCCTCGGGCTCCGTGGAGGCGTTAAAGGTGAGCACCGAAGGGATATTGTAGGTGGAAAGCTGGGGATTTCTCATGCAGTCCACATAGACCCCGGTCTGTGCGGCGCTCAGGGGCGAGTTCTTTATAACAGGCTCCTCCTTCTGCCCGGCTCCTGTGCCTGTCCCACTCATCCACTCCGAAAGGATAAGGTTTTCTATATCGGTGATGGTCTTATCCTTCATTTCCTTTACGGGAATATTCACCCCGAAGCCCTTGAACAGCCTAGTAGAGAGCCTTATCATCGAAAGGCTCGTAAAGCCCAGATACTCAAGGGGAGTATTGAGCGGGGGTTCTTCCATGTTAAGGGCCTCGCCTATGATCCTCTTAAGCTCCTTCTCAAGGACGTTGTCCACATGCCCGCTCTCCTCCTCGCCGGTCTCAATAACGGGCTCGGGAAGTGCCCTCCTGTTTACCTTTCCGTTCTGGTTTAAGGGAATGACGTCAAGCTGCATGATGGAGGCCGGCACCATATAGGGCGGCTTTCTTTCCCTGATAAACTCTGCGATGTCCTTTGGTGAAACGGCCTTGTCCGACACGTAGTACGCTGCTACGGCCTTTCCGTCCGCTCCCAGATCCTTCGCGACTACAGCTGCGTCCCTTACTCCCGGATAATCCCGGATAACAGCCTCTACCTCGCTTAATTCAACACGGAAGCCGTGGATCTTTACCTGTCCGTCCCTTCTTCCGATAAATTCTATCTCACCGTCGGTCCTGTAACGTACTATATCGCCGGTCCTGTAGGCATTCTCATATTCCCCTTTATCAAAGGGATTCTTAATAAATCCCTCAGCCGTCTTTTCCGGTCTGTTAAGATCCCCCGCCGCAACGTGAGGCCCCGCGATGATAAGCTCACCGAGGGCTCCCGGCGGAAGAAGATGCCCGAAGGTATCCACTACATAGCACTTTACATCCGCTGCGGGATGCCCTATGGGTATATTTTCCTCCCTTCGTGTCACCTGATATACCGTGACAAGGATGGTACCCTCCGTAGGTCCGTACAGGTTATAAAAATTGACTCCCTTCGGCGGCTCCATTGAAGCCAGCTTTTCTCCCCCCACTGAGATCGCGCGGAGGAAGGGATTTTCCATTTCAGAGGCAAACTGCCGCCCTACCTGTGTAGTCATGAAGGAAAGGCTTACCTCATGGCTTATGAAATACCTGTTCATGGCGTTGAGATCAAGCCTCATTTCCTCAGGAACGATAACGATCGCGGCCCCTGAAGAAAGAGCGGGATACATATCCATCATACAGGCATCAAAGCCATAGGAGGCATACTGCCCCACCCTGTCCTTTTCCGAAAGCTCATAAAAACGAGTATACCATTCTATAAAGCAGACAAGATTTCCATGGGTAAGCCTTACCCCCTTCGGGACTCCGGTGCTTCCCGAGGTGTAAAGAAGGATAAAGGTATCCCCCGGCTCCGGCTTATTTTCGGGCTTTCCATCGGGAAGCTCTGCCGCCTCCTTAAGGGTCAGCCTCTTTCCCTCATACCCGTTTACCAGGCTTCCAAGCTCTTCAGTAGTGATAAGTAATCCCGCCGAGGCATCCTCTAACATAAAATTCAGCCGTTCGGGGGGATAGGTCGCGTCAAGCGGCTGATAAGCACAGCCGGCCTTAAGCGCTCCCAGGGAGGCCACCGCCTGATATATCCCTCTTGGGATAAGGATCGATACGACGTCTCCCCTCTTAAGCCCCTGCTTCTCTATATAGGCAGCTATATTGTCGGAAATACGGTCAGCCTCTCTGTAGGTGCATTTCTCATCCTCACAGATAACGGCAATATTATCAGGATACCTTCCGGCAGCCTCCCTAAAGAGATCGACCACAGACCTTGTCCTGTCGTAGTCACTCTCCGTCCTGTTAAGCTCCTTAAGCCTTTCAAGCTCCATGTAGCTTGTGATCGGGACCTCTCCCAAAGTCTCCGCGGTAAGAAGCTTCTGCAAAACCGTTTCGAAGCTTCTTAAGAGGATACTGATAAATTCCTCCGAATACATATCGCTCCTGTATTCGGCCCGGACATTATAGGTACCCTCCTTTCTGTACATCTGTATCGCAAGCTGCTCTCCGGTGGCGTTATCCATTAAGGGTATCCTCTCCACCGGCTCCCCCGCAAAGCCGCCCACATTGAGCATATCTCCCTGGTATACAAAGAGGAGGTCGCTCTTCATCCCCGTTTCCGCCGAAAGCTCCGAAAAGGGATAGATGTCATTGTTCATACAGGAAAGCATCTGCTCCCTGGCCCTCTGAAGATAGTCCCTTACCTCCTGCTCCTTCTCAAAGCGACTGTACACCGGCAGCGTCTTTACGAGCATCCCGATGGTACGCCTTGTACGCAGGGAATCCCGTCCATTATATATCGTTGTAAACAGGGCTTCATTCATCCCTGCGTAATGCCCCAAAAGGAGTCCGAAGGCTGCGGTCGCGTAAATGTTCTCCGTGACCCCGCACTTACGGCATAGCGCCTCGACCTCCGATGCCTCCAGCGCAAGATCCATGGTCCGGACCCCGAAGGACATCTCCTCCCCGTTTCTATCGGGAATCGGGAGGCTGTCCGCCTCTATCCCTCCGAAGGTATCAAGGTACCATTTCCTGGCCTCCTCATAGCTCTCCTTCCTTTTCTCCTGCTCATCCTGTGCGACCTCGAAGCCGCTGTAGGTCTCTTTTTCGAGCTCTCCCCCCAGATAGGCCCTTTCAAGGTCCTTTATCATGACAAGCATGGAGGCGCCGTCAAAGATCATATGATGGAAGTCTGTAAAGAGATATCTTTTTTCCGAGACCTCAAAGAGGCGGATCCTGAAAAGCCTGTCCTTAAGGAGGCGGAAGGGTTTCTGAAGGGTCGGAAGGAGAGCCTTAAACTCCTCCTCCGAAAGCCTTTCTATCTCCTGGCTGTAGGGCTCATCGTCCCTTCTTACCTGGATCGGATCTCCGTTTTCGTCCGTCTTAAGAGAAAGCTTTATGAAAGGATGAGCGGAGACCACCGCCTCGCAGGCCCTGGCAAGCCTTTCCATGTCGATCGAGTCAGAAAGCCTTAAAAGGATCGGATTATTATATACCGCCTCCCCGTCCCGGTTCATGGATTCGATATATATCCCAAGCTGTGACGCTGAGAGAGGATATTCCTCCTTCTTTTCCCTTACTGCCGCGGCACCGTTCTTTATGTATTCCGCGGCTATCGCTGCCGGGGTCTTTAAGGAATAGACCTGCTTGCTTGTAAGATCAAGCTCAGGGCATCCCGAAATAAGCTTCATGACCCTTATACTGTCGCCGCCCAGCGCGAAGAAATCATCGTTCCTTCCGACCTGGGGAACACCCAGGGCATCCTCAAAGGCACGGCAGAGCATGGACTCCGTGTCGTTTTCCGGCGACACGTACTCGGCCCTTCTGCTCATGATATCAGGCTCCGGAAGATTCTTTCTGTCTACCTTTCCGTTCTGATTTATGGGGAATTTATCAAGATGAGTAAAAAATCCCGGCACCATATAGGGCGCAAGCTTTTCGGAAAGCTTCGTCTTAAGCTCTTCGTCGTCAAAGCTCTCTCCCGTGTAATAGGCGCATAAAACTATCTGCTCTCCCGCTCCCTTTACCGCCTTGACCACAGCCCCGGAAATTCCGGGGATCGCTCTTAAGACGTTTTCAATCTCCCCGGGCTCCACCCGCTGTCCGTTTATCTTGACCATCCAGTCCTTCCGGTTTATATAGACAAGATTACCGTCGGGAAGCTTCTTAAGGATATCCCCGGTATGAAGCCACCCGCCTCTGAAGAGCTTTTCGGTAGCCTCAGGATCCTTGAAATATCCAATGGTATATGGGCCCTTTGTACAGTATTCCCCCTCTTCCCCGTCCTTTACCGGGTTCATATCCTCATCAAGTAGAGCCCAGACAGAGGTTTCGGGCGGTATCCCCACGGGAGTGGTATCATATGGCTTATCCACAAGGAAGGAGCAGACCGTGCCCATGGTCTCGCTCATCCCGTAATTGTTGAAAAGCTTATAGCCCTCCCTGCTGCACTGTCCCGTAAGCCTCTCGCTTCCTGTCATGACAAGCTTTAAGGCCTCGTCACGGCTGTGAAAATTTGAAAGCACCGACGGGCTGATGAAGCCCACCGTGATATGATGAGCGGCATAATAGTCCTCGAGTTTTCCGACATCACGCATCGTCTCCTCATCCAGAAGATGCACGGCGCCTCCCATGGTAAGCACCTTGTATACCGCTATCGACGCGACGAAATAAAAGGGAGCGCCCATTGCCCAGGCCTGTCCCGTCTGGTATACCGGCCTGTTCCCCATCCGCTGGTTTGCAAGGAGCCCTTCAAAGGTATGAAGTATGCCCTTGGGCATTCCCGTAGAGCCTGAGGTATATAATAAAAGCGCGGTATCGGAATCCTTCGATTCCGGAAATACGGAAATATCAAGAGGCTCCTGCTCCCTTATCTCATCAACCGCGGCCTCGTCTATAATAAAGGGAGCCTCACAGTTTAAACAGATATATTTTACCCTCTCCTGGGGGAAGGAAGTCCCCATCGGCACGGCTATATGCCCCGAAAGCCAGATCCCGCATACGCAGGCAGCATACTCCATGGAGGCTTTAAGCCTCACCGGGATAAAGCATCTCTCTGAAAGCCCCTTTGTGTATATCCACGAAGCGGCTTTTTTCATAAATTCCGAAAAGGTCCTGTAATCCGTAACCCTTTCTCCCCCTTGATCTATGAGAGCCGGGTTATCCTTAAAGCTTTCTCCTGCCTCCGCCAGGAGCCTTATATATTCCTGCATCTTTTATCCCTCCTTATCCGCTGTATCTGATTCCCGCACTGTTATATATCTATCTCTATGACCGTATTGTTAAGGTTAAGCGTGCGAACGTAATTCATCTTAACGGCCATCCTCTTTAAAAGCTCCAGTCCTCCAAGCTCATGCTCCGCGCCCTCCGCCGGTTCATAGGAAACAGGGTCAAAGGGTATCCCGTCGTCACGCAGCCTCAGATAATACCTGCCGTCCGCTTTTGACAGACAGATGTCTATATCCTTTTCCTCCGATCTCTTATAACCGTATCTTGCTGTATTGTCGATAAGCTCCTCGGCAGCGATCCCCATAGTCTGGGCTTTGCTTGCAGATACTCCGTCCTTAAGACAGTACTCCATGATCCTTTCAGAAACCCTGACGGCCTCCTTATCGCTTCCTGTTATGGAAATATCGCATATCTCTCCGCTGTTTCGCTCCGGTATCGCCATAAAGCCCTTTTGCGGGACCCTTCCCGCTTTCTGCATTATAAGCCTTATGATATTTACGATAACAAAGGACGACAGCTCACTTATTATTATGGCCGCAAACAGTCCCTTAAAACCAAGGACAGCCATAAATGCAAGCATCAGCGGGACCTTAACCACCAGAAGCTGCAGGACGCTGCTTATGGTAGAAAGGAAGGTCCGGCCAATGGTCCTGTAGTAGTTCTGGGTCAGAGCATTCAGGGAAAAGAAGACAAAGCTTAAGGAAAACAGGCGAAGCGCGCTCAATAACTCTGCTCTTACGGCCTCGTTGTCAAAGCCGTAAAGCGCCGCCACGCCCTGAGGAATTGCAAGAAATACGGCCATGATAAGTACACTGATGAGCACAGCGGTCTTAAGCACCCTTGAAAATACCTTCCGCATTCCAAAGTAATCCTTTTCCCCGTAGAGCACCCCTGCTACCGAGGCTATAACAGAGGAAACACCGTTTAAGAACATCTGAACTATGAGCTGGGTATTGCCCGTGACTGAATAGGCGGAAAAATAAGCGTCCCCGAGAGTTCTTAAGACGTTTGAATTGAGAACCGCGACGCTTATTACCGTCAGTATGAGGTAGGCGAGGTTCGGGAAGCCGTTCTTTACCGTCATAACGGCAAGCTCTTTGTTATCAAACAGTCCCCTGAACACCGGAGTGACCATTCTGCCGCTGCTTTTAAAATACCGTGGGATAAAGATGAGCCCCGACACCAGATATCCGATGACGGTAGAGATCGCGGCCCCTGTTATGCCAAGGGGCGTGTACCTTACAAGAATATAGTCAAGAACCAGATTTACGACGTTAGAGGTAATATGAAGCCTGGCCGCCATGGCCGGATTATTATCGACATTTATAAGATAGGCCATCACAAGCACAAAGGATATTACCGGCATCCCGACGGAATATACCGTGGTTATGCTCCTTATCATTTGCGCCAGCTCCGGCGCGGCCCCCGTAAGGTGCACATAACGAGGCACAAGGACAGGAAAAAGACAGGTGAATATCAGAGGATAGGCCACGCTTACGGCCATACACAGCCCCATTACCCTTCCGGCGGAATCGATCTGCCGCTTTCCGAGGAGTACCGCTATGCTCACGGCGCCCCCCGAGCCGGCCAGGATAGCCGCGGCCTGCAGTACATAAAGATAGGGCGTGGAAGCGTTTATCGCCCCGTTTCCAATGCTCCCCAGAAGATTGCCGACGATCATCGCGTCTACGACGTTCCCAAGCTGCAGGGCAACGGTCGTCATTACCCCCGTCAGCATATACCTGTACATCTTTTTTCTTATAAGCCGGTCATTTCTTTCCATTGTCTTTATCCTTACTCAGGAAGCTCATTGCTCACAGGATCGCCCGGGCCTGCCCGGCAAGCTCATGGCACTCCTCCTCCATACGGCTCATGAAAAACGCAAGTACCGACCCTTCCCTGTCCTCATCAAAGGGAAGATACGCCGACAGCTCAAGGCTTTCTTCCTCATCATTTAAACGCAGATCGCACATATGCCCTGCTTCGCTCCATTTCCGGATAAGCCTGCGGGCAGACCCCGGTCTGTCCTGAGTGATCCTCTCCACCTTTACCGCACGGACAAAGGCCGCGGCTGACGCTATCTCTACGATATCGACAATGACCTCATGTCCGCCGGCATCCATTATCAGTAAGGGGCCTGCTCCCTCAGCGGCATAATACTCCGGAGCATAGCCTTCCTCCTCAAGCCAGAGCTTTACCAGGGCAAGCTTTTTAATCTCAACCGGCACTTCAGCATCCTCTTCCTCCAAATGATCAGCTGCAGCAGCTGCCTCTTCCGAAGGTGTGTCCTCCAAAGCAGCCTCCGGTTTGGCATCCGGTATAAGCATCCTGATCTCAAGCGGGCTCTGATCGAACTCCATTATTATTTCGGAAAGCCATGCCTCATAGATATTCCCATCATAAATACCGCCGCACTCCGCCAGGGCCGCGTTGTATACAATCGCTCCCCTTTCTTCGTCATAATAAGCGGAAAGAAGCCCCGGCCCATCGCTCCACTCTTCTGTCTCCCTTATCCTGTCCTCATCCGCGGACTCTGCCGGGACCGTGATATTGGCATGCAGGATAAAGCACTGCTCCTCTGTACTCCTCTCCGCCGTATAAAAGAGATTTACCGAAACAGGGGCTGACCCGTCCGTGACCGAAATATATTCTGCCCCTTCCGCATCGCGGTACATGACCTCAAGTGAAGAAGCGCCCAGTATCTGTTCCAATCCGTTAAGCCTTGGCCTGAGGATATCATTTTCCGATACCGCAAGCTCACGGATGAGCGGAAGTTCAAAATAAGCCACATGGATATGCACGGGAGGCAGCTTTAAAAGGCTGTCCCCAAGGAGGCTTGCGGGCAGCTTCATCTGGCTCTCATTAAAGATATGAAAGTACAGCGGCGTGTCATATTCTTCATCACCGGAAACCAATGTGTCGATACAGATCGTAAATGCCGCAAGCCCTCTCTTCAGGTCGTCATTTGACAGATGAAGGGCAAAAAGCCTGGGCATTTTGTTCTCAAGTCTGGTAACGAGCACAAAGGCATTCACTCCTCCCGTTTTTTCATACAAAAGAAAGCTGTACTCTGAAATAACAGTCCCGGGGTCAAGCTCTCCGTATTCCTGAGAATAATGCTTATCATACCAGGTGAAGAACTCCGCCCGCGGGGTCATTGCCGTTGTCGTCGGTCCTGAGCTTTAACCGGTACTGTGCAATGCGCAGTCTGAAATCATCAATGGTTGCCCGCCTTGTATATTTAGGATCACCCTTCTTCGGGTTTTTATGCTCCGCGATCTTGTCGTCATCAGCGGTCAGCTTTTGAAATACATTTGCAAACTCCTCAGTAAGAGCTGCAATGAATTTTTTATGATCACGGTTATTTTTCCTGTTAAGCTGCTCATATTTGTCAGCTGTACTTTTCCGCACATAAAATATCTTATTATTATCGCTCATCCATTTCACCCGGGTATTCATTTTTCCGGTTAATTCGGCAGTGATCCTTGCTATATCCTGCGCAAGAGCCTTATACCGCTCACTGACCGCGTAATTGGGGTCATGCAGCTTAAGCTCTGCCTGCTCCTTTACTTTCTCCTGAAGCTCCCTGTCATCTCCCGCGTAAAAGTTTTTGCATACGTCGTCCATGATCTTAGTCATTGAGTTAGTATCATCGATTTTGGTCTTGTCCCCCCTTGTGTCCGTATTGCTTCCCGTAAGCTACCGTAAAAAGTCCTTTGTAAAGCCGCCCTCGATCGTTGAATAATCCACTGTGCGTTTTGCGTTCGCTTTAAGGGCTGTCCCCGCTGCCATGTCGGTCTTATCGGCATAGACCTGACTGCAGAATACCGCGTAGGCTTTTTCCATCATCTTTACCCAAAGGGGACCCGAGGCAAATTCCGCATCATCCCCCAAAAGGCCTTCGCTCCTTGCTATCCTTTCCGCATTTTCCGCGACCTTCATGGTATGCTCTATCTTACTGCTTATCATGATATCCGAAGGATCATAGGCTGCCACATAGCTGTTAAAGGCTTCCACAGCCTTCATCTTATCTATCATTCTTTATGCTCCCTGATCATCTGAACCTGCTCAGATTTCTTCCCCTTTCCCAGTACAATTATATTTGTTCAAAACCCGTTTATCAATCTTAGAAAAAAAATTTTCCGCGGTCAGCTTCAGCTGACATTTTCCTATCGTCGGCCCTGCGATAAAAAAAAGCAGGAGAAAATCTCCTGCCCTTTTTACAGCGTCTCAAATCCCTGCCCATAATACGGCGGCAATGTTATCCCGTTTTCGCGGCTGTCAGGCCTTCCCGAACTTATCCTTAGGCTGTTTGCATCTCGGGCATACCCAGTCCTCGGGAAGATCCTCAAACCCAACACCGTCATGCTCCGCAGGGTCATATACGTATCCGCAAACGGAGCAGATGTACTTCCCGGTAGCCTCATCGATCACAAAACAGTCCTTGTCAGGCCAGATCGTCTCCGGGGGATTATCAAGGTCCATTACCCTCTTAGCCTCAAGGTTCTCATAGCCTAAGGGTGTATTACAGGGCCTCAAGCCCCTCATACTGCGGCGTCAGCCCGCATTTCGTCGCCGTATTCACTATCAGCAGGACCTTCCCCTTATAATCGGAAAGCGAAACCTCATTGCCCTTATTATCCTTTACCGTAAAATCATATACATTCATAAGCCCCACCCGTGCCTTTCATCTTTTTCTCTATTATATTTTGCGCAGCTCACTTAACGAAAAGCGGTTTTTATAGAAAACCTTTCAACCCTGTTTGAGCTCGCGTACTATATTCACTCGATAACTGTGAAGCGAGTTGTTGAAAGGTTTTCTGGTTGCAGTATCTTCCCATCTGATATAAAATGTGGTACAGGAAACGTACAGACAGTTTTCCCGCAACAATACATGCTAAACAGGGAGAAGCCCAATGCTCTCTTCTTTTTTATATCTTTTTTTCATATATCCGATCGAGATCTTCATTGAAACGGTGTTTTCCCTTGCAATGAAGGTATTTAACAATCCCGGCATTTCCATAATATTTGTAAGCCTGTTCGTGCAGCTTCTGGTACTGCCGCTTTATAAAAGAGCGGACGCTCTTCAGGAGGCGGACAGGAAAAAACAGCAGGAAATGAAAAAATGGGTCGATCATATCAAAAGGACCTTTAAAAAGGACGAGCGTTTCATGATGCTCTCGGAGTATTACCGGCAGAATGCTTACGAGCCGGTGATGGCTCTCAGAGGATCACTCCCGCTGCTGCTTCAGATACCCTTCTTCATCGCGGCATACCGTTACCTGTCCTCTCTTGAGCTGTTAAAGGGAACCTCCTTCTTTGTCATAAGGGATCTCGGAAGCCCGGACGCCCTCTTTACTCTTAACCTTATGGGGAAGCCTGTGAGCATCAATATCCTCCCCATACTGATGACGGTCATAAATCTTATCTCATCGGCGGTATATACAAGTACGCCGGTGAGCCCGCAAAGCGTGCGCTCAGGCACGATCTTCAGTTCGGGCAGGTCCGGTAAGCAGGCTGACCCAAACATTCCACCGGCCTTTGGGATCAAGGAAAAGCTGCAGCTGTATATAACGGCACTGATATTTCTTGTCCTTTTATATAACTCCCCGGCGGGGCTGGTGTTTTACTGGACGCTTAACAACCTGTTCTCGCTCTTTAAGAACGTGATCATGAAGCTTATCAGGCTTCCTGCCCCTTCACCGGTAAGGGAGGAAAGAAAGGAGCATAGCCTTAAGAGCCTGAACAATGCCCTGTTCTTTACCGCAGCGCTTTCCCTCTCCTTCCTGTGCGGGATGTGGATACCAGGCGCCGCGCTTTCCGATTCGCCGCTGGAATTTTCCGTACGGGGCCATTTTGTGGATCCCCTTCTTTTCGTGTTTGAGTCCTTTGCCATAGCGGCGGGCATATTTGTATTATGGTTCGGTATCTTCTATCTTCTTTCGGACGAAAGGAAAAAGCCTCTGTTTCCTGTGGCTATGACCGTAATGCTTGTGTGCGGGATGGTCCAGATGTTCCTTTTTTCAAGGCGGCTTGGCAATATGTCAAACATCATGGTCTATGATTTTGAGCCTCAGAGCAGCGTGCAGGTCTGCCTCATAAACCTTGCGGTCCTTATTGCGGCCGCGGCCGTCACGGTATTTCTGCTGTACAGATTTCCTGTTTTCGTGCACAGGGCCGTGGGGATACTTCTGGTGGGAATGATCTTCATTTCCATATTCAACCTTGTAAAGGCGGAGAAGACCATAAGCTCAAACGCCTATGTCAGAGACGACGCGGCCTATACGGAGGCTTACCCCTCCTATACCCTGAGCAAAAACGGAAGAAACGTCATAGTGATCATGCTTGACAGGGGCCTGAGCGGATATGTGCCTTATATAATGGAAGAATTTCCTGACATAAGGAAGGCCTTTGAGGGCTTTACCTACTACCCCAACACTTATTCCTACGGAGCCTGCACCCTTACCGGCGGGCCTGCCCTTTACGGCGGCTATGATTTTGACCCCTTTGTACTTGAGGAGGATATGGACAGCCTTCAGGAAAAGCTCGATGCCTCTGTCCGATTCCTGCCCTATAACTTTTCAAGGGCGGGCTTTGAATGCAGCGTTTTCGATCCGCCGGATTATATAGACCTTTCCGGCACCGACCTGCAGGGCTTTTTTGCGGATATTGACAATACTCAGGCCTGTGATACAGGAGGTGTGTTCAAATCGCCCGAGCAGGCGCTTGAGGACTATGAATACCTGCACCGCTGGGCTGTTCATAATTATATCAGACACAGTATATATCTTCTGGTCCCCAATGCTTTAAGGAGCATAGTCTACGATGGCGGGAATTACTTAAGCCAGGATCATGTAAGGCAGGATCAGACCCTCTCGGACGAGGTAAGGGCAATGGAGCTTGTTTCGGAAATGGCGGAGATATCCGAGGATAAAGGGGATAATCTGTTTGTGTATACAAACCTTGCCGCCCACAGCTATGCCGAGCTGCAGCTTCCGGACTTTACCTTTGAGGACGCGGTGGATAACTCCGAGTACATAAACAAGTGGAGCTCCTCCCTTAAAGCCGGGGATGCGATGCCGCTTTCCGGTATGGAGGATAAGGACAGGTTCAAAAGCTACTGCGCCAACGTTGCCGCCCTCAGAGAGGTCGGAAAATGGATGGATAAGCTCAGGGAGCAGGGAGTCTACGACAATACCCGTATCATACTCACAGCGGACCACGGCTTCTATGTGTTTGCCTTCCCGCAGATGATCTATGAGGGAGGCACCAGCTTTGAGCAGTTTAATCCCCTGTTCATGGTAAAGGATTTCGGTTCGGAGACCTTTGAGGTGTCTGAAAAGCTCATGTCCAACGCGGACACCTGTGCCATCGCCATGGAGGGCATCATAGCCGAGCCCGTCAATCCTTACAGCGGACAAAAGGCGCAGCTCTTTCGGCCCGAAGGGGACGGGACCATAAAGGTCTCCGACGACAGGGAGTACGGAGAGCTCAAAAAGCGTCTGTACCGGTTCCACGACGACGTAAGAGTGCCTGAAAACTGGACCGTAAGCTTCAGTGATTAAAGGCAGGCGCAGGAAACGAATTAAAGTGCAAGCACTTAATTCGTTTCCTGTAATATGAAGGAGATGCATATGAATGTAAAAAGGAACGTACTTCTGAATCCGGGGCCTTCAACGACTACGGATACGGTAAAGCTTGCCCAGGTAGTGCCGGATATCTGCCCCCGGGAAAAGGAATTTGCGGGGATCATGGCTCCTATGAGGGAGGATCTTGTTAGGATCGTTCACGGTGACCCTGAGGAATACACCTCAGTCCTCTTCTGCGGCTCCGGGACCATCTGTATCGATGTGGCATTAAATTCCCTTCTTGATGAGGGAAAAAAGGCCCTTGTAATAAATAACGGAGCCTACTCCCAGAGAGCCTGCGACGTATGCAGATACTACGGCATGCCTCTTATTGAGGTAAAGCAGCCCCTCAACGACACCCCCGACCTTCAGGTGATAGAGGACGCCTTAAGGCAGAACCCGGATATCGGCTATGTTTATGTCACCTATCATGAGACAGGGACAGGGCTCCTTAACCCCGTAAGGGAGATCGGCGCCCTGGCGCACAGGTACGGCGCCTTCCTTATATCCGATACCACGAGCGCCTATGCCATGATACCCATAAACGTATCCGAGGATAACATTGATTTCTGCATGGCGTCGGCCCAAAAGGGCATAATGGGGATGACGGGGCTTTCATACATAATAGGAAGACGGGATATCATAGAACGCTCCCGCAATTTCCCAAAGCGCTCATATTACTGTAACCTCTATATGCAGTATGAATTCTTTGAAAAGACAGGGGAAATGCACTTCACTCCTCCCGTACAGACCATATACGCCGCAAGACAGGCGCTCAGGGAATATTTTGAGGAGGGGGAAGAGGCAAAATGGGCGCGCCATCAGAGAGTAATGGCGGCGATCCGCAGGGGGATAGACGAGCTGGGACTTAAGGAGGCACTGCCCCGCAGTGTACAGGCAGGGCTTGTCGCGGCCATAGATTACCCCGACGTCCCGGGCTGGGATTTTGAAAAGGTCCACGACTACTGCTACGAAAGGGGCTTCACCATCTACCCCGGAAAGATCGACGGAAGGGGCGGTTTCAGGCTCTGTGCCCTTGGCGCCATCGATGAACAGGATATCACGGATTTCTGGGCGGTCTTTAAGGAAGCCCTTAAGGCAAACGGCATAAAGCTTCCGGGCCCTGCGTGATGATATAATGAGGTATGGGAAGTTGAAAAAAGTATATACCTGTTTTATGACGGATGTCATCCACGAAGGACATCTGAATATATTAAATGAAGCAAAAAAGCTGGGAAGCGTTACCGTCGGAGCCCTTTCCGACCCGGCGCTCATCCGCTACAACCGCTTCCCCACCATATCCCTCGATGAACGTATCGCCCTCTACAGGTCCCTTGACGGGGTAGATGAGGTGGTCATCCAGGACGATATGACATATGACAGGATAGTGGAAAAAGTCCGGCCCGATATAATCGTCCACGGAGACAACTGGAGGGATGGGCCCGAAAAGGCCCTCAGGGACAACTGCCTTAACGCCCTTAAAAAATACGGCGGAGAGCTTGTGGAGCCGGCGTATACCTTCAATGAAAGGGTCTTAAAGGTCGACCGTCAGCTCAAGGAAAAGCTGGCAATGCCGGAGTACAGGAGAAAACGCCTCAGACAGCTCATAGATATCTGCCCCATAGTAAAGATCATGGAGGCGCACAGCGGGCTCACCGGGCTCATCACGGAAAAGACCGTGGTAGAACGTGACGGACGGCTGGACCAGTTTGACGGCATGTGGGTCTCCTCTCTCTGCGACAGCACAGACAGGGGCAAGCCCGATATTGAGCTCGTGGACATGACCTCGAGACTTCGTACCATCAACGATATCCTTGAAGTAACTACAAAGCCCATCATCCTTGACGGGGATACGGGCGGGCAGACCGGGCATTTTGTATACAATGTGCGCACCCTTGAAAGGATGGGAGTCTCAGCTGTCATCATAGAGGACAAGACCGGGCTTAAAAAGAATTCCCTCTTCGGGATCGAGGTGGCGCAGACTCAGGATTCAATAGAGAATTTTTGCGAGAAGATCGAGGCGGGAAAAAAATCACAGCTTACGGATGATTTCATGATAATCGCGAGGATAGAATCCCTGATCCTTGAAAAGGGGATGGAGGATGCCCTTAAAAGAGCCTTTGCCTTCCGGAGGGCGGGCGCGGACGGAATAATGATCCACAGCCGCAAAAAGGACCCGGCGGAGATATTTGAATTCTGCGACCGCTTCAGGGATAAGGACGGCGACACCCCATTGGTGGTGGTACCCACGGCCTTTAACAGCGTAACCGAGGAGGACCTTTCCGACCACGGCGTAAATATCGTGATATACGCAAACCAGCTGATGCGTGCCGCCTTTCCCGCCATGAAGGCAACGGCGATGGAGATCCTTAAGAACCACCGGGCACTTGAAGCGGATTCCCACCTCATGCCCTTTAAGGATATTATTACCTTGATAGACGAGCTATGAGCATTTCAGGAAAAGACAAAAAGCATACAGAGACGGCGGTCCTTATGGCAGCGGGTTTGGGACAGAGAATGAGGCCTTTGACCTGTGACACCCCCAAGCCTCTTATCAGGGTCTTCGGCACTCCCATGGCCGAAACCGTAATAGCCGGCCTCAAAAAAAGAGGGATAGATGAGATCTATGTCGTCACCGGGTACCTCGGTGAGCAGTTTTCCTCTCTCGCCTCCCGTTATCCGGGCCTTGTTCTGGTAAAGAACAGCGAGTACGAAAGGGTAAACAATATCTCCTCCGTAAGGGCGGTGACGGATATCATCAGGGGGAGGAAGGTATTTATCTGCGAGGCGGATCTCTATGTATCGGATCCCCTGCTTTTCTGCGCTGACCTTTCAGGTTCCTGCTATTTCGGAAGGTATACTGCCGGTCATTCCGACGACTGGGTATTTGATACTGATGAAAACGGCTTTATCACACGGGTGGGAAAAGGGGGAGATGACCGTTACAATATGTGCGGCATATCCTATTTTACGGAAAAGGACTCTTCCATCCTCGCCGACGCCATAGAGGAACGCTTCGGGCGTCCCGGATATGAGGAGCTTTTCTGGGACGAGGTTGTGAATGATAATCTGGATAAGCTTCGCCTTACGGTACATCCCGTGGAAAGCGATCAGATAACCGAGATCGACTCTGTCGATGAGCTCGCGGCGGTGGATGAGTCTTATAAAAAGTATATATCGGTTCAAACTGAAGTTTGAACCTAAGCGCACGATCTGCTTTAGCAGATCGGCGCAGGAGGCTGCGCGATGAAAACTATCCTTCTTTATATAGACCCCGGAACGGGGAGTATGCTCTTCACCATACTGATAGGAGCGGTCTCTGCCGGATATTTTGTTCTGCAAAAGCTTAGGCTTAAGCTGAAATTCCTGATCTTTGGCGGAAGGGCCATGACCGCGGACGAAAAAAAGCTTCCCTATGTGATCTTTTCAGACAGCAAAAGGTACTGGAACGTTTTCAAGCCCGTTTGCGACGAATTTGAAAAACGCGGAATTGAGGTAAGCTATCTGACCATGTCCGAGGATGACCCTGCCCTTTCACAGGGCTACAGCCATATAAAGACCGAATTTATCGGAGAAGGGAACAAAGCCTTTTCCAGGCTCAATATCCTGAACGCCTGTGTGGTGCTTGCCACAACACCGGGACTTGACGTCCTGCAATGGAAAAGGTCTAAGAACACAGACTGGTATGTCCATATACTTCATCAGCCCGGAGACACCACCTTCTACAGGATGTTCGGGCTCGACCACTATGATGCCGTTCTTATATCCGGGGAATATGAGGAAAAGCAGCTTCGTGACATTGAAGGTCTCCGAAACATAAACCGGCGGGAAACCTGTCTTACGGGCATTACCTATCTTGATGCGATGAAGGAGAGATATGAGGCTTCCCTTAAGGAGGCGCCCGCAGAGAAGGCGCCCGGTGAGAGGACCGTTCTGCTGGCTCCCACCTGGGGAGAGACCGCCATTCTCTCCCGCTTCGGTGAAAGAATAATCGATGCGCTCATTAAAACAGGCTATAATATTGTCATAAGGCCCCACCCCCAGTCCTTTTCCTCGGAAAAGGAGCTTATGGACAGGCTCCGGTCAAGGTTTCCGGAGAGTGAAAAGCTCCACTGGAACAGGGACAATGACAACTTCGAGGTGTTAAAGAGCGCTGATATCATGATCACGGATTTTTCCGGGGTAATGTTTGATTACTGCCTGATCTTCGACCGGCCCTTCATCTATGCCGATATCGAATTCGACAGCTCGCCCTATGACGCCGCCTGGCTCGATGAGGAAATGTGGACCTTAAGGATCCTTCCGCATATAGGGATCCCGCTTAAGGAAGAGGATTTTGACAATATCAAAGATGTGATCGACAATACCGTCAACGACCAAAGCCTGGCACAGGGCCGGGACAGGGCAAGGGCGGAGACCTGGGCCAATCCCGGCAGGGCCGCGGAGCTTACCGTGGATTATATGATCCGGAAGAGGGCCTCTTTTCAGGATAGTGAAGCTCAATAAAAGGGGAAGCATAATGAAGGCGGAAAAATTATTTGAGATAATAGGCTCGGACTTTTATACGGGGGTTCCGGACAGCAGGCTGAAGGGGCTGTGCAGCTTCCTTATGGCCAGGTACGGCATAGATAAAAACCATCATATCATTGCCGCAAACGAAGGAAACTGCCTCGCGCTGGCGGCGGGATATCATCTTGCAACCTCAAACATCCCCGTTGTATACATGCAGAACAGCGGAGAGGGAAATATCATCAATCCTCTCTCATCGCTCTTAAATGACCGGGTGTATGCCATTCCCGCGGTCTTTATCATAGGCTGGCGCGGAGAACCGGGCATACACGATGAGCCTCAGCATATCTATCAGGGCATGGTAACAGAAAAGCTCATGGAGGATATGGATGTGGAGACCTTTGTCATCGGAAGGGATACCACCGACGAGGCTGTGGCCCGGGCAATGGCTTCCTTCAGGAAAGTCCTGTCTGCAGGAAAGCAGACGGCCTTCATCATCAGGGAAGGCGGCATTACCTATGACGGGAAGGTAAGCTATTCCAATGAATACAGCCTTAACCGTGAGGAGGTCATCAGACATATCACTTCCGTTACCGGTAATGATCCCGTCATCTCCACTACCGGAAAGATCAGCCGGGAGCTGTTTGATATCCGTACAGCCTCAGGGGAGGATCACGGCACCGATTTCCTGACAGTAGGTTCAATGGGGCACTGCTCCTCCATCGCGCTGGGAGTTGCCCTTAACAGGCCGGATACAAAGGTCTGGTGCATCGACGGGGACGGCGCCGTTCTGATGCATATGGGGGCAATGGCGGTGATAGGAGCCAATGCGCCCTCTAATCTCGTACATATCGTGATCAATAACAGCGCCCATGAAACTGTGGGAGGCATGCCTACAGTAGCCGGGGCCGTTGATCTTGTGGGCATAGCAAAGGCCTGCGGCTACAAAAGAGCCGTAATGGCCGCCGATACAAAAACCCTTGACAGGGAGCTCTTAAACGCCCGCTCGGCAGATGAGCTTGTGTTTATCGAAATAAGATGTCAGGTCGGCTCACGCCCCGATCTCGGCCGTCCCACCACCACCGCCATCGAAAACAAGGTGAATTTTATGAGGCATCTGGAAACGCTTAAGCCATGACCATACGTCCGACAGAAGCCCTTCGGGCTCCTCCTCCCTCAATATTTAACACCACATATTCCGACTTCGTTCCGGTCTTGAATTTGATCGCCCAGTCGGATATCCCCGATGTGACAATAAATTCCGTATCATTTCTTTTTTCATACCCATAGGTCCTGTCATTAGCGCCTATCCACTCTCCCACTCTGGTTACGGGGATGAGCTGGCCTCCATGTGTATGCCCGGACAGCACAAGATCAGCCCCTGCCTCCGTCTCCTTTTCATAATCGTTCGGCTGGTGATCCATCATGATCCGGTATCTGCCGGGATCAAGCCCCTGCGTCAGCTCCCCGGCACTTTTCCTTGAAGGATCGCTCTTATCCTTCCTGCCGATCAGGTAGAAGGAATCATTTATCAGAACAGTCTCATCCTCAAGAACGACGACTCCGTTCTTTTCAAGCTCCTCTGTAAGCTCCCCGTAGGAAAAATCCCTCCGGTCATAATATCCCTTATCATGGTTTCCGAAAACATAAAAGACCCCGAAGGCAGGCTTAAGCTCACCCAAAGCCTGACAGCTTTTTACCATGTCCTCCTTTGTTGTGTCATCATCCACATAATCCCCGGCTATAAGCACCAGATCCGCATTCTCCTCTGCTATCTCTTTCATATGCTCCGCAAAGCCATCGGCACCAAAGGTTGCCCCTATGTGAGAATCGGCAAAGAGTACCACCTTCAGTGTATCCTGTCCGAGATCCTTGTCCGTCTGCAGCTCATAAACAGTCCTGGACACATGATGCGCCAGCTGCCACCCTGCGAAAAGATATACCGCGGTAAATACAATCACCAGAATCCCGGTATAATAAGGTCCGCTTTGCGCTGTCTCCTTTTTCGACACTCCTCTGATCCTTTTTATTATCCATGTCAGAAGGTCTCCGAGGATCCAGAAGAGCATCAGATGAATCACAACGATAATAGTGTTAATGCCGTCAAGCATGAAAAAGGCCGCCGCAATAAGCACCGGAATGAGGGCAAGCAGTAAACGCAGCGCTTTTCTGTCCCCTGCTATCCTCCGAACCGTATAAAACCGCTGGAATCTGGTACACAGATAAATTATCCCCGCTATTGCCGAAGCTATTGTCAGACCGAATATAATTAACCACATATACTTCCGTTAAATATCAGCTTTTATTCCTTTCGATTTATTTCAGCGCTTCCCCCGCTTAAGACCGGTCAGATGTTTTGTGCCGTATCCCGCGGCAAACGCGTGGCCCGGTACTGAACAGTAACCTTAGGACTCGTTTTGCCAGGGGATTATCCACCCGGTTTTCTTTTATGAAAGCTCCGTGCTATAATAAGCAGCAAAGAGCCTGATCCCCCGGCCCGTACCGGCACAGCCCCCTCCGCTTATGCCGCAGACAGCCCACACGGTGCCAAATAACCTGTCAGGCCAGTCTTAAACATGACCCTACTTAATGATTACCTGAGATCGGTATATGGCTGCAAGGTATATAAGCTTGCTTTGTCGGCTGATGTCACCTGTCCGAACAGAGACGGCGTCCTGTCCGATAAGGGCTGCAGCTTCTGCTCCGCGGGAGGCTCCGGGGAATTTGCGGGAGACAGATCCATACCGATAGCCGACCAGCTGGCCGAAGCAAGGAAGCGGGTGTCGGGAAAGATAAGGGACGGAAAATATATCGCATATTTTCAGAGCTTTTCCAATACCTACGCGCCCCTCCCATATCTTAAAAGCATCTATTATGAGGCGATAAAGCCGGAGGATGTGGTCATCCTTTCCGTCGGCACCAGGCCTGACTGCCTTGGCGATGACGTGATCGCCCTGCTTTCCGGGATCAACCGCATAAAGCCGGTGTGGGTGGAGCTGGGGCTTCAGACGATCCATGAGCCTACGGCGCAAAGGATCAACCGCTGCTACCCTCTTTCGACCTATGATGACGCCGTTTCCCGTCTGCACAGGGCCGGTATCGCCGTGGTGACCCATGTGATACTGGGGCTTCCCGGAGAAACGGAAGCTATGATGCTTGAAACCGTTAAATATGTAGCGGCCTCCGGAGTCTTCGGTATTAAGCTGCAGCTCCTTCAGATCCTTAAGGGTACGGCCATGGCAGCCGAATATGAAAAAGGAAAGGTCCCTGTAATGACGCTTTCCGAATATGCCGCCCTGTTAAAGAAGGCCGTTGCCCTCATCCCGGAGGATATGGTCATCCACCGTCTCACCGGAGACGGCCCTAAAAGCCTCCTTATCGCCCCCTCCTGGAGCGGGGACAAGAAGAGGGTGCTCAATACCCTTAAAAAGGCTCTCCCTTCTATTCTGCCTTAACTGTATCCGTTCCCTCCGCCCAGTCAAGGATAGGCCTCGCATCCGGCCGAAACAGCTCCTTCGGGATGCTCTCTCTGTCAAAAAACCTGTGCTCAAGCACCTCCGAATCCGTATCCGAGATCTCACCCGTATAGCTTCCCGTGGTGAATATCACGGACAGCGAGTAGACCACATCTCCGTTCGGATAGTGTATCAGCCTGTCTTCGCCGGAATATATGCCGAAAAGCTTAAGCTCAGATACCTCTATCCCGACCTCCTCCCTTATCTCTCTTGCCGCGGCCTCCCTGTAGGTCTCCATGGGCTCCAGCGCTCCGCCCGGCACACACCACTCTCCGGTGTCGCTTCTCTTCTGTAAAAGCACCTGGCCCTTTTCATTTTCTATAAGGACCCCGCACCCTACGGTCATCACAAGGCCCTGCCCTATCTTTTTTCTGATATCGGAAATATAGTTCATTTATTCTCCAATTCTGCCTGACAGCTCCTGTTCCGATGGCCCTTATTGCTCCTTTTGCTCATCCTTTACAAAAACAGTCAGCATGTATATACCCTCATCCGGCAGCGCCTCCGTACCAATGTAGAGCCTCTCCTCAGCCGTTCCGCAGTCCGAGACCCCGTAGACCGAAATGCCCTCCCTTTTTCCAAGCAGCTCCTTAACCCGCTTCACGTCCCTGCCGCATTTCATTATCACCTTGGTTCCCGGAAGCTTAAGGGCCTCCTCGATGTCCCCGGTGTCCGGAATGATGTGTACCTGCTCTCCCTCGTCCCCGAGGCTTATCCCCAGGCTGTTTGCGCAGGCCGTTACGGAGGATATGCCGCTTACCGCACGGGTCTCTATCCCGTCCCTTTGTGCAAGCTGTGCTATATAGGAAAAGGTTGAATACAACGCCGGATCGCCGATCGTAATAAATGCTGCGGTCTTTCCCGCAAGGACCAGCTCCTTTACGGCATCGTATATCTCATGGCGGGCACGTTTTCGCTTATCCTCATCCCTTACCATTTCAAATTCAAAGCCATATGTCCTTATGCCGCAGGCCTCCGGTACCGCCTGCCTCACTATCCGGTATGCCCTGCATTTATCAAGCTCCCTTCTGGGAAATATCAGGACATCCGACTCCCTTATCATCCTTACCGCCTTTAATGTTATATCACCGGGATCTCCCGGTCCCACACCGATCCCGTATATCCTTCCGTTCATACCGCTTAAGCCTCCGATCCCGTCAGTCGTGCCTCTCATTAAGGTTGTCAAAGCATTCGCAGAACCGGGCAGCGGGCGCGGGCTCAACGCCCGAAGCCTTCAGATGTGTGGTATCTGCGTACTCCACGACACGAAAGGAGGCAATACCCCTTCTCCTTTCCTCGCTCACCACCTTGGTCACTGACGAAGGGGCCGCTACAAAGCCGTGCCATAAACTCATCGGTGAGATATTAAGAAGATAGGAAAGCATCACGCAGGTGACCCCGAAATGACAGAAAAAGACTATGGATTCATTATTCGGCTTCTCCGCGCGGAATATCCGCCCGTCCTTTACATAGCCGTGCTTTTTAAGCAATGCGTCAAAGGAGGCGGTCACCCTTTCATATTCCTCATCGACTCCGCCCTCCCTCATACGTTCATTTTCCATCCAGTGCTCATAGCTGTAAAAGCCCTCCTCCACGGTCCAGTCCTGAGGAAGCCAGTCCCAGCAGATCATTTTCTTATCCGCTCTGTCGGGCCTTTGTATGCGGGAGGGAAACTCCCTGAGCCATTCCTGCTCAGTCGCCTTAAGCTTAAGCCTGTCAAGGGTAAAACGCGCCGTATCCTTAGCGCGCCCCAGGGGTGAAACATAGCAGTGATCAATTAAGAAGCCTGTCTTATACAGGTAGTCGGCAAGGAGACGGGCCTCACGAAAGCCCCTTTCGGTAAGTGAATCCTTTTCATAGTCCGGGTCTCCATGCCGGATGAAATAAAGCTTCATATCATATAAATCTCCGGGATCAGATTATTTATCCTAACGCCACATCAAGGATCATCATGAGGACAAATCCCAGCGCAAAGGCTATGGTGCCAAGGTTTGAATGCTCTCCCTCAGACATCTCGGGAATAAGCTCCTCCACCACCACATACAGCATGGCGCCGGCCGCAAAGGCAAGCATATAAGGCATCACCGGTACCACCGCGCCGGCAGCCATAATGGTAACGGCCGCGGCAACAGGCTCTACCGCTCCCGAAAGGACGCCGTACAGAAAGGTTTTTCCCTTGCTCATTCCCTCCGCCCTTAAGGGCATTGAAACGATCGCTCCCTCCGGAAAGTTCTGAATGGCTATACCCAGGGCCAGAGCCAGGGCCCCTGTTGCGGTGATGCCCACGTTTTCGGTCATAAAGCCCGCATATACCACCCCGACTGCCATTCCCTCCGGGATATTGTGAAGAGTAACGGCAAGGATGAGCTTTGTGGTACGCTTAAGCCCGGTCCTCGGGCCCTCGTCCTGATCGTTCAGATGCATATGAGGCGTCAGCATGTCAAGCAGAAGAAGGAAGCCCACGCCTATGAGAAAGCCCGCGGCGGCCGGAAGAAAGGACAGCCTTCCGAGCCCCTCGCTGCTCTCAAGAGCCGGCTGAAGCAGGCTCCAGAAGGATGCCGCCACCATCACTCCTGCGGCAAAGCCCGTAAGCAGCTTCTGCAGATTGTCTGAAATGCTGTTTTTCAGCAGGAATACCATTGCGGCTCCGAGGCTTGTCCCGGCAAAAGGAATAAGTATTCCGGCCATAACCTCCATCGTCATACCCGACCTCCGTTATTTATTTCATTTCCATAAGCCCGGGAAGGGTCGCCTCAAAGTCCACTCCGTACCATGGCTTTTCCGGATTCCTTAAGGTCACCTCTATGGTATGGGCGGTATAATCCGCGGCGATGCGCATCGCATCCCTCCAGTCCTTTCCCCTCATGATCTCACCTGTACAGGTGCTGGAGAAAAGGTCCCCGGTTCCGTGGAAGACGGCATCCACCCTGTCATTCTGGTAGGTATAATATTCTCCGGTACTCCGGTCGTAGCCCATCACACCGGTCTTGCCCTTTTCAAGGGAAACGCCCGTCAGGACGCTGATCCCGGCCCCCAGCTCATTAAGCCTCGACAGAAGCTCCTTTATATAGCCTTCATCGTATTCCTCCCTGTACTCCATCCCGGTCATAAAGGCCGCCTCAGTAATGTTGGGAACGATGATATCAGCTTCCGCACACAGCTCAGCGTTCTTTTTAACATATTCCATATCAAAGGCAGGATACAGCTTTCCGTTATCAGCCATAACCGGATCCACTATGATGAGCGTGTTCTCATCCTTAAAGGCCCTGAATAATGACTTTATCTGATCGATCTGGGTAACGGTTCCGAGATACCCGGTATATATTGCGTCAAATCTGAAGCCCTCGCTCTTCCAGTGCGCCATTATCGGCTCTATCTGATCAGAAAGATCCTTACAGGTGAAATTTTTGAACATGGTATGGGTGGATAGAACAGCCGTAGGCAGGATGACCGTTTCCGATCCCAGTGCCGAGATCACAGGCAATGCGATGGTCAGTGAACATTTTCCCAGGCACGAGATGTCCTGGACCGTCAGAACTCTTTTCATAATATTGCTCCTTTCAACAAAAGCTATGCTTTATCTCCTCAGTTAAAAGCCGGATGCTCCCCGGGCGTCTCCCCGGGCTCATCCCCGCTCCTTACATATATAGCGCTCACCATGACCGAAGGCTCCGGCGCGGGGAAAGCTTCGCAGGGCGGTATACCCCGCCCTGCTGCTCTCCTTATTCGCTGATAATAAAAACTCAGTTCCTTTCATTTACATAAGCTTCTTAAACATCTCCCTGAACTGCTCAAGGCTTGCGGGCCTGGGATTGCCGGGAGCGCAGGCATCCGCAGCAGCGGATTCACATAAGAAGTCCAGATCCTCCTCCTTAAGCTTCTCAAGCTTAGTAGGTATGCCCACATCCACGGAAAGCTGACGAACTGCGTCAACCGCGGCCTTACGGTAGGCTGCCTGATCCATGCCCGTGGTGTCGATATCAAAGGCCTCTGCTATGGCCTTGTATTTTTCCCCTGTTGCCTCCGCATTGAATTCCATTACTATGGGAAGCATCATCGCGCAGGCCACTCCGTGAGGAGTATCGTAAACGGCTCCAAGGGTATGGGCCATTGAATGAGCTATGCCGAGTCCTACGTTGGAATAGGCCATAGCGGTAACATACTGGGCGAGCGCCATGCCCTCGCGTCCGTCGGGATCGTTGTCAACGGCCTTTCTTAAGTTCTTTGCGATAAGCTGTATGGCCTCAAGGTTAAGGCAGTCGGAAAGCTCCCAGGCTGCGGCCGTTGTATAGCCCTCGATTGCATGAGTGAGGGCGTCCATTCCGGTAGAGGCCGTCAGTCCCTTAGGCATAGAGGCCATCATGTCAGGGTCTACCACCGCGATATCAGGGATGTCGTTAGGGTCTACGCATACAAACTTCCTCTTTTTCTCCACATCCGTGATAACGTAGTTGATCGTGGATTCCGCCCCGGTACCGCCGGTCGTAGGCACGGCTATGGTAAATACGGTACGCTTCTTCGTAGGAGCTACGCCCTCAAGTGAACGTACATCGCCGAATTCCGGATTGTTTACGATGATCCCTATTCCCTTTCCGGTATCCATGGAGGAGCCCCCTCCGATAGTGATCATAAAGTCCGCTCCGGATGCCTTGTAGGCCTCTACGCCGTTTTTAACGTTTTCTATGGTAGGATTAGGCTTGATGTCGGAATACAGCTCAAAGTCGATCCCGTTTTTCTCAAGCAGCTCCGTCACCTTTGAGGTGACACCGAACTTCACAAGATCGGGATCAGACGCCACAAACGCCTTTTTAAAGCCACGGGCCTTTACTATTCCGGGGATCTCGTTGATCGCCCCGTGCCCATGATAGGAAATACCATTAAGTACAAATCGATTTACTGCCATACTAAACCTCCTGAATACATATTAGGATCTGGGTATCAGATCTCACAAAATCTGTCCACTATTATATAACAGTTTTCCCGGGAAAGCCAGTTTATTAGCAACAGAGTAACAGTTCACCCTTTGGTGAACTGTTACACAGAAGTTCACCCTTGAAAACGTCTGAAAACAATGCTAATATTACTTACCGTTCTGATAGGATATATTTTTATTATTATTATTCAGTTTTCCTTGAAGGAGAGATATTTTTATGAAAAGACGAGCGATCACTTTGTTTTTAGCTGCCGCTTTGGCTGTTTCGGTCACGGGCTGCTCCCACAGCAGCAGCTCTACCACCACCTTCACTACAAGCGTTACCAATGATGGTGAGACCACCACGCATACGACCACTACCACGGTTGAGGACGGCAATAAGTCCACGGAGGAGACCACGGAGGTAACCGAAGCGGACGATGACTTCGATGATATAGATGATGATTCTGATGATATCGAAAATGATTCTGATGATCGAAACATAGGAGATGCCAACGGCGTCAGCGTAAACGAATCAGGTGAGTTCGTTTCCGATGCGGACACGACGGACCTCAGGGATACCTGGCATGAGATCTTCTACTACGGGGCCGAGGGGGTCACCAAGGCCGGAGATACCATTCTCTTCGCCTATGATAACCCGGAGATCGAATACGGAGCCATGATGGTCATCAATTCCGACAATTATCTTACCGCTTATGATTTCGGTCCGGTAGAGGATGAAGGCAATTATTACCAGATAGAGGACGTGGACGGGGAAAACGAGCTTCCCTTCTCTGTGACCGCATCCGAGGATGATCATATGACGCTTGTCTTCCAGGACGGAGATGAGGCCGATCTTTTCTATGTGGATCAGGATACGATCATAGATGATATGGTTTCGGTTGTAGAAGCCATGAATACACAGAATACATAAGAATTACAACGCTTAGATCGGAACGGCAGGGGATTTCTCCCCTGCCGTTTTTAAAAGCCTTACTCCTCGTAATATGCCGGATTGCCCCATACATATTCGACCTGGGACATAAGCTTCGAAAAATCATTAGCCTCAAACGCCCCTATCGCCTCCAAAGCCTCTCCGCTTCGTATGCTCAGGCATTTCAGCGCTTCTCTGTCGTCGATCAGCTTTAACAGCTCGTCGTCGTCCGCCGAAACATGATTGTCCGAACCCGTCACAAGCTTGACGGTCGCGGTATAAACGGCCACATCGCCCTCTAGCTGATGGAAGGTATAAAAGGTAGCGCCGTCCTCCGGCTTCTCAAGCGCCGTAACCGACACCGGCTCCGCCTTTGAGAGCGGCAGTGTACCGAACTGCTTACGCTCCGCCGTGGTATTTTCCGCTGCGGTTTCCGCCTTTTCGGTATCCGTCACGGACGCATTCGCATTATGCTTTGCACAGCCGGAAAGCGTCAGGACAAGCAGGGTGATCAAAAGAGCCGTTATCACTCTGTGCTCTGTTCCTGTACCTGTTTTTTTAAGGCTCATCCTTTCCTCCTTTTCCTGAAATGAAATACACTCCGTTTATGCAGCACTCCTTACTCAGGGCCTCGCGCACTCCGCTGCGCTGCCCCGCATTATCCTTAACCCATGCTCCAGTCCGTTCATGATAAAGCCGAGGCATTCCTCCACCGCCCTTGGGCTGCCCGGGAGATTTACGATAAGCGTTTTCCCTCTTATTACGGACGCTGCCCTTGACAGCATGGCCCTGTCGGTTATCTCAAAGGATCTGAACCGCATATATTCGGCAATGCCCGGGGCGTTTCTGTCGGCCACCTCAAGGGTTGCCTCCGGTGTTATATCCCTTGGGGAAAAACCGGTCCCTCCGCTTGTTATTATAAGGTCCGCCTCTCTCCCGTCACTGAGCCTTATGAGCTCATTCTTAAGCCTTTCCCTGTCATCGGGGATAAGTATCGACTCAATTACCTCATAGCCGTTATCCTTAAGTATACTTGAGGCCTTAGGTCCGCTCAGGTCATCGCGTTCCCCTTTGGCCCCCTTATCGCTTAATACTATCACGGCTGCCTGAAAGGGTCTGTTGATATCCGGATACTCTATGGATACGCTGTCTCCCTTTGCGGCCTCTCCTCCCGAGATCACCTCGGCAAACACTCCGCTTACGGGCATTATGCACTCGCCCATCCTTTTATATATCTCACAGTGGCTGTGGCACTCCTTCCCCTTCTGGGTAATGCGAAGCCTTACCGGTCCGCCCCTTCCCTCTATGGTCAGGATGCTCCCTGTGGGATACTCACGCGGGTCCAGTCCCTCTATGACCAGGTTTTCACCAAAGTCGCCGTTCTTAACCCCCGCGCCCTTTTCGTTGAACTCATCGATCCTCTCCGCGGACAGCAGGCTTACCTGCCTGTGCCATTTGCCGCCGTGGGCATCCTCCCTTATCCCGAAATCCTCGACAAAGACTGCGGAGGGCACCTCCTTCTTGGCCGTACCGCGCTTGCTGCTTATGCAGACTGCCCTGATCCTTCCCTTCATTTCACACGTCTTCACTCCCGGGACCCTCTATCTCCTTCGATTCATAGCCTATGACAAAGTTAAGCTTTCCTGCATTATTAAGATTTGCCTTTATTATGCAGTTTCCTCCGTCAAACTCATAATACCGGCTCAGCTGCCCTATATTAAGGGCTTCACCGTCGTCCTCACAGTACTCGTAAAGCGAGCCTGTATATATCTGCTTGTTGACCGGCTCTCCGTACTTTTCCTTAAGCTTTTTTGTTATCCTGTCAAAATGGTTTACATAATATATGTAATTGGTATAGGTCTCGTCGCAGAAATATCCTGCCCTGTACAGCCTGTCCTCATCATTGAACTCATAAACGATAAGGCAGTCCATATCCTGCCACCGACATTCGTAAATAAGGGCGGATTCATCCGCAATGGATACGTCTGTCCTGGGCTCTGCGCTTTCCGAGGCCTCCACCTCCTGTCTCAGATCGCCGAAGCTTGAATTTCTGAAATCAACGCCCTTATCCCCATCTGCCTCAGGCTCCTGCGGAGTCCCTGAAGCCCCGGCAGTTACCGGGGCTTCCTCCTTTAAAGCCTCCTCAGAGGCTTTGGGGATAGCGGCGTTATCCTCTTCGGAAAGTACCTCCTCCGGCTCATAAGCCTCTGTCACCGTTTCCCTCCCGACCGTAAGGTATCCTCCGGCCAGCAGGAAAATGACCGCGCCCTCCGCGAGCACCATGATAAAAAGGATTATGCTCACCAGGGCAGAAAAGGTCATTTGAGGCCTTGTCCCGGGCCCCTGTGTCCTTCTCTCTTCAGGCCCTTCTGCCGATATCTCCTCAGAGCCCTTTCCCGGTGCTTTCAAAGGCTTTTCGGCAGGAGCCTCCGCTTCGGTCATACTGCCCGTGATCTTTGAGGCGCAATCGGCACACAGTACCAGGTTGGCAGCCCTGTTCCTGCCGCAGGCGACGCATACATCCTCCTTTTTTCCGTCAATGATATCCTGAAGCCTCTTTGAAAACCTCCTGCCGTAAACCGTCCTGTCAAGCCCTGCTTCTCTGAGCTTTTTCAGTATGGCGGGGTTCCTTTCGGGACTCAGCTTATCGGAAAAAAGATATATGGCCTTTAGCTCTCTGTTTGTCTCAAGTCTCTCCGTATCCGTCAAAAATTACCGTTCTTTCTCAGGCTGCGGGGCTTAACGCCTCTTCATCCTCGTAATCATAGGGAACGATGGTTACATCGTCTCCGTAAATGGTCTTGAAATCGTCGCGCATGGAAACAGGCACAAAGCCCAGCTTCTCGCAGGTCTCCTTCATGGCATCGGCCTTCTTCATGTTTCCGTGCTCTCTCTCAAGGTCGTCACACATAAGCATATAGGCTCTGGTCTCATATTCCTCGTTGTTCAGCACATACTGGGCCATGGACACGTCTCCCGAACTGTTTCCGAAGGAGAGCACCGGTACCTTTCCTATCTCAAGGGCTATGGCGCTGACCTTGTTCATCTTTATGGTCTTGATGACAAGCTCGCCTCCGAGTATCACCTCATCCTCGGGTGTGTATACATATTCAAGGCCGTCTGTGTCACCCTGTCCCGAGGCTACCATTGTATAGCTCATGCCGATCACATGGTTTTCACTTACGGGAAGCGTATCCTCTACCATAACACGGCATATGGTCCTGTCAGAGCCGCTCACGATGTAGCAGGTGAAATCATTATCGCAGAGATACTCAAACACCTCGACCATCGGCTTGTAAAAAGCCTCTCCCTTGGTCAGGTTCGTAAAGCCGTCAGCCTTTGATTCCTTGTAGTCCCTGATATAATCCTTGAACTCGTCTATGGTCATCCCCGCATAGGATTGACCGGCATATTTTGCATGAAGCCTTTCATTGTTATCAGGCATCTGCCCGGTCTTTATTCCGTCCTCAAGTGCCTGCGCAAACTCCTTCATATCCTCCGGAGCATCATAGGTGTCGTCGTAAAGCGCCCTGTGTATGAACATCATGTATTCAAAATAGGAAGGATACAGCTCACCTATCAATGTCCCGTCCATATCAAATACCGCGATACGGTCGGAAACAGGAATGAAATTCTCCGAGTCCTCGTCCGTTACATCCTCCACGTATTCCACTATCGACTCCGCGGCCGCCGAGCCCTCGCTCCAGTACTTAAGCACCTCCTGTGAGCTGTCCGCAGCTGTGTTTTCCGCTTTCGTATCTGCTTCGTCTTCAGACAATGCGTCCTCATTTCCGGAAAGTATACCATATGCGTCTGCTCCCCCATCGAGGGAAGCGCTTATCTTAAGAGCCCCATCCTCATTGGTGATATTGACGGAAGCACAGCCATTTAGCAGCAGTGACGATATCATTGAAGCCATCAGCAAAAAAAACGAAATTCCTTTTTTCATAACATTCATTTCCTTCCTTTCTTATTTAATGATAAGAGTGTCTGACTGTATATAGAAGATCCGGCGATCCCTTATACCTATCGGAAGCTTTTGATCCAGTTAATGAGTGAATCGTGGTAAACATTGTCCCTTACATCCTTACGCATCTGCTCGGTTACCTGGCCGTTTTTCTCCATAAGAGCCATGACCGCCTCCTGGAGCCCTGCGATGATGCCCTCCTCATAGCTTCCTGCTTTTTCGGGAGCCGTCCCTGACGGCTTACCCAGAGGCCTGTCAGCAGGCTCTGAAGCCGCGCTCTCCTTAGCTTTTTCAGGCTCTGCCCTCTTACCGTCTTCGCTCCCGGACCCCTGTTTCTCATCACAGGCCTTTCCCGGCACTATTCTTATCTCCTCCGGGGCGACAAGAGCCTCTGCCTTCCTTCCGTCACTCAGGGGCACCCATATCTCGCCCGAATTGGCCTTAATATTTACCTGTATCCTTCCGTCCCTCACAGGTACCCGTTCTCCGCCAAGGGCCCCGTAATATTCCTGTGCGCCCGATACCTCAAGGCTCATGCTGTAGTCGTTGTCATCGTTGTTTACGGCTACCGCCACGCTCCTTCCGTTATAACCTCTTGAAAAGGCATACTGTCTGTTTGTAAGCAGCAGCTCCCTGTAATCACCATAGGAAAGCTCCGGATTTTCCTTTCTTATCCTGCCAAGGGCGCTGATCAGCCTGGTTGCGGGGTTTGAGGCTATGGCGTCCCCGTAATCGGACAGCCTTAGGGCCGGCCGCAGGGAATCATCCGAGGATCTCTCCTTCCGCCCCTCAACAGCAAATTCAGAACCGTAATATATTGAAGGAATGCCCGGCAATGTATACAGAAGGATATGGACAGGCGTGAAATGAGCCTTATTGTTAAGCTTGGTATATATCCTCTCCACATCATGGTTGTCAACGAAATTATACAGCTTAAAGCCGCTTTTCCCGCTCGCGCCGAAGCCCTCAAGCCTCCTCTGGGTATGGGCGATCTCGAAATAATTATGATCGTTATGCCCCGAATAAAGCGCCTTATGCATAACGTAATTGGTAACGGAATGCAGTGTCCCCTCGTTGACCCATCTGGAATAATCACCATGGATGACCTCTCCCATGAGCCAGAACTCGGGCTTTACCTCGTTTGCCACCGCCCTTAAGGCCTTCATGAAGTCAAAGTCAAGTACATCCGCCGCGTCAAGCCTTAAGCCGTCTATATCAAATTCCTTCACCCAGAAGCGTATCACGTCGCAGATATAATCCTTCACCTCGGGGTTTCTCTGGTTAAGCTTCGCCAGAAGATTATAGCCTCCCCAGTTGTCGTAGGAAAACCCGTCATTATATTCATTATTGCCATAGAAGTTTACGTTTACATACCAGTCCCTGTAGCGGGAGCCCTCTCTGTTCTGTTTGATATCCTGAAAGGCAAAGAATTCCCTTCCGGTATGATTGAACACCCCGTCCAGGATGACCTTGATGCCTCTTTCATGGCACTTCCTCACAAAGTCCGCCAGATCGGCATTGTCGCCGAGCCTTTCGTCAAGCCTCCTGTAATCAGTGGTCTCGTAGCCATGGCCCACGGATTCAAAAAGAGGGCCTATATAGACCGCGTTGCAGTTAAGCTCCTCTATGTGCCTGATCCAGGGGTCAAGCTCCCTCAGTCTGTGAACGACCCCTTCATGATCGTTATGCCTGGGCGCGTTTAAAAGCCCCAGGGGATAAATATGATAGAATATTGCCTCATCGTACCAGCTCATTAAAACTCCTCTCCATAATAAAGACTCCCGGTCTCAGTAACTGTCGCGCTTCCCGTATACCATGGTTCATCATACGCTTCGGATCTGCTCAGACCAGCTATGAGTATAAGGATGGTGATAAGGACGGCATCCATCACCGCAGCCATCACCACCCATGGCCAGGTCAGCTCTGTCAGCCTTTTGCGGGGCTTTTCCTGTGTCTGTAAAGCCACGGCTTCTGCCTGCGGCCTTTCGGCATAAGCCTCACTCCTCTGCCTTACGGCGGGCCTTTGTCCGGCTGTCCCCGTTTTCTGTCCCGCGGGGATCCTTCCCGCAGCGCCCGTTCCCGCCCCTGCAGGCCTTGAGCCTGAGGGCCTTGCCCCCGCAGGCCTTGCTCCTGCCGGCCTTGTGCCCGCGGGCCTTGCGGCAGCTGTCTTTTGGGCCGGAGCACCCTTCTGTGACGTTGATCTCACGGAAGCGCTTTTTGCCGCTGCGCTCTTTAAGGCGGTATTCCTTGCCGCACCCCCTGCTTTTGGGGCGGAGGCCCCGGCTGATGCGCTCTTTACTGTTGTTCTGGTGGTTTTACTTGCCGTAGCAGCTTTCATAGCGTAGCACCGCCCTGTCCTTTACTTTAGAGAAACGGTTCCCTTCGTTTCCATCTTTGCTTTTAATGTAACGAGGTAATTGTATCACCGAAAAGGGTTTTAAACAAGCCGCACTGTAGTATTAAAAGATACCGAAGGCGCTTTTGCGTATACGCTTTGCTTATTGACAAACAGGTGCATCTTCTTTAATATTAAGCTGTAAATGACGGAACCTTAAGGGGTTTTAGCCTTCAGAAGCAATGCACACTGGTTCCTGAAAGAGGGTCGATATGAAAAGCAAGGCTTTTAAGAGGATAACGCTATCACTGCTTGGAGCGGTACTTACCGGAATGCTTGCCGGCTGCGGCGGGCTCGATGTTACTTCCACCTTAAGCCCTCAGATGTCAGGGGAGGTCCAGGGAAACAGGGCTGACCTTCTAAAGACCGTGCTTGATACCGAAACCATAGTGTTTGCGATGGAGGGTCAATGGGCTCCATGGACCTATCATGACGATGACGATAAGCTTGTTGGCTATGACAAGGAGTTAGGGGACGCTATAGCGCAAAAGCTTGGTGTTAAGGCCGAATATGTCGAGGGAGAATGGGACACTCTTTTTTCCGGGCTTGATGAGGGCAGGTATGATGCCATCATAAACGGCATCACCATAACTCCCGAAAGGATGGAGCGCTATTCCTTTTCCACCCCCTATGCCTATGATTATACCGCCCTTGCGGTTAAAAGCAGCAATAACACCATCTCCGATTTCGAAGACCTTAAGGGCATAAGGGCCGCCGCCTCGTTCGGCTCTGTTTATTCAGATATTGTCGCTTCCTACGGAGCGGAGATCATATACGTTGATACCATCGCCGAAAGCATAAAAAACGTAGTCCTCGACAAGTCAGACGCGGTCGTAAATTCACTGTCCTCCCTTAATGACTATATGATGCAGTATCCCGACACTCCCATAAAGGTTGTCGCCGTTACCGATGAGCCTACGGAGATCGCCATATGCCTGAGGAAGGAAGCGCAGTCGGAAAGCCTTATAGAGGCTATAAACAAGGCTATTTCGGAGCTGAGTGAGGACGGCACGCTTAGGGGGCTTTCCCGGAAATACTTCGGGACCGATCACTCCTTAAGCAGAAAGATGATCCAGACAGACTGATCCGGAGGGTTTGTCCAAGGGCGAAGTTGCGCAAATAAAAACAGGCTGCCTGCGCAGCCTGTTTTTATTTGCTGTTGCCGATGCCCTAGTTAAGCTTTATGACCGTAACGCCCGGCTTCTGCAGAAGTGCCGTCCAGTCCGCATAGCCCTCCGAAAGATAAGGCGTGAGATCAAAGCCTGCCGGCAGCGTCATGCATACCATATGGCCATCGTACGGGAAGGTCGCCGAAAGCGCAACATCAGGCCTGGCCTTCATAGCCGTGGCCACATTGATATCATAGCTCATCGGAATGGCCGAAGGAACATTGACCACCCCGAAGGGAGAAGCTCCAAGCACCTGATTCGATACCTTATACAGGAAGCCCGGATCCCTGCTCTGAGAAGCCATTAAAGCAGCTGCTGCCGCCTGTGCGGCCTGCGCCTGAGCTTCCGCCACTGCCTGCAGCTGAGCGTTCAGCGCTGCCGCTGCCTGCGCGTGCGCCTGCAGGCTTGCGA
>ODAI012326223.1_pt1 | contig 34261 bp, 22 predicted proteins | sample 1539321 | NCBI WGS metagenome assembly ODAI01 (sample SAMN02144231, study PRJEB22623) | gut metagenome | biome: sheep rumen | host: Ovis aries | place: New Zealand
ATTGATTTGGTCGTTCTGACTTACTTCGATAGCAGTCACACCCTCCTTCAGCTTGAGAATTGGGGTTGGCACAGGATTAACAGGATATTCCTGCACCACCACGAGGTTTTCGTAAGCCTCTTGAGTGGCTTCAATCTCCTCCTCAGTCAACTCCTCCACCTGTGGTTGCAGCGATTCAGGTGTGCCCATTGCCGATGTGTTGAACACAAAACCCGAATTAGGCTTCGTGTACCAGTCAGTATTGCCAGTGTGGTCTTGCACCCATCCAGCAAAGTCGGTATATGCATCGACGATGTATTTGCGCTCGTTAGGCCAAGCCCAAGGATAGGAAGTCCGGGTGGCAGCCTCGAGGTCAACATCTGAATAGAGGTAAGGCACGCAGAGGATGTAGGGAGCATCGCCTGGTGTAGGTCCTTGCACAACAGACACTTCGGATGAGCCGAAGATGGGGTCGTTGATGTTCTGAGGAGCTGTGGCAGGAGGCTCAGTTCCGTTAGGCAACACGCGGATGGAGAAGCCACCCATGTTCTGCGAACTCTGCTTGCTCATGTTCCAGTCAGCCACACTGTAGCAGGAAAGCGACCAATTTTCGCCCACTTCAACTTGCTGTGAGAGTGCGTTAGCTGCAGTGGCTGCACCCACGTTCAGCACAGGATAGCGTCCGCTGACCGCTGGCTGCGCACCAAGCAGTTGGTGAATTTCTCCGTAGCACTTGTCGTTGAAGAAGAGGTAGCTGGCCAATGTACCACCTGCTGCCAAAGGAGTGACTGTGGCAGACTTACTACCAGCTATATGCTGCACTTTCACCACCACGTCGTTGTAGTCAACGTCGCCTGTGCCGCCCATATCCTCAGCAGCCAGCACCCAAGAGGTGGTTTGTGCCTTGCGCAGAACCGCCTGTGGAACACCTGTGGAGCTGAATGCACGGGAGACCTTGATAATCCAGTCGTTGAACACCCAGTCGCGCTCCACGTCCATGTTCTTGTTCACGCTTTGATTTCCTGCAGCTGACGAGCCATCTGGATGAGTGGCGTAGAAGTCGAAACCCAGGTAGAGCTGCCCGTCCACCACCTTCATAATGTATTCAGCGTGGTATTTGCTATCACAAGCATTGTGGTAAGCGAACTGCTTCACCCACGTCAACGTCTTGTCGTCCAGTGTCACTTCTTCAGTTGGCACACCTGTTGGGTCAATGTCCCACATGAGCGTAGTGCCCACAATATTCACTTTATCATCTGAGTAAGAAGAAAAATGCTGAGAAGCGTTGAAGTCGTTGATGTGTTCAAAGCCTTCCAATCCGCTGTTAGATGTGGGTCCACTGCCATTCCCCTTGTTATTGTTATAAATCTGCAGATTATTCATCTTTGCGAGGCTGTTGACTGTATTGCCGTTTCCATCCACATAGTTGTTGGCTCCGCCATACACCTGCTGCACCCACATAGCGTCCCAAGGCACAGTGACAGTATTGTAAGCGCCGTAGTGCACTTTGCTGAACTCCTTCACCACCTTTGCCACTTCTTCCTCTGTGACCATTGAGGGGATAACAAACTGCGAAGGCCACTGGTTGCGGTTTACATTGTGGCTACGTGTGCTGAGAGCAGCCAAATCGGTGGAAATGAGGTCATCGAACGACACATACCCTCCGATTCTGGCTCGCAGAGCCGTGTCGCCATTGCTCACCACAATGTTTTCGGCATTACGGTTGATGTCAAACTCCAGCAGCTGGCTGCCACTCACACTGCGGTAGTTGGCAAGCAGCGTGAAGGTGCCGCTTTGCTCGGCATACACTTTGATATCTTTGGTGGTAGAAGTCTCGACTGTCACATTACCACGCTCAGCCAAGTTCCAATCCTGCTTAGGATCGATTTCGCCAAAAGTTTCGACAAATTCTTTCTTAAAAGAGAATGACTTTTCATTATACCCATTGTCATACTCGCTACAACCCACAAGTGTGGCAAGTGCCACTACTGTGAGGGCAAGGAATGAAAGTAAACCAATCTTTTTCATATTCAGCGCTATATTTTGTTACGTTCAATTCAATTCTTATTCATTCCTTAAATTCATTTCATATTCATTGGTTCACCGCGCAGATTCAATATGGAGCCATTGCCCACTATGCATGCGCATACATACATATTAGTGTGCAAAGATAGGTTTTCTTACGGAAATCAACAAGAAAAAGCAAGAAAAAAAACGAAAAAAGCAAAAAAAACACACACAAGTGGACAAAAGTGCCACTTATGACCGTTTCCGCAGGTAATGAATCCACGCAAAGGGTTTCCGCTGGCTGAAATACTTGGGGTCTCTCTCATGCGCGAAGGCCTCGCGTTCGAAGGAGATATTCCGGTAAGCCTCAAAGGTGTTGAAACGGTACTGGACGAGACGGACAAGATATTCAATCAGATAGAGGACAAAGAAGATGACGAAGAGCAGTTCGCGCTGTTGGTAGGTGTGGACAGTTTCGTGGGTGACCTCATGCGGCAGGAACTTGCCCCATCGACGTTGCACGAAGACGATGCCGAAGAGGTTGATGCCGTGAAAGTTGCCTGGCGGAAAATGTTTGGTGTAGATGATGCGCATGGGGCAAAGGTGTTTTGATGAGTGGTGGGTGTGTAAGCGGCGACAAAGTTACGCTTTTTTATCGACTTCTGCAAATAAGGTATGTTCTAATAATTTCTCTCAGGGCCTTTTTGCAACAAACAAGCTGACAAGTTCTATTTTCCTTACAGAGTTTCTAAATAAAATAAGCTATGAAATTGCTTTTCCCCTACTGAACAGAAAAATTTTGAAAGTTGCAAAATATTTTTTCAAAGTTTTGAAAATTATTTTCTCAGGCGAAGAAATCTATCTACACAGTTATCCTTTTTGAATTTGCTCACCCAGTAGGCAATTTCCCCCTGTTTGGCTATTAAAGGAAAAAGAGGCGCAGCAACCAGTGAGTTGCTGCGCCTGAAAAATAAGAAAAAATCCAGTTACTTTTACTTCTGAAGGAACTTCTTTCCGCCCTTGATGACGATGCCCTTGTAGGCAGCGTTGACGGGCTGACCTGCAATGTTGTAAGCACGAGCATCGGCTGCGGTAGCCTTTGACTCAGGAGCTTCGATAGCGAGGGCAGCTTTCTCGTCGTAAACGCCTTCGATGGTGATTTCGTTTTCATTTGCACGTACTGCCACACTGCTTACGTTGGAAAAAGCATCGGCAGCTACGATGGGGAACTCGCCTTCGACCAACGCATCGGCTTCGTACACTCCGTTCTCACAATAGAGGTTCGTAATGTCGCCATAGAGTGCACTGATATTGCCACCATCATAAGCAGAAGACTGTGCAACGGATTGCTTATTAGGAACGAAAGTGGAAACAACTTCACCTGTCTGAGCGTTCAGCAGAGCCAAGAACATTTCGGAAGAGAAGCCATAAGTGACTTCGCCTTCATCGCTGGTGCTCACTTCGCCCGAAGTCTTCGTGTTGTCGAAAGGCAGTTCGCCATAATAAGTACCGCCAACAGCGATGTTGTTCTGCACCTTGCTCATAAAGATATTGTAAGGACGTGCATCTTTGAAGTGGGGAGCTGCATCGTAAGTGGTAGATGTGATGGAGCCATTCTTGAGTGTAGCCAACACGAAGGGGTGCTTGCCATAGTCAAACTCATAGCTCTTAGCGTCGCTTGCAGTAGCGAGCGTAAGGTTCCCAAAGCCGAAGAAGCCAACGTAAATGGTGCCGTTTTCAACGGTAAAGCTAAGTGCTTCAGGATAGTACTGCTCAAACATGCCAATGATGCCTGTCATCTGCACAGTAGCAATGTTGGTGGGGTTGCTGAGGTCGCTCTTATTCAGGGAGAACACGCCGTTGCTGCGGTTGTCCACATAGCTGCCCATATCGATGTAGCTACCTTCCCAACCCAGCTCCTTCACGTCACCCATGTAGGCAGCGGACACATAAATCTTGTCGCCATCAATCTGCAGCTTGTTAGGAGTCACGTAGATAGGGTCGAAAGCCATATAGAGCGGCATATCGAAGCCGTCGCCCCAAGGATCGCCTACAGCTGCTGCGATGTCGGCATCCGTTTCTGGCGTGATGACTTTCAGTGCCTCTACCTTACCAGCAATGCTGATTTTAGCGATAAAGGCCGAATAGTTGTCAGGGCTGTTGAGCGACTGCTTTGCACTTGTAGCATCGGTGCATTCCACTCCGTCGAGGAAGTTACCTGCCACAAAGAGTGTGCCGTCATCATCAGTTTCCATCGCACGTACTGTGGCTTTGCCCACTAAAGTGATTGCCCACTGAGCATCGCCGCTGTTGTTGTACTTAATGATGGCTGAAGAAACGAGTCCTTCAGGGTCGGCAATAGTGACGTCGTTGCCCAGCGAAAGAGCCTGATTGTAAGTGGTTGACACATAAACATCTCCACTGTAGGCAGTTGCAGCACGCACCCCAGCCAAGTCGTCAGCTTCAGCTACAGGCTTGATGCTTTTTGTCCAAAAGGTAGCTTCTTGGTCGTCTGCCTGTGCAAATGCAGAGAAAGTTGCGCCGAATAAGGCTGCTAAGAGTAATAATTTCTTCATAAGCGTTTGTTTTTTTTGAAGTTAATAATTAGGGTTATTTAATTTGAAATTTTCAGTTCCAACGTTCAATTTCAGGATTGGCTTCCACAGCTTCGGTGGGGAAGCGCATCGTGTAGCGTTCAGGCGTGAGGGTGAAGGTTTCTGATTCGTCAATCACCCCGTCGCCGTCGGCATCGTAAGTGTGCACAAGGGCAGGTTGGTTGGTGCGACGAAGGTCGTACCAACGGTGTCCCTCGAAAGCCAGTTCTCGTGCTCGCTCGTCCAGCACCTCAGCTAAGAGTTCTTCCTGGCTCAGTCCCTCCATCAGCGTAATAGCTTGGGTATAAGCATCCGCATTCAGACGCTTGGCGAGAAGAGGCTTCAGATAGTCGATGGCTGCAGCATTGTCGCCCAAACGCACAGCACATTCCGCTGCAGTGAGATAGGCTTCGGCTGAGCGGAAGGAGCAAGCAAAAGCATCGTCCCCCCCCTTCTGCAAACTGTAGGTGGTTGAAGTGGGACGCTTGAAGTATTTAGAACGGCGTTGGTCGCCTGTGCGATAAAGAGCCACGAAGTCGGGCGAGGGACGGTCGATGACGGTGAAGAGGTTGCTTGAGTATTTTTCCAAAGCCACAATACTCTCCACCGAGGCATAGCTGTTGGGCAATGTGGCAGTACTACTGTTCAAGTCCTCCAGCTCTCCATGTGCGTCAATAACTGTTCGGGCTGCAGCAAGTGCCTCTGTCCAACGCCCCATGTAGAGATTGGCACGTGCACTTAATGCCTGAGCTGAAACAACGTTGAAGCGATAGTTCTTACCTTTTTCCCAAGCCGTAACGTTCAAGTGCTTCACAGCCTCATTCACATCAGTTATCACTTGCTGATAGATAGCCTCCACGCTGCTGCTGGCAGGAACGGCATTCACGTCAGCTTCTAACAACATGGGCACTCCGCGAGTGGTAGCTGGTTGGCAATGCGTGTAGGGTTCGGCATAGAGATTAACCAGCAGGAAATGGCTGTAGGCTCGCATCATATAGGCTTCGCCCACCATTTGCTCCACTTCGGCTGTGGTGGCATCAGTTATTTCATCCTGATGTTCAATCAGATAATTGGCTATGTAGATAGCGTGATAATAGTTGCGCCAAGTGAAGTAGCTGGTGGTAGGAGATGGGTTATCGTCCTTCCATCGCCACAAGTCGAGATAAGCATCAAGGTCTGTGGCTGATGTCCGCTTAGGGTCCAACAGCAGTTCATCGGTTCGCAAGGTTGTCATGTAGCGGTCCTTGGCGAAATATTTGTATTCGTAAGTGAGCAAAGCACGATATTCCTCTCCTGTCTTCGCAATGACCTTGCCTGTTGGCGTAATGTCAAGGAAGTCATTGCAGGAAGATAGCGTGAGGAGCGAGAGCGTAAGGCTCAGGATGGATAATATGAAGATTTTTCTTTTCATTGCGTGATGCGTATTTAGATAGCTTGATTCATTCAACCAATTGATAATCTGTTAGAAGTTCACGTTTAGGCCAAAGATAAAGCTCTTGGGAATGGGCTGCGCGTAGGGGTTGCCCATCGTTTCGGGGTCGAGATAGTTGTCGTAGTTGCTGGCTATGACGAAGAGGTTGCGTGCCTCGAGAGAGACGGAGGCAGAAGAAATGCCGATGGGGGTGAGCACTTTCTTGGGAATGCGATAACCCAGGCGCAGAGATTGCAAACGGCAATAGTTGCGACGTTTCACCCACACATCGAGCATAGAATAGGTCTGATACTCAGAAAAATGAGTGTATTCGCTGGCTCTTGCAGCCGTACTGGTCATCAACACCGGATAGGCAGCAGAGAGTGCCTCGTTTCCTGTGCCGCCAGCTACCCAACGATGAAGAATGTCGTGATTGGTGTTCAAACCCCGATCGAAGTAAGTGGGCGAATAGCTGGGTTGGGTGCGCACTTTCATGCCCAAGTTGAACATGAAGTTGATGTTGAGTTGCCATTCTCTCCACTCAAAGGTGTTGATGAAGCCCCCACTCACCTTGGGTTCGTCTGTGCCCATATAAGCATAGAGTCCTCGCTGCTCCTCCGCTGTGAGGGTGCTGGCACCAAATCGGTTCAGACGGAAAAACTCAGCCGCTGTCTGCTTGGTTCCGTCTTTAGCAAGGAAAAGCGGGTAGCCATCAGCATCCACTCCTGCTGTCTTGTAAGCAAAGATGGCTCCCACAGGATAGCCCTCGCGAGCAGGATAAGTAGCATTCTCGGCAACAGTTTCGTTGAGAATCTTGTTGGTGTTCAATCCTAAGTTGAAGTTCGTAATCCAAGTGAAATCTTTAGTACTGATGTTGCGCGTGTTGAGCGAGAACTCCCATCCACGATTCTCCATCGAAGCCCAGTTGACCGTTGTCATTGCAAAGCCTGTCTCCAAAGGCAGCTGGCGCGAGGAGATAAGGTCGGTGGAACGCCGATAGTAGAAATCAACACCCAAACGGATGCGGTTGTGCAGAAAGCCCATATCCAGGCCCACATTCACGTTTTTGGTCTTCTCCCATTTCAAATTCGGATTGGGAGCCGTTTCGGCAGCAATCACGGTTTCTACCGCACCTGGCAGGACGGAGAGACGGTCGAAAGTGCCGATGAGGTAAGGCGAGGTGTTTTTATCGATGTTACCTTGCAAACCGTAGGATGCACGCAAGTTCAACTCCTCCACCCATTTCAGAGGTTCCATAAACTTCTCGTCCTTCACTCGCCAAAGCCCGCTGAAAGAATAGAGCGGCAAATAGCGATATTTCTTCGCCACACCAAACACATCGCTACCATCGAATCGGACGCTTGCCCCCAAGGTGTAGCGGTGCAGGAAAGTGTAAGAGCCTGTAGCAAACCAAGAGACGTAGGCATTCTCCGTATGTGATTCTTCGTGAAGAGGATAGCGTTGTCCGATGCTCTCCGTTGGGAACAGAACGGGCTGGGTGGTGAGGGTGCGGTCATCGTAGCCGTAAGCCGTAGAAGTAAGGATTTCAGCATCGACGTGACGCACTTCCGTCCCCCCCATCAGTTCCACATCGTGTATTTCGTTGAATCGCTGGTTCCATTCCAGCATAGCTTTCCAAGTCCATTGGTCGGAGTTTCCTTCCGTCTGCTTCTTCATGCCTCCATCGGGGAAGATGCTTTGGCGCGCACCATCCACCATATAGGTGGCGTATGCTTTTGCCTTGCGCATTGCGTAGGAGTTGTGTCCGGCATAGCGTTTGAGAGTGTAATTATCGTGCTGAAAACCAAACTGGGAGGTAAGTTTCAGATGTCGGCTGAACTTCAGTTCGGCATCAAGAATGGCCATCACCGAACGGTCGGTACGCTTCTTTGACGTATTGGCACGTTCCTCAAAAATGTTGAAGTCGGGCACTTCATTCTCTCGTCCCTGCACGTTGGTGTCATAATTATAGTGACCATTTTCATCGTAAGGTTCGAAATAAGGGTTCGCCATACGAGAATAATAGACAGGGTTGGTGAAGCCGCCTGCATCCGTCATATAGCTGCTTTGCTTGCGCTGGTTGGCAAAAAGGCTCACGCCAATCTTCAGGATGCGATTCATCTTGAAATCCGTCTTCAACGTGATGTTGTAGCGATTGTTCTCCACCCCTTTCACTGTTCCCTGCTCGTTGTAGTAGCCAGCCGACGCATAGTAGTGAGCATTGTCGCCACCTCCGCTGATGCTGGCATTGTACTCTTGGTTGAGCACATTGCGGAAGAGGATGTCGTTCCAGTCGGTATTGATGGTGCGAAGCCGATTGATGCGCTGCTGGGCTTCAACTGATAGTGCGTCCCATCCTCCGCTCTGATAAGCAGAGAACTCGCCCAGTTCGTCCAGAATGTTCGCCACCCCACCCTTGTGCTGGCGGTATCCATAACCACTTCTCAACAAGTCCAGTTCCAATCCCACTTTTTCGTCAGCATTCAGTAGGTTCAAGCGATTGATGCTGGCTTTTGGGGTGTAAGTCAGTTTGGTAGAGAAGTTCACCACAGGCCTTCCAGCCTTGCCGCGCTTGGTTGTGATGACAATCACGCCGTTGGCCGCCCTTGCTCCATAAATGGCAGTAGCCGCAGCATCTTTCAGCACCGTGATGTTCTCGATGTCGCTGGGGTTCAAACCCGCTATGCTGGTTTGATAAATATCATCAATATCATTCAAATTGTCGATAGCAGGTATTTCATTTCCCTCCATCGGAATGCCATCAAGCACCCAAAGGGGTTCCTGCACACCATTGATGGACGAGGTGCCTCGGATGCGAATCTTCATGGGAGCACCTGGAGCACCCGAAGCTGCCACAGTAGAGAGGCCAGCCACCTGTCCTGCAAGAGCCTGGTCGATATTCTTAATGGCACCCACTGTCTCGTCAGAGATTTTCACTTCCGTCACCGCCGAGGTGAGTTTGCGACGGTCTATCTGCTGATAGCCCGTAACGATAAATTCATTCAGGCTTTTGGAAGAGCTATAGAGCGTCACGTCATACTTCGTCTGGTTGGGTTTCAGCATGATGGTGCGTGATTCGTAGCCCATGTAGCTAATGGTAATTTTCTTGATGGAAGCCAACACTGTGAGGGTGTAGTGCCCATTCATGTCCGTCACCGTCCCTTTGGTCACTTTCCCTTCACCCACAGCTACAGTGGCACCCACCAGCGGCTCATTGTTGAAGTCGCCGTCAGTCACTGTGCCTGTGATGGTGCGCTCTTGAGCAAATAAGCTCATTCCGAAGAGCAGCGTCAGAAAGATTATTTGCAATTTCTTCATTAGTCCTTATGTTTTCTATTTTAATTCTATCAGTGCTTAGAAAATCCTTTTCCCCCTTTGGGGATAAATTGTGAAAGGTGAAGGGAAAAGATGCTGAGGAACTATTTACTCAGTCCGAGTGCTGTCTGGATGCGCAGCACCATATCGTCGTAGTGCATCTGCGTGGCTGCGTCGCCAGAAGAGGCTCGACTTTTACACAAACGCAGGATGCGCAGTAACTCGCCGCGTTTCAAGCTGATGGCATCGGACGTGCGGCTCACCTGCGTCATCGTAATGTCGATGGTGCGAGGACGGCTACTGTCCAACGAAGGAACAGCGGGTAGCTGCATGTCAGACGTAACAAAATCGGCAAGGCTCTTATTGATTTTTACCCCTTCGTTTTCTGCCGCAGCGGTGATGAGGGCATCCAAAAGGCTCTTCTGCAAACTGCGCTCCATCACGTTCAACTTTTGCCCAGCCACTGTCTTACGGAAAATGGCATCGTGCAGCATCTGCATCATCTCTACTGCGGTGAAGGCTTTTTCGCCATTCAGCCACTCATTCTCGTACATACGCACCAAGCGATCGTTGGCGAGCAAGTCCCAAAGAATGTAATTCTGCTGGTTCTTCAGCAGCATCTGCGGCTCTTGTTCTGTGGTGCCTAAAGGAGTTTTCCGCAAGGGATATATCTGTTTAGAAAGGTCGGAGCCAAAGAGCCAATCCTGATAGCTCAGCACATTGTCGATGAGGAATTTGACTGCAGCTTTCTGCCGTTGCTTTTCCACATGTCCATAAGCTTCGCGTTGGGGTTGATTCAGCCATTCGATGGTGGGACGATCAAGGTACATGCCTCCCACATTGGCCATCACGTGATAGAGATAGAGGCTCCACTGGTAAATGACTGCTGAGTAGAGTTTTGCCGCCTCGTCAAAGTTTTGGTCGGGTTTCCCATTACGAGTCCAGTTCACCAAATTGGGCATCACCCGCTTCAAGTTCTCTATGCCCAAGGTAGCTGACTTGATGGGGTCGTCGCCCAAATCTTCCGAAAGGGCACGGGGGTCAATGGCTGTGCGCTGCGACTGTGTTTCGCTATAGCGATACTCTTTCCCTTGATGACGACTGAGGAAATCGGCCAACACACCACTTTCGTCAGTTCCTGCAGGATACCAACGATAGCCCCATTCGATAGCCATCAGGTCGTAAGGCCCAATGTTGGGCGACATCACCTTCACTCCATCGCCAGGTTGAGCCACATAGTTGAAGCGTGCATAGTCCATAATGCTGGCCGAAGTGCCCCCCATGCGCGAGGTAAAGGTTGCAGAGCGCAAAGAGTCAGTAGGATAAGCCGCCGAAGCAATCATATTGTGTCGAAGTCCAAGCGAATGTCCCACTTCGTGACAAGCCACAAAGCGTACGGCATCGCCAATGAGTTCTTCCGGCAGTTCCAAGCTGCGGGCTCGCGCATCGACTGCTCCTGTCTGCACCATAATCCACTCGCTGATGAGCGACTGCACATTATGCCACCAAATGATGTCGGCCTCCAGAATCTCCCCCGTCCGAGGGTCGAGGGTGGAGGGCCCCATTGCATTAGCCTTTTCCGAAGCGGCATACGTCAACACCGAGTAACGCATATCGTCGCCCTCCACATCTAAAGTGTCAGCAGGCACAACAGCACGGACGGCATTCTTAAAACCCGCACGTTCGAAAGCCGTGTTCCAATCCGTAATGCCCTTCACTATATAAGGCACCAAATGTTCTGGCACTGCCCCGCCAATGTAGAAAGTGATGGGCTTGACGGGTTCCACCAATTCGCCACGCATATAAGCCAACGTGTCGCTGGGTTCAAGGCGCCAGCGGGTGATGTAATTGGTGTGCTCCACCCGTTGCTGACGGTCGCTATAGATAAGGGAAGGAGTGGAGAAATAACCCACCCGCCAGTCCTCACGCCGCGTACGCATCGGTTCGTCGGGCAACAAAAGCAAGGCGGTGCTCACCACCACCGTCAGGTTCACTTTCGAATTGCCTTCGTGCACAGTTGTGGTGAGTTCCGACTTCGCCACCACGCTACGTTCGTAGGCTTTCACGTCCAAAATGCGCGAAAGGTCACTCACAGGCGAGGTGCCGATGTTGATTTCGTTGAACACATCGTTCAATACGTTTTTCCGCCCATTGAAGAGGTCGTTCACCTTAAAGACGACGGTAGAGGAATCCTTGGGCACAGCTTCCACCTTCATCGAGAAGAGGAGAGGATCCACATAATTGTCGGCCACCGACTGAGCTATGCGCGAACCTTTGGGAGCCTCGGGAGTGACCCGTTGCTGACGCATCCTCACCTTCCCCGCCGCCTTTTCCCACTCAAAGCGCACCATCTGGTTTTCATAGTTCACCCCCTTGTTGGCCGACGACTCGTTCAGTTCGGCAGGCACCTGCTGCAATTTGTTCGACACCAGAAAAGCCCGCCCCAACAAGCTTACAGGCAACTCCAGATAGACCGTGTCGCCTTTCTGAATCACGTTCATCACGCCCTTCATGCTCACAGAATCGCTGCCTGTAAGCACTTCGTAGCGCGATGGAGGCGCAGCCGCCACCTCCTCCTTCTTCTGCCTCTTCTTCGCCTTTCTTCCTGGCACCGATGCACCCGCCCACACATCGGCAGCACTGCCCAAGAGCAGTCCAGCCATCAGCCCGCAAGCCAATATCTTTCTAATCCTATTCATAATCTGCACACATTATAAAGTAACTGAACACATTTAATTGATGATAATTACATGTTTTATATAAACACGAATTGCCATGAATTGCCCATGAAATCATCAGGAATGTTTTTGTATAAACCATTTTGGTACACCCACATCTATGGTATATAACCATTAAAGCGGCAAAGGTACGACAAAAAAAGTTAACCACCAACAAAACCTAAAATTTATTTAAAATTCAGCTTTCATTTTGTCCTTTCTCCAATTTCTCTTAACTTTGCACCACAAAATGAAGATTTACCCAAGTGACTGAACAAAATGATTTGATGAGATTTCGTGATCAATTCATGATAATTACATGTTTCATATAAGCCATGAATTGCCCATGAATCAATCATGAATGTTTTTGTATAAATTATTTTTGTTTACTTACTTACTGAATTAAAAGACAAGAAAAAAAATGAAACAAATTCCAGTGCTGCTGCTCACAGGCTATCTGGGCAGCGGAAAGACAACATTGCTCAACCGCATACTCGGCAACAAGAAAGGCATTCGCTTTGCAGTAATCGTGAACGACATCGGAGAAGTGAACATTGATGCAGACCTTATCCAGCAAGGTGGCATTGTTGACCAGAAAGACGATTCACTCGTCGCACTGCAAAATGGTTGCATTTGCTGCACACTGAAAATGGATCTCGTAGAACAGCTCACCGACTTGGTGCGCATGCAACAGTTCGACTACATCGTCATCGAAGCAAGTGGCATCTGCGAACCAGCCCCCATTGCTCAAACCATCTGCTCCATTCCCACCATGGAGCCTCGCTATTGGGCCGATGGGCTACCACGATTAGACTGCATTGTCACAGTGGTAGATGCCTTACGCATGAAAGACGAATTTGGCAACGGCGAACAGTTGACCAAACCCAACATTGGCGAGGAGGACATCGAGAACCTTGTCATTCAGCAGATAGAGTTCTGCAACATGGTGCTGCTCAACAAGGCCGCCGAGGTGGAGCCCCACGAACTGCGCCGCATCAAAGAGATTGTTCGCGCCCTCCAGCCCCAAGCCGAAATCATTGAGTGCAATTATGGCGATGTCGATTTCGACAAAATTCTCAACACCCACCTCTTCGACTTCGATAAGGTGGCCACTTCAGCCGCCTGGATTGCAGCTGTGGAGGGAGAAAATGAGCACGATGGCGAGGAAGAGGAGGACGAGGAAGAAGACGATGAGGAGCATCACCACCATCAGGAAGAGCATCATCACCACCACCATCACCATCACGATGAAGGGGAAGCAGAAGAATATGGCATAGGCACCTACGTTTATTTTGCACGCCGTCCGCTCAATCTCAGCTTATTCGACGATTTCGTAGCACGCCTTTGGCCTAAAAACATCATTCGCGCCAAGGGAATCTGCTACTTCCGCGGCGAGGAAGACATTTGCTATCTGTTTGAGCAGGCAGGCAAACAGTTCTCGTTGAAGAATTGCGGACAATGGTATGCCACTATGCCAAAAGATCAGCTCAATCGTTTGCTCGAAGCAGAGCCTAAGCTGAAGGCCGACTGGGATCCCGAAGTGGGCGACCGCATGCAGAAGCTCGTTTTCATCGCACAGCACATGGACGCGCACATGAAGGACTTTCTGAAAGAGATGCTCGACGCATGCCTCACTCAATAACCTCAAAAATACTTCGTAATGTGCGCATTGTCGAAGTTATTCATCTCGTTCACCATGCGCACAGCTGAATCGAGCAAGGGGAAGGCACACAACGCACCTGTGCCTTCCCCTAAACGCAACCCGAGGGAAAGGAGAGGAGAAGCCTGAAGAGCCTCCAACATGCGACGGTGCCCCGATTCGTCACCGCAATGGGTGAAAACCATATAAGCCTTTGCTGCAGGGTGAAGACGAAGAGCCGCCAACGCACAAGCCGTCATGATGAAACCATCAACCAGCACCACCATCTTCCGTTCCGCAGCCCGCAGCATCACACCAACAGCTGTCACCATCTCGTACCCGCCAAAGTAGCGGATAATGTCGGTGTCAGTAGGAAAGGGGCAATCATGCTGAAAATTCTCCACGGCTCGTGCAAGCACTTCTTTCTTGTGCCGGACGCCTTCAGCATGAAGTCCTGCACCTGCGCCAATACAATCAGCCAGCGGGATGCCACAGAAAAGGCTCATCCAAATGGAAGAGGGTGAGGTGTTGGCTATGCCCATCTCTCCCACACACATTACTCGGCAGCCATCATCGGCACAAGCATCCACCAACTCCCTGCCAACCATGAAACACCGCTCGAACTCCACCTCAGTCATAGCCGATTCGTAAAGAAAGTTGCGCGTTCCCCACCCCACCTTACGGTTCAGAATGCCATCCACCTCCGAGAGGTCATAATCCACCCCCACATCCACTATGCGGAGCCGAAACCCATGTTGCCGGCAGAACAAGTTCACTCCACCACCCCCGCGGGTGAAGTTCACCATCTGTTGCCAAGTAACCTCGCGTGGAGACACACTCACCCCCTCCCGTTCGATGCCGTGATCTCCCCCAAGCAAGAGGTGGCAAGGCCGCGCAAGCGAGGGAGAGAGCGTTTGCTGAATCATACAAATTTGTTCAGCCAGTTCTTCAAGCCGCCCCAGCGAACCTTTAGGCTTGTTCAGGTTATTGATTTTGTCTTGAATGATGGGACGCAGTGCCTCATCAGGAATGTCTATCTGGAAAGAATTCATATCATTTAATTTTAACAGGAATACCACTCACCATGAGAACCACCTCATCTGCGTGCTGCGCAACATACTGATTCATCCAGCCTTGCAAATCGGTAAACTGCCGTTGAACTGCATTTTCGCTCACCCCTCCCCAGCCAATTTCGTTGCTGACGAAAATGAATGTCGCATCCTGCTGGGTGAACCGGTCAAATTCCCTCTTCAGAGCCTCCAACGACAGAGCCACATCTTGCAGGGCAAAAAAGAAATTGGTGCACCACAGCGTGATGCAATCGATAACAGCCACACGCCCCGCGAGACGATGGCGGCTCAGCTGCTGCTCCTCTTCAATGTTTTCCCACTCAGGTCCACGACGTTCCTGGTGGCGCGCAACACGCTGCCGAAACTCCTCATCCCACACATGAGCCGTAGCCACATAGACAGGATTTGGACTGAGAGACAGAGCAAGACGTTCGGCATACTGGCTCTTTCCAGAGCGTTGCCCTCCAGTGATGAGAATGATTCTGCGCACGATAAAAATTAAAAGTTAAAAATGAATGTGATGACAACAACAAGCAGCACGGCAAAGCATTCTGCTGCACGGCTGATGCGTACGGCTGTTTGCATGTCGGCTGTAGTGAGAAGCCGTTCGTTCTCGCCAATGTAGGGTTTGTCAAAAAGCTGACCGAAGTAGGTATGCGGTCCTCCGAAACGGCAATGGAGAATGCCAGCAAGAGCCGCCTCCGGATAGCCGCTGTTGGGCGAAGCATGGCGAGAACCATACTTGACCACAAACTTCAGCAGTCTCAACCTGCCCGACGCAAGCACCATCAGCAGTGCCGTAAGGCGAGCGGGAATGTAGTTAGCCACATCGTCCATGCGAGCGGCAAAGCAGCCGAAATCCTTGTAACGCTCCGTCTTGTAGCCTATCATCGAATCGAGAGTATTCACCATTTTATAGGCAAGCATGCCAGGCACCCCACCTATGCACAGCCAGAAGAGCGGAGCCACCACCCCATCGCTCAGGTTTTCAGCCAGGGTTTCAAGAGCAGCCGTCCGAATTTCTTGGGCTGACAGCTGGGCAGTGTCCCTACCCACAATGCGAGCCACTTGCTTCCGTCCCTCGTCAAGCGACCGGTCAACCGCCCTAAAAGTTTGGCGCACTTCACGCACAAGAGTGGTGCCAGCCAGACAGAAAAAGATGAGCACTGTGGAGACAACCCCACCACCCATGGGGAAGGGAACACTAAGGCCAATCACATAAAGCAGTGCCCACGTCACAGCAAACACCGAGCCAACGAGGACAAGAGCCAGCATGGCACCCCTCCATTTACGGTGAATGCCTCGGTTAAGGTGTCTCTCACCGCAGGCAATCATTTTGCCAAACCCCACAATGGGGTGAGGCAGCCAGCGAGGGTCGCCCAGCAGGAGGTCGAGCAACCACCCCAAGAGCAAGGGCAATATGCAGGTTGGCGTAATCATTTTTGTTGAAGAAATTGAGCAATGGCAGCCACCACCGCGTCGTTCTCCTCTGGCAATTGGGTGGCAAGACGAAAATGATGAGGAGTGAGCCCACAAAAGTTCGAGGCATCGCGAATCAGGATGCCGTGCACCTGCACCAGGTAGGCTTTCAGTTCCCCCGCCGTGCGGGGGTGGATGGTGCAGAGGAAGAAGTTAGTCAGCGTTGGGAGAGCCTCCACCCCATCAATGGCATTCAATAGCCGACGCAGTCGTTCTGTCTCACCCATATAGGCAGACAGGTCGGGTACACCCCTCACCTGGTGGTCGATGAGCCATTTGCCCGCTTCAATAGCCAAAGCATTCACAGCCCACGGACGCTGCTGCCGACGCAAAAGCCTTATGACGGAAGCCGAAGCGATGACATACCCTATGCGCAAACCGGGGATGGCATACTGCTTAGTCATGGAGTGAATCTGTATGATGTTGCCCACACGCATCAGTTTATCCGCTGTTGGAAGAGGGCAAAGCGTGTAGTCTTTGTAAGAAAAGTCCACCACCAGCCATTCATGCCGCGTTGATGCTTCAATCATGCCACCCTCCGTCACCACCCCACCCGTCGGATTGTTAGGGTTGCAGAGCCAACAGATGGCACCATCAGCACGTTCCTCATAACCAAACAGACAACACGCCTCATCATACTCTGAGAAGGTGGGGCGAAATACATAGTAGGTTTTTCGTTCACGGAAAGCCTGTGCTATTAAGTAGATAGCTTCCGTGGCACCACTGGTCACCAACACCTCATCAGCATCAATGCCATAGTCGTGGGCAATCATCATTGACAACGAACGTGGAGAAGGCTCAGGATAGGAACGAATCACATCCAAGCGACGGCACAAGTGAGCCTCCAACTCCGAGAGGTCAGCATGAGCATAGATGTTGGAACTGAAATTCATCCGAATGCCCGAATAGTTGTATAGATCATCCCCATGCCCGTCAATCATAAGCTCGCAATATTTTGTATAGTTTGTCTATATTCAGATGCTTACGCACATAATCAGCCAATTCATCGTATTGTTCATTCTTGAAAGCCTTATAATCAAAAGCTTGAACCGTCTGGTCAGTTTTTTCCTTAAAAGGTGACAACAGTTTTTCGATAAAAGGCGGGTTATCAAGAATCCCATGCACGTATGTACCCATCGTATGTTCATCCACATAGTAACCATCTTCCGTACCATCGTTCAGATGCAAAAGTGGAGAAGGGGCAGCATCAAGGGGACGAGTCTCGCCCATATGGATTTCATAGCCACTCCCATCATCGCAAACCACCTGCCGCGTCACCTTCACCCCTGTCATTGTCGTCGTAACAGGCAGAAGCCCAAGCCCTGGAAGCCGCTCCACGTTTCCCTCCACATGCAGGGGGTCACAAATCTCCACACCCATCATCTGGTATCCTCCGCACACACCCAACACCGTTGCACCTTCGCGGTGAGCACGAATGATGGCCGCAGCCGTCCCATTACGTCGAAGTTCACACAAGTCGCTAAGTGTCGATTTCGAACCAGGCAAAATAATAATGTCACTCTTTAGCAGGTCATCCGTGTTGTTGGTGTAGAACAGGTGCACCCTTGGGTCACGTTCCAGCACATTGAAATCGGTGAAATTGGACAGATGCCGCAACAGTACTACTGCCACATTGATTTTACCTCGTTCAGCCCGCATGGATTTAGCGGCAAGATCCACACTGTCTTCTTCCTCAATATGAATGCCATCATAGTAAGGAACCACCCCCAGCACAGGAATGCCGCAGAGGTTTTCCAACATCTTCCGCCCTTCTTCAAAAAGCCGCAAATCCCCACGAAACTTATTGATAATTATCCCCTTTATTCGTTTCTTGTCCTCAGGCGTTTGAAGAGCTATACTTCCATAGACCGAAGCGAACACCCCGCCACGGTCAATATCACCCACAAGGAGAACATCTGCATCGGCATGTCTGGCCATTGGCATATTCACCAGGTCGTGGTTTCGAAGGTTCAGTTCCGAAATGCTGCCTGCTCCTTCCAACACAATAGGGTTGTAGCGCCTGGAAAGCCGGTCGAAGGCGGCGCAAACCTCACGCCTCAGTTCCTCTCTGCCCGCTTCGCGAAAATAATCGTAAGCATCTCTATTACCTATAGGCACACCATTCAGCACCACCTGACTGGTGTGGTCGCTCTGAGGCTTCAGCAGCAGTGGGTTCATGTCGGTGTGACAAGGAATGCCAGCCGCTTCAGCTTGCACCGCTTGCGCTCGCCCTATTTCCAATCCTTCAGGGGTGGCATAGGAGTTGAGTGCCATATTCTGCGCCTTGAAGGGAGCAGGATGATAGCCATCTTGCAGAAAGATACGGCACAAAGCTGTTGCAAGAACGCTCTTGCCCACATCGCTACCTGTACCAGCCAGCATGACGGGATGAAGTTTCTTCACATTCATACTATATTATATATATGAGCATAACTTGCAAGCACATTCCTATACTTGATGACAGGTGTAGGCACCAGTTCGCCCTTGGCATTATAGACAGGCGTTACGGACTGTGGCGCCTCACCCAAAAACTGCGTATAATGAAATTCATGCCCTCGATACTCATGTCCGTCCAACATAAAGCGTCGATAGCCCAAGGATAGTTTCCTATCCTCAAGGCGAGCCGTAATTCGATAGGGCAGCACCCCACACATGGGGTATTCACCATCGTCAGTCACAATGCTCCTGCACAAATACATCATCCCCCCACATTCTGCCACAATGCGCCCCCCACGCTCAGCATAGTCCTTGATGCTCAGGCGCATCTTTTCCGCCCTCACCAAGGCATCCAGATGTTTCTCAGGGTACCCACCTGGCAAATAAAGGAATTTGCAGTCACTGGGCAGCGACTCGTTTCGTTCTGGATCGATGAACCACACCTTGCCCAAGCGGTCGAGCGCTTCCTGATATAGAAACGAGAAGGACTCATTGTTTCTTGCCACACAAATCATATTTCCAACAGTCTTTTCCAGTTCACGTTTTCCTCCAACAGCGAAACCAACATGGTCGTCTCAGCCTTTTCAGAAAAGTCCAAACCCAAATAGCGGCTACTCTGCTCCAAATCCTTCTTCTTCGGCAGAAACCCGAAGCACTCCAACTGTAAATCATCACACACCTGTTGCAGCATCAGCCGATGCCGAGAAGACCCCACCTTGTTGAAGATAACTCCTGCCATCCGTACATTATCCCTAAAATGCAAAAAGCCAGACAGCAGTGCAGCCATCGAATAAGCTGCCGACCGGGCATCGACCACCATCACCACAGGCAAGTCCAACACACAAGCTATTTCAGCCGAAGACCCCTTGTCGCGGTCATACCCATCGAAAAGCCCCATCATGCCTTCCACCACACACACGTCCGCTCCCTCCGCATATCGGACAAAGAGTTCTTTCACATGCTCGGGCGAAGCCATGAACGTGTCAAGATTGATGCTGGCACGTCCACACACCGCTGCATGAAACTTCGTATCGATATAGTCAGGCCCGCATTTGAAGGGTTGTACCACATACCCCTTCTTCACCAGCAAAGCCATCACCCCTCGGGCAATTGTCGTCTTACCCGAGCCACTTGTTGGAGCCGATATGAGGAAACTTTTTTTCATCGGAGCACAAAGGTAGGAATTTTTATCAGGAATGAAGGATTAAAAAAGGAGATTTTTTACTTTTTTAGATAAAAAAAGGGCTGTGAGAACAAATAATTCACGTTTCTTTATTCACTATTCCACATTTTTCCTTACCTTTGCAACCGATTTGGTAATCGACTATTCTCACAGAATGCCGATGCAAGGGAATCCGGTGCGAATCCGGGGCTGTACCTGCAGCTGTAATCTCCTTTTTGCTAACGTCCGCTCAAACCAAGCCACTGAGAAAATCGGGAAGGCGAGCCGACAAGGAGAAAGCCAGAAGACCTGCCAAAGTCCAAAAGAAAAAAGTAACGTAACAGTGCACAGGAATATGCACTAACTTACACCGATTTATGAAAAGATGGTTCATTGGATGGGTATTTTTATGCCTTGTCCATACATTGTTGGCTCAAAACATTCTGCTCGGAGATTCCCTGCAAGAAGTCGTCGTGACAGGTACTGGCACCCAGCACCTGCTCAAAGATGCGCCCGTGCAGACAGAAGTCATCAGTGGTAAATCGCTCAAACAATATGGAGGAGAATCGTTGGGAGACATTCTGGCAGGACTGACCTCTTCCTTCGCTTTCAACGAGGGCGACATGGGAAGTCAGATGCAAATGAATGGCCTCGGCAATTCCTATATACTCATTCTCATCGATGGCAAGCGGATACATGGGGACAACGGCGGCGAGAACGACCTTGGTCTCATCGATCCACACAATATAGAGAAAATAGAAATTGTAAAGGGAGCCTCATCTGCCCTCTATGGCAGCGATGCCATCGCAGGTGTCATCAATATCATCACCAAGAAGCATGACACGGAAGGGATTCTTCTGGAAAACACCACACGAGGAGGTTCTCATGGTGAACTGCGCCAACACAATGGAATCGCATTCAATATTGGGAAAGTAAACAGCTATACAAATTTCCAATTACAGCACTCCGATGGCTGGCAAAACACTTCGCATGAAGACCCCCGCCAAACAGAGTTCATCATTACTGATTCACGCAACAAGACAGTGAATCGCTACACCAACTGGCAGGTGGCAGAACGGCTCACCTACTCTCCCTCCCAATCCCTTGAATTGTATCTCGACGGCAGTATCTACCGTAAACGCATCTACCGTCCTAACGGTAAACACCCTGGGGTGGATGTGAAGACTTATGATTTGCGCTATAACAACGCTTCTGCCTCCGCAGGCGGAAAGTGGAAACTGAACGGAACAGATGTCCTCACTCTCGACGTGGACTGGAACCGACATGCTTACTACTACGACTTCACAGCCGTAACCCTCACTGATGGCGTTGTCAACGGCCGTTCCACTTCCTACTTTCCTTTCTACCCCGGGCAAGAGCAACTTCAAAGCGACCAGCAACGCACAATGGCTCATCTTAAAGGTGTTTTTTCCCTTCCCCACAGCAATCGCCTCAGTGCAGGCATTGAATGGCGTTATGACTGGCTCAAAGCCCCCCACAGGGTTGCTGACGGAAAAGCCAGCGACAACACCGAAGCACTCTATCTGCAGGACGAATGGCGCATCGCATGTAGTAAACTCATTACCACCCACTTCACAGCGGGTGTCCGCTTGAACAAGAATCAGCAGTTCGGTTGGCGACTCACCCCAAAAGTCTCTGCCATGCTCAGCATAGGAGACTGTTGGCGCATTCGTGCTGCATGGAGCCAAGGTTTCAAAACACCCACCCCCAAGGAACTTCACTATCAATATGTTCGCGACATGAACGGCACCTACCTCTACGTTGGCAACAGAAACTTAGCCCCCCAGCAGAGCGACTATTTCACTTTGGGCGTGGAATTCAATCATGGAGGTTTTAACATGACCGCCACCGGCTACTACAACCACGTAAGCAAGATGATTGCTCTTGTCACCATTCCCAACGGAGAAGCCCCTGCCGACCTGTACACCAAATACATGCCACTAAAAACGCGCCAATACAAAAATCTCGAATCGGCCAAGACATACGGAGCCGACCTATCCATCCGCTACCGCATCAATCGGGAATGGACAGCAGGAATAGGCTACAGCTATCTTGACACAGACGCTCAAGTCTATAACACAGAACACGACCTCATGCAAAATGTGGTCATTGACGGCATGGCCCATCACAAAGGAAACTGCTTCATCACCTGGAACCATACGTTCCGTAATGATAACACCTTCGGAGCAGGGTTATACGGAAGAGCATCCACCAAGCGCTATTACCAACTGAATGGCAATGGAAAAGGCTATCATCTGTGGCGACTCACGGGCAACTATTCGTTTTGCCCGAAGCATGGTAAACAAAAACCCCTCACATGCAATGTAGAGGCTGGCATCGACAACCTCTTCAACTACATTGACAAATCCGACCACGGCCTCCACCTCGGCACCACTACACCCGGAACCGTCATCTACGCAGCCTTTACCATCCGTTTCAACCAAGGCAAGAAACTTAACAATAAAAACATATTTAAATCATTAAATCAGCAGAGTAATGAAGACAATTAAGTATCTCATGATGGCCACTGTAGCCCTCATGACAGCTGTAAGTTTCACCGCTTGCAGTGACGATGACAACAACTCATCGAACTACGAGAAGTATCAGCAGGAAGTGAACTCGATGGTCAACGGCCAGAAGAGGAACAGCAAAGCCATCCTGCTCGTGGCCTTCGGTTCCACTTGGCAGCAAGCCTACGACACCTTCGACCAGGTGGTGTCTGACTACAAGAACGAGTTCCCCGGATGGGACATCTACCTGTCGTTCTCTTCAGCCATTTGCATCAACCAGGCACGTGCTGGCGAACACGCAAAAGACCCCGACACCCCTGCAGAAGTGCGCAATTACTACGACCCCGAGCACTGGCTCACCGCTATTGGCAAGGCCGGCTATGAGCAGATTGTGGTGCAGTCGCTTCAGGTCATTCCCGGTGAAGAATACCGCCGCGTGCGCGACACTTACGTAAAGGACTTCATGAACAACCGCAACGGCGACTTCAGCACGACCTACATGAAGAGCCTCGACCAGAACGTCGCAGTAGGCACTCCCCTCATGGCCGAAGAGAGCGATGCCAAGGCACTGGCCAGCGTGCTGAACAACGAGAGCGACATCAAGGCCGCCGTCAACCAGGGCATCGTGGCATTTATGGGCCACGGCAATCCTGAGGGCTACGATTACTACGGCGGCAACATCCGCTACCTGCAGCTGGAGAATCACTTGCGCGCATTGAACTCCAACTATTATGTAGGTACTGTAGATATGGACGAGACATACGCTGAAGATGTGCTGAAGCACATTGCCGGTGGAACGTTCGACTACCAAGTGGGCGATGTAACCAAGACCATCACCTACGCAGCCAACCCTGCTAAGAAAGCACAACTCTACCCACTCATGTCCATAGCTGGTGATCATGCCCACAACGACATGGCCGATGAGGAGGACAAAGAGAGCTGGGTATCGCTCTTCAAAGCAGCCGGCATTGCCACTACTGCCTACGAGACCACTTTCACAGAGGCCTGCATGAAAGGTTATCAGACTGGCACCGGTTATATTCCAGCCCTGGCTGAGCGCTCGGCCGTTCGTGCCCTTTGGATGAACCACACCCGCGAGGCCATCCAGAAATTGGGCACTGAAGATGCTCTCTCCACCCCCACCACAGCCCCCGACGAGGAATAAACGTCAGTTTCTGTGTTGAAGAAATCTCCTTAAAATATCAATGAAGAAAGTGTTTTTTCTGGCGGCGCTCTCATGCGGGAGCGTCGCCTTTGGTCAAGTGCACCGCATGGAGCATCGCGACACAACAGCAACAGTGAAAACCTACAGTCTCAACCCTGTAGTGGTGACAGGAACGGGCCACCACCAGCGTCTGAAATCCACCGCCACTCCTGTCAGGGTGCTCACTGCCCAAGAAATATCGGAACAGGGCATCACCACCTTCGACGCAGCCCTCACTCGCATGCTTCCGCAAGTGTCAATGGCTCCCAACTCGATGGGGACGTTCCTCCGCATGAACGGACTGGGCAACAAGTACATTCTCATCCTCATCAATGGGCAAAAACTCTCAGGCGACATCTCCAACAACGTGGACCTCAACCGTGTGAACATGGCTCGCGTGAAGCGCATCGAAGTGCTCGATGGCGCAGCGTCATCACTTTATGGCAGCGATGCCATCGCCGGAGTCATCAATATCATCACCGACCAACCCACCGACCACCTCGTGAGCGTAGAAAGCAACACCCGCATTTCAGGTAAAGGACAATTCACCGAGGCCGCCACACTCAACATCTTCACCCACGGCTTCGGCTCATACACCTCCTTCACCCACGACCGTGCCGACAGTTATCAAAACAACCACCTGGAGCAGGTGAAAGGTTCCGACACCGAAACCCGGGAAACCATTGCTCCCCTCTTCACCGGCTATCGGTCCAACTTGCTGGCACAAAAGTTCACCTACTCCCCCAACCCCCACTTAGCCCTCAACGCAGGTTTCGATTATTCCACAAAAATCACCAATCGTCCCAACACCCACCCCGACGTGACAGGAGGCACCGATTACGAGATGCAGTATAAGGGCTTCCGCTGGAACGTAGGCGGCATCTACAAGTTCACCCCAAAATATTCTCTCCAAGCCACCTTCACCGCCGACCGCTTTCGGTATGGGAAAGAGTACGACGTGGCGACAAAGAGCCAGCAAGTGGGCGATTTCATCCTCTCGAAAAAGCAACATGCCTACGAAGCTGATGTAAAGAGCATTCTGGGACTGGCAAGGGGAGGCACCACCATTTTTGGAGCCAACTGGCGCCGCGATGCACTTGAAGCCACGTCGGGCAATATCGACCAAGAAGCCTACGCCCTCGCATGCTATGGTCAACACGAGCAGAACTTCCTACACAACATGACCGCTACCGTCGGAGTACGCTACACCCACCACGAGACCTTCGGCAACCACCTCACGCCCAAAGCCACGCTGATGGTTGCATCCGGAGCCTTCCGCTTTCGTGCCACCTACTCTGCCGGGTTCCGCGCCCCAGGACTGGACGAGCTGTTTTACCACTATTACTCCGTCAACCGCGGCAAACCCCAAATCAGCTTCGGCAACCGCAACTTGAAACCAGAGAAGAGCCACTACTTCGCCCTGAATGCCGAGTATCACACAGACAGGCTTCTGGCGAGCGTGACGGGCTACATGAACCGCATCAACGACATGGTGGTGAAAGAGAACATCGGCATGGACGATGCTTCCCTTGCCATGCTGCAGCGAGAGTTTCCCGAAATGACTGATGCCGAAGCATCGAAGCTGGCAAGTTACGCCCTCTACCAAAACAGCGACAAAGGCGACGTGAAGGGCGTGCAGGTCAACATCTCAGCCAACCTCTTCGCTGGCTTCAACCTCTCTGCCAACTGGACCTGCGCCTACGCACGCACCAAGAGCGGCGAGGAATGGAATGTGCTGGAACGTAGCATCCGCAACGCTGCCACCATTGCCGCCAACTACCACCACGCATGGGGACGCTATGCGCTGAACGTGAACCTGAACGGACGTCTGCAGTCAAAAACCTACTACACGGGCTCTTACGAGGATGCCCCGGGCTTCGGCATTTGGAACATCAACACCACCCACACTTTCGACTGCACCAAGTGGGCACTCATCGAACCCAGCATCGGCATCGACAACCTCTTCGACAAGACCGACCACCGCATCGACTCGTCGGTGCGCAAAGTGGCTCTCTACAATCCTGGCCGAATGCTCACCTTCGCACTGAAAGTTCGCTTCAAGCAGTAAAAAAAACGTAACTTTGTCCCCATGATGAAAAAAATAACAATCATTGGCATCGGTCCGGGCTCACCAGAAGACATCACCCCCGCTGCCACCCAAGCACTGAGCGAGGCCGACGTGGTGGTCGGCTACAAATACTACTTCCAGTTCATCACGCCCTATCTCCGTGCCGAGTGCGAGTGCATCGACACGGGTATGAAACACGAACGCGAACGTGCTCAGCAGGCCTTCCATCTTGCAGAGGAGGGCAAAACAGTGGCAGTCATCTCTTCAGGCGATGCTGGCATCTATGGAATGACCCCACTCATCCACGAAATGAAGCGTGAAAGGAACAGCGACGTGGAAATCTACTCCCTGCCAGGCATTTCCGCCTTTCAGAAAGCAGCCTCCCTGCTGGGTGCACCCATCAGTCACGACTTCTGCGTCCTCTCCCTCTCCGACCTCATGACCCCATGGGCCATGATTGAGCGGCGCATCCGTGCTGCTGCCATGGGCGATTTCGTCACAGCCATCTACAATCCGAAATCCCACGATCGCTACTGGCAGCTCTATCGGCTGAAAGAGATTTTCCTGAACGAAGGCAGAAATGGAAACACACCTGTGGGCTACGTGCGCCAAGCCGGACGACTTGAACAGGCTGTAACCCTCACTACCCTACAGGATTTCGACCCCGAAACAGTGGATATGTTCACCGTGGTCATCATTGGCAACTCACACTCCTACCAGTGGAACGGAAAAATGATTACCCCACGAGGCTACTACCAAAAGGAACAAGTGGGCAGCGAGCAAACGGGGCAACGCATCATGATGGAGTCTTTCCGCACCATCGAGAGCGAACTGAAAAACAAAAACATCCCATTAGGTCACAAATGGGCGCTGCTGCATGCCATCCACACCACTGCCGACTTTGAAATGGAGTCCATTCTCCACATCGACCCCGAAGCCGTGGAACACATGTATGAGAAAGTGAAAAATGGCACGCTCACCACCATCATCACCGACGTGACCATGGCGCAGAGCGGCATCCGCAAGGGGGCACTCGCACGCCTGAACATCCAAGCCCTCTGCTACCTCCTCGACCCACGTGTGGACACTGAACGCACTTCGGCCCACAACATCACCCGCACCCAAGCCGCCATCCGACTCGCCGTGCAGGACCATCCCGATGCCCTCTATGTCTTTGGCAACGCCCCTACAGCCCTCATGGAACTCTGCCACCTCATTCGCCAAGGGAAAGCCCACCCCGCCGGCATCATTGCAGCCCCCGTCGGCTTTGTGCATGTGAAAGAATCAAAGCACATGGTGAAGCCCTTTACCGACATTCCCAAAATCATTGTCGAAGGTCGCAAGGGAGGGTCCAACCTCGCTGCCACCCTCTGCAACGCCATCCTCACCTTCGACGATGCGGCCCTGCTAAGGCCTGGAAGAGACGTGTAAGTTTTTTTTATTCCCAACAGTCATGAATAGTTTTATTGTCATAGGCATCACCGACCACCCCTCCCCCTTCTTCCCTCCCGAAGTACTGGAAATAATCCAGCAAGGGAGCATCTTTTCAGGAGGCAAACGCCACCATGAGATTGTAGCCCCCTTCTTGCCCGATGGAGCAAGATGGATAGACATCACTGTTCCCCTTTCTGCTGTCTTTGAGCAGTACCAACCATCACCTATAAACAATACCCCATCGACCATCATCGTTTTTGCCTCAGGCGACCCTCTCTTCTTCGGCTTCGCCAACACGCTCAGGAGCCAATTTCCCAGTGCGCACATCACGGTGTTCCCAACCTTCAATTCCCTCCAGCTCCTCGCCCACCGTCTCCTTCTCCCTTACCACGACCTCCGCATCGTCTCCCTCACAGGCCGTCCTTGGCAGGAGCTGGACCGCGCCCTCATCGAAGGTGCCCCCAAAATAGGAGTGCTCACCGACAAGGAACATACCCCTGCCACCATAGCCCAACGCATGCTCCACTACGGCTTCGGCCACTACCATACGCATGTGGGCGAACACCTCGGCAACCCTGCCCTTGAACGGGTTTCTTCCTGCACGCTGGAGGAGGCAGCCCAGCACACATTTCAACACCCCAACTGTCTCATTCTCATAGGAAATCATCAACGCAGATGGGGCCTACCCGACAGTGAGTTTGCCCTCCTCAACGGACGTGAGAAAATGATCACCAAGATGCCCATCCGCCTCCTCACGCTCCAAGCACTCGACCTCCCCAACCGACACACCCTTTGGGACATCGGGGCCTGCACAGGCTCTGTCTCCATCGAAGCACGTCTATTGTTTCCCCACCTCCACATCCATGCCTTCGAAATTCGTCCCGAATGCGAAGCCATCATCCACGAAAACGCCCGCCGTTTCCACGCTCCTGGCCTCCACCTTCACATGGGCGATTTCATGCAGGCAGACATCACCTCGCTGCCCCGCCCCGACGCTGTCTTCATCGGCGGCCACGGAGGGCATCTCAAAGAAATCATGGCAATGGCCAAGACCGTGCTCACCGACAATGGCATCATCGTTTTCAACAGCGTCATCGCCCCAAAAGTCAGCACAGACAGCCACCAGCTTTGGAATGAGGCATGCGAAGAACTACAACTCAAGCAAGACACTCCCACCCAAATACAACTGAACAACCATCACCCAATCACCATTCTACGATGCAAAAAATAGCCATCATCCCTGTGGGCGAGGAAGACAGCTACATTGTCTCCACCCTGCAAAGCCAGTTGAATGCCACCGTCATTGAGCGCGCTCAAGTGCGCCAGCAGTGGAAACAGTTCAATGCCTTCATCTTCATCGGTGCCATGGGCATCTGCGTACGCACCATCGCCCCGCTGGTGGAGGACAAACACACCGACCCCGCCGTTGTGTGTGTTGACACCCTGCGCCAGTTTGCCGTCTCAGTGCTCTCAGGCCACATTGGCGGAGCCAACGAACTGACCCGACAGGTGGCATCCATGCTCCGTGCCACACCCGTCATCACCACCCAGAGCGACAATGCCGGCCTTTGGGCACTCGACACACTGGAAAAACGCTTCGATTGGGCACCTGTCTTTTCACTGGAAGAGATGAATGCCGCCATCTATACCTTTGTCAACCGGCGACCCACCGCCCTCTACATGGATGTGCGCGACGAAGGAACGGACTACCTGGAGCGTACTTTGCCCAGCCACGTCGCCATCATCCACGACATCAAGGACGCCATCCCCAGCAAATATGCGCTGCTCATCATCGTCTCGCCCCGCACCCATCACTACCCAGAGGATATGCTCACCTTACACTTTGTACCGATGGTGGGAACCATCGGCTTCGGGTTGGCGCATCATCCCGACAACATCGAAAACATCTACGATGAAATCAACGACACCCTGTACGACTGCGGGTTCTTTGATTGCAGCCACCGCTTTTGCACCATCGACGTGAAGCGCGACGAACCCTTTGTGGGGCACCTGAAATTTCGGTACCAGAAAAAAGTGGAGTTCTTCACCGCCGACGAACTTGCCCAAGTGGAAGTGCCCCACCCTAACGACACGGTAGCCAAGCTCGTGGGCACTCCCAGCGTGTGCGAAGCCGCAGCCATTTTAGGCTCCGACCATGGAGAGTTGGTTGTAGCCAAAGTGAAAGGCGAAAAGTGGACAGCAGCACTGGCCATCAACAGACGCCACTTGCGCAGCGTGCCTCAGCAGGGGCACATCGAAATTGTGGGGGCTGGACCGGGCGACCCCGACCTAATCAGTGTGCGTGGAAGAAGGATGCTGGAGCAGGCCGACCTCATCCTCTATGCCGGGTCGTTAGTGCCCAAGGCACTGACCAACTGCCACAAACCCACGGCCACGGTGTTGTCCTCGGCACCCATGTCGCTCGAAGAACAATGCACCCTGATGAAAGAACACTACGACCAGGGGCACTTCATCGTCCGTCTCCACACAGGCGACCCTTGCATCTTCGGAGCCATTCAAGAACAGATGGCTTTCTTCGACCACCACGGAATGTCCTACCACATCACACCCGGCATATCCTCCTTCCTTGCCGCAGCTGCCGAACTACGCAGCCAGTTCACCATTCCTGAGCGCACCCAAACCATCATCCTCACCCGAGGCGAAGGGCGCACACCCATGCCCGAGAAGGAGCAACTGCACCTCTTGGCTAAGAGCCAGAGCACCATGTGCATTTTCCTCAGTGCCGCCATTGTAGATGACGTGCAGAAGGAACTGCTGCAGGAATATCCCGAGGACACCCCCGTGGCTGCCTGCTACCACCTCACATGGCCCGACCAGCACATCTACCGTGGCCAGCTCAAGGACCTCGCCAACATCGTGCACGAAAACAACCTCACGCTCACAACCATGATTGTGGTGGGCGAAGCCATCGACAACCGGCACGGCCTCTCCGAGCTCTACAACAAGCATTTCACCCACCTCTTCAGGAAAGGAACAGAATGATACTGGTGTTTGGCGGCACAACTGAAGGGCGCAAGGCCGTGGCTGAACTGGAAGAGGCGGGCAGCCCTTTCTTCTACAGCACCAAGACAGGGGAGCAGGACATAGCTCTGCACCACGGCATCCGTGTGGATGGAGCCATGGACGAAGAGTCGATGGTGCAGTTTTGCCATGCCCAGCACATCCGGCTGCTGGTGGATGCCGCCCACCCCTTTGCCGCAGTGCTGCACGGCACGGTGGCGAAAGTGGCTGAACGACTCAGCCTGCCCACCATTCGGTTCGAGCGCATCTTTCCCGAAAGGGACAAGGACATCGTGTGGTTGGAAGGATATGCCGATGCCGTAAACTGCATCAAGGAGAAGACATTGTTAGTGACAACGGGCGTGCAGAGCATTGCCCGGCTGAAACCTTTAGAGGCTAAAGGAGCAACCCTCTTCTACCGCATCCTGAACAGAGAATCGTCCATCGCATGTGCCCAAAAGCAAGGAGCCACCACCGCGCAACTCTGCTACTACGAATCGGCTCAGGACATTCCGGTGAAGGCTGATGCCATCTTGCTGAAAGAGAGCGGAGAGACAGGAGGATTCGTGGAGAAAGTAAAGGCTGCCCGGGAGCGGGGCATGACAATTTATGCGCTCAAACGTCCACCCACCCCCCAAGGCTTCCACTGCGTGAACGGTCCCCACGGTCTTCGCCGCCTGGTGGAGAGGTTCTTGCCCGAATTTTACCCCCTGCACAGCGGACTCACCACTGGCACCTGCGCCACCGCAGCAGCCATAGCTGCCACATTACGCCTGCTGAAAGGCCAAACACCCCCCGAAGTGCCCGTCATCCTCCCCAACGGCGAAACCATCCACGTGGCAGTGGGGTACACCGACGGCTACGCCTTCTGCATCAAGGAAGCAGGCGACGACCCCGATGTGACCGACGGCATCGAAATCCGCGCCGAGGCTCACCCCCTCGCCCCATCCCTTGCTCATCAAGGGGAGGAAACAGTCGCCCTGACAGCTGGAGCGGGCGTGGGCCGATTCACCCTGCCTGGCTTCGACTATCCCCCCGGCGAACCCGCCATCAACAAGGCTCCGCGCCAAATGCTCAAGCGCAACATCGAAAAGCTTCTCCCCGCAGCAAGCAAACCGAAAGTGCGCATCACCCTCTCCATTCCCCAAGGCGAAGCCATCGCCCGGAAGACGTTCAACCCCCGTCTCGGCATCGAAGGCGGCCTCAGCATCATCGGTGTGTCGGGCATCGTGAAGCCTTTCTCCGAAGAGGCCTTCATTGAGAGCATCCGCAAGTGCATGACCGTAGCACAGGCAAGTGGCACGGAGCGCATTGTCATACACAGCGGAGCCAAAAGCGAAGCAACCCTCAGGCAGCACTACCCCCACCTTCCGCTGCAAGCCTTTGTGGAATACGGCAACGCCATCGGCGCCACCCTGCAGATTGCCAACAACTTGCAAGTGTCCCGCCTCACCCTCGGCATCATGCTGGGCAAGGCTGTGAAACTGGCAGAAGGACACCTCGACACCCACAGTAAGAAAGTCGTCATGAACAAAGCGTTCATCATCAGCATGCTGCAAGAGTCGGCATGCGACGACGAAACACAAGCCAAGGTGCAGCACCTCACCTTGGCAAGAGAACTGTGGAACCTCATCCCCACGGAGCAGATAGACAGATTCTGCCACACAGTCATCCAGCACTGCCTGTCGCATTGCCAACCTCTTCTGCCGAAAACAGAGCTGACTATTCTATTGATTGATGACGGCGGAAAATTACACTCGCTATGATGGGCGCACCAATCAGTGCCGTGACAGAGTTGACAGGCAAAGCCCCCTCAAACCCTGGCATCCTTGCCACTAAATTGCACACGAGGGCAAGACTGGCGCCCAGCAGCATGGTGGCAGGCATGAGCACCCGATGGTCGCTGCTCTGGAAGAGGGCACGACACAAATGGGGCACCGCCATGCCGATGAACATGATGGGGCCGCAATAAGCGGTGACAATGGCCACTAAGATGCCAGAACAACCGATGACCGACAGGCGGGCACGCCGCAGATTGAGTCCGAGATTGCTGGCATAGTAGTCGCCCAACAACAAAATGTTCATTGTCTTGGAAAGCAGCATGCTCAGCGGCAGCAGAACGGTCATGAGCGTGACAAACAGCATCATCTGGTCGCCCGACACTCGTGCAAAGGACCCCAAGCCCCACACCACGTATGCCTTCACATCCTCCTCAGCCGAGAAGAACTTCAGCACCCCAATCACAGCCGTGGCCAAATAGCCAATCATCACGCCAATGATGAGCAGGGTGACATTCCCCTTCACCTTTTGCGACACATACAATATGAGCGCCATGACGGCCAACGCCCCCACAATGGCGGCAACCGACATGGCCGCATCGCCTAAATAGCCCAAACGGCTCAGTGCCACACCGCCCAACGAACCCGACATGAGCACCACCATGGCCACTCCTAACGAGGCACCGTTCGATATGCCTAACACCGAGGGGCCAGCCAACGGATTGCGAAACACCGTCTGCATTTGCAAGCCACTCACCGCCAATCCAGCCCCTGCCACCGTGGCAGTAAGGGCCTGAGGCACACGCGAACTCCAAATGATGTTGTACCAAATTTCCGACACGCTTTCATCGCCCATCAAAATGCGCAAGACACCCCTGACAGGAATCTGGACCGTGCCTAACAGGAGGTTGAGCACGAAAAAGACAATGACGCTCAGCAGGAGCAAAAAGAATTTATAGAAAACTTTCATCGCACCACCCTCACTTCAGCAATTGATAGTACTGCGGCTGGTAGTCAGCCCCCATCAGCTCAGGGTGGAAAATGGCCACCAAGTCGGCCAGCACCACGTCGGGACGCACAGGCGAGGACTCGTAGTAGGGGGTCTGCTTCATGTTGCAGTAAATGACATGTTTTTGCTTGAACGCCTTGAACAGCTCGTTGCGAGGTTCCGACGCTTTGAGAGCCTCGTAGCTGAAGTCGCCCGGATAGCTGTTGAGAATGCGCCAGTAGTCGGCATGGGCTGCCAAGGCATACATTTGCTCATATTCAATGGGCACACCACCCGTGTTGTCATCCTTCAGGATGTAGTCGGCCCCAGCATCGCGAAACATCTGCGCCAAGTGGTTCTTTCCCCCCACGGCAAACCAGTTGCCACCATGCATCTCTCCGCTGAACACCGTGGGGCGCTCGTCAGTAGCCGCCACCCGCTCTGCCAGCGCCAGGTAGCGCTGCTTGATGCCCTCAAACAGCGAATCGGCCTCCTTTTCCTTGCCGATGAACAGCCCCACATACTTCACCCACTCGGCCTGCCCCAACGGGTGCGCCTCTTTATAACCCAAATGAGGCACCAACGTAATGCCCGTCTCCTGAATGGCATCGTAACCTCCCCGTTTGAAGGGGGAAATAAAAATGACTTCGGGCTGAGCCGCCAAAATGAGTTCGGTGTCGAAATTGCCCTCCATGCCAATCTTCACCATGCGGCCATCCTCCACTCGCTTCCGAATGTCCTCGTTATACAGATTTTTTGTTCCTGTAATTCCTTTCACCACATCGTGAGCCTCCAGTGCCGTGAAATTGGAGAGTTGCAACATGGTCATCACAATTGTCCGCTCCACGGGCACCTCCACTCTCGTGTAACCTTCCGGCACATCGGCCTGGCTACCTTTCTCCACCAATGCAAAATGGTAGCTCACAGGCATCTTGTCTTCATCCTGCTGCGGATCGGCCACATCCACCAAGCGTACACCACTCTCCAAGGTCTTCACACTGAAACCCTTGGCATAATCAAGACACATCACCCTCATCGAATCAGCACCTACCTCAGATGCCCGCCCTGCACTTCCTTGCCGACACGATGTCAGCACACACACACACAGCATTATGATGCCGCACAATGCGTTGTCAATCCATCTTGTTTTCATCATTTTTTCCTCGTATTTTTCTAATCTGTTTTTCCTCATCTTGCACCATCAATCGGCCGAATCGTTCAACCACCATTCAAGAAGGATTCTTTCGTCAAACCTCCGTATGCCTTGGCAGCCGACTGCAGGGCATCCTCCGTGGTGAAGGACTCATAGTAAGTGCAACGCGTTACAATCGACTGCGGCGAGCAGCGGTCGCCCATCACACACACCAGTGCCCAGCCCTTCATCCCGTTGGCAAACTCTTCACCTACCAATGCAAAACGACCATCCAC